>Ga0209633_10000549_pt1 | contig 42881 bp, 39 predicted proteins | sample Cruoilmetagenom1_FD_187290 | JGI IMG/M metagenome (GOLD analysis project Ga0209633, IMG submission 187290) | Oil polluted marine microbial communities from Coal Oil Point, Santa Barbara, California, USA - Sample 1 (SPAdes) (version 2) | ecosystem: Environmental > Aquatic > Marine > Oil seeps ...
CCTATGTCTGTCGGGGGATTGTCGGGAGTGGGGTTTGTGGGGTGGGGTGTTTCGGGAAAGTTGTCGTGTGGGGGCTGTGAGGGCGTGAGAGGTGCCTGTCGAGTGGCCCAATAGGCGCCGGGGTGGACGTCAGGGTGGACGTCAGGGCGGGCATCAGGGTGGAGGTCGGAGGGAATGTCGGGGTTTCTTTGCTGGTCTGTCGAGGCGAAGTTGCTGTTGTGGGAGGCGGAGGAAGTGTGTGCGTCGGTCCAGTGCGTATTGATTTTGTCGGAGAAATCTGTGGGGGAGTTTGCGTGAGAGGCCTGTTCCGAAAAGTAGTCCGAAGCGGGGAACTGTCGGTCAGGGAAAGAATGAGCGGGGGTCTGCTCTGGTTGGGCAGTGTGGCTATGTGAAAATTCTTGGTGTGGCACACTGGAGGAGGGGTGGAGGATATGGTCCGCCTGGAGATCGGTGCGTTCGGTCCATTGGTGATGGGACGGGTCATGCGTGATGCGTGGGGCTGCTTCGTCTTGCGTATTTGACGCATGACTATTTGTAAGGCTGAGAAACTGGGTGACCGTTTCGTTACCCTCGAGTGTGTCTTGTCCTCCATCGTCTTCGGTTGAAGGAGAAGGAGAAGGAGAAGGAGACCATAAGATTGTGAAATCGTCGTCCACAGGCGTTCCTCTCGTGTCCGTTGTCGCTCTCGATGACCGAAGTCACGGGGCTATGACTACGATGTCGCCTTCCTTGATGTCACCGGTTACTTGTACCCAACCGCCTCCGTAGAGTCCAGTTTCGACAGGTACCGGGACCGCCTTTTTTATGTTTCCACCGGGGGCCACTTCAACAGCAAATCCTCCTTGGTCTGCTGCAAAGACAGCTTGTATGGGAACAGCCAGCACTTTTTCTGCACGTTCCTTTTCAACTTTTACTGTGACAGGCACTTGATCGAGGTCCCCTGTCGTAGATTGGTTTGCCAGATCAACGTGCACTTCGATATAGGACCTCCCACTTTCCTCCCCCTGTCCGGGAGTTGTGCCGATCACGATCTGTCCCACCGAGGAGATTGTGCCGGTAATTGTGTCGCTGGCTGGGAGGCTGATGAGGACCTCTTCACCAATGGTGAAGAGTTTTTGTTCGAGGGCAGGAGCTCGTACGACGACTTCTCGGTTGTTGCTTGTGAGGGCAATGACGGGTGCGCCGGTTCTTACTCGATCTCCGATTTGTGCAAGATGGGCACCGATGCGTTGCGGACCAGAGAGAAATACGAAGCGCCCAATGTCAATCGTGCCTGTTTGAGAGTGCCCGACAGCGCTTTGCAGACGCTTTACGGCTTCGGCTGTGGCGGTAGTGAACGTCTCATCGACGGTCACCGCTCCTTTTGCGTAGCCAAGAGCGACCAAATTTTCTTCAAGTTGACGAATGTCCGGTCCCTTGCTGTTTTCTATGGAAAGCGGTCGCCAGGCCGGTTTTTTGCCATAGAGCAAGATGACAGACGAGTTGTCGATTTCGTAGAGGGTTTCTCCTTGGGCGACAAGGGAACCTTCGGTCGGTAGAGAGGTGACTGTTCCATTGCTGGAAGCAGTCACCCTCCGTTGATCGGCGAACCCCAGGATGGCAGGGAAATTTTTGCGTTCAACGAGGTCTCGTTGCTCGACTTTGGCAGTGCGCATGTTCGCAAGAACAGAGCTGTTCTCGTCGTCATTGTTGCGAGCAGCTGCGATGATGCTGATGCCTGCAACAATGCAGAGGCCCAGAAAAGCGGTACCCGCCCAGAGGAGGGTACGGTTTGTTTCTGGACGTGCGCTGTCTTCGCCCGCATCTGCCATTTGCCATCCTTTTTTTAGGCCGAAGTCTCACATGGGGGTTTGTAGGCCGCTTTCGTCGAGGCAGTCTTTCGCGGTAGCTCCAATGGCGGCGTCGCTTAAGTCAAGGTCTGGTTGCAGGGTTCCAGGATTGTTTGGGTCGGGGTCGGGAACATTGTACCCGTGCTCACGCATGCATCTGGCGAATTGTGCGTAATCCTCGAGAAACTCCTCGGCTTTCTCTTGTCCGCCAAAAACATCCAACATTTTTTCGGCTTCTTCTGTGCAGGCTTCGGCAGCTTGCTCGGCGCCAGGCATCTGGCTCAGCTCATTCATACTTTCTTGTAGACCGTTGCCCTCGAAACTTGGGTCTTTTATATCGATCCCCTGGTCTCGTAGACACTGGAAGAGATCAAGTGTGTTCTCTTCCATTTCGTTCATAATCATGTCTGCATTGCTGCTGCCACTGCTGCTATTGCTGCTACTGCTACTGCTGTTGTCATCGCTGTCGTCATCCCCGCCGCATGCCGCGAACAGAAGTGTCACAGAAACAAAAGCAGCAGCAGTTTTTTTACCAAATGACCGAGGTGATTTTAGACGCATCGGCGCTCCATCGTGGAGGGAGCCCGGTTTTTTTCGGAACTCCCGAACATTTTTTAATCTGACTTTTGCGTGAAAAATGGGATAAGCACTTGTTCCGATTTTTGGGGTATGCGGAACAAAAAAGCTGATTATCATGCCTGGAAGGCATTTCGGTTCCCATTTTCATGGCATTGTGGGAGGATGCCTTGTGCTTTATCCTTTTTCAGCAGTCTCCGACGTTTGTTTCTGAGTCGCGGGTCGGATTCCCTTTCTGTATTCATGGCATGCTCTGTTTCCGCGCAAATGTAAGTCCGCGTATGCAGGTTTTTCGCACAATTCTCGCATGAAGAGAGAAAGGATATTGGGGAAAAGAAAACCGTAGTGACTGCGCTTGCGGGTTTCTCTCTCTATGCTCTGGCGAACGGAGGATGGGTATTGGCGGAAAGGCAACAAAGCTGGACCGGCAAGATGCGGATGACCTGAGGTGTTTTTTCTATGAGCGACACACCGGTCACGGTTCTCGTTGACTGTGACCCTGGGATTGATGACGCCCTTGCCCTTTTTGCCCTTGTGCAATGGGAAAAGGAGGGGCGAGTACGTTTTGAAGCGGTCTCCACAGTCTCTGGAAACCTTCCTCTTCGGTACACCGCGACAAATGCTGCTTTTGTTCTGGACAAGTCCGGCGCTGGAGATATCCCGGTGTACCTAGGGGCGGACCGGCCTCTTTCGCGGACTCATTTGCAGTTTGCCGAGAAGATCCACGGGCCGGATGGTCTCGGCGGAGTGTACGAAGAAGGGCACGTGGATCCGGACGAGACAGTGCATGGCGCGATAGAACTCGCCCGTCGCGTGCGAAAATCGGCAGAGCGATCGTCTGTCTGGATTCTTGCCCTGGGGCCTCTCACAAATTTGGCAATTGCCTTTGCGCTTGATCCAGGTCTGCCCGACCTCCTTGAAGGCGTGTTGGTGATGGGAGGTGCTTTTGGTGCTCCCGGCGGCAATACCACCCCCTGGGCCGAGTTCAATTTTGCTGTCGATCCAGAAGCAGTACGGCGCGTGTGTGTTTCAGGAGCGCGTATTTTTCTTATCCCACTTGATGTCACACATCAGGTGCCCTTTACCGAACGCGATTTGCAGCGTATCGAGACTCGCACCAAGTCCGGACGTTTTGCTTTGGGCCTCTTCCAAGCGGGCCTGCACCTTCAGCAGCGGCGGGGGGCACATGAGATGTATCTGCATGACGCATTAGCTGCTTCTGCCTTGATACTTCCGGATCTTTTTCAGTTCCATGAGTGTGAGATGGAAATCGGCTTGTGCGGAGACCTTGCCGGTGCGAGCCTGGTTCGTTCCCGGCGTCCTGGAGAAGAGGTTCGCACAAACGTTTCTGTGGCCTTTGGCGTGGAGGTGTCGCGTGCGCGGAGTTTTCTTTTGCAGACCTGGGGGGGCGGGGGCGCTTCGGGTTTTTGAGACGTGCGTCTTGCCCGAAGCCGCGCGATCGGGCGTCTGAGATTTTTCTGTTCTCTCCCCCCATTGATACACGAGACCGGGATGCGGGCCTTGCCGGTTGACCATTTGCCTGGAGCCCACACAGGAGAGGAAGCAGCGTCGGTTTCGAAAGACTCCCGGCCAGGCTTCCCGGAAAACTCCCAGTACAAATATGTTATATGGGTACGTTTGGGTTTTGTGGGAAACGGCAGCACAAGTGCACGGCGGAAGCGGCGACACGAACAGCCGCACAAGGTGTCACAAAGGGCCTGTGGATTTGTCAATTTTTTCGGTAAGATGAGGTCTGTCCTGAGATTGCAGGATGACGCGTGTGCTTTCACCCTTTCCACGCGACACCTCCGCGAATTTTCTTTCCCAAAGAGTGGGCTGCATGTCATCGAATAAGCTGGTCATAAGTGGCGCGCGGCAACACAATCTAAAAGACATAGATCTTGTGCTTCCCCGGGACAAGATGATCGTGTTTACCGGCCTTTCCGGGTCTGGGAAGTCTTCTTTGGCATTTGACACGATCTATGCCGAGGGGCAGCGGCGTTATGTCGAATCTCTGTCCTCGTATGCCCGGCAATTTCTTGGTCAGATGGACAAGCCTGAAGTGGATTTCATTGAGGGATTGTCGCCTGCAATCTCGATTGACCAGAAGTCCACCAGTAGAAATCCTCGTTCAACCGTCGGAACAATCACTGAAGTATACGACTATATGCGTCTTCTCTACGCTCGGGTGGGGAAGCCGCATTGTCCGTCGTGTGGGCAACCTGTGCACCGTCAAGCTCCCGAACAGATTGTGGACCGGATCCTGGAGATGCCGGAAGGCAGCAGGTTTGAAGTGCTTGCACCCGTTGTGCGGGGTCGGAAGGGTGAATACGAGGCCCTGCTCGAAGGCTTTGCGAAACAGGGTTTTGCCCGTGCCAAAGTCGACGGAGAACTGCTCGATTTGGCAGAGACACATCGTCTCGATCGTTACCACGCCCACACAATTGCAGTTGTGGTTGACCGCCTTGTGTTGCGTGACGGCATAAGGCGCCGTCTTACCGATTCGGTGGAAACAGCGCTCGAACTCGCAGAAGGTATCGTAGAAATTACGATCGTGCCCCGCACGCCTGCCCTGCAAGACAGCCGCCATGCCGAAAACCCGAACGCGAATACCGCGACTGCCACTACGACTGCAGAGGATTCCGATCTGCCGGAAACACTGGTCTTCAGCCGGCATTTGGCTTGTGCCGACTGCGGACTTTCTTTCGAGGAGCTTGCTCCCCGCAATTTTTCTTTCAACTCCCCCTATGGTGCCTGCCCTACCTGCGATGGTCTAGGGACTCGCCACGAAGTTGACGAAGAGCTCGTTGTACCCGACCCTTCCCTTTCGCTCAGCGAAAACGCCTTGGCCCCTTGGTCCGGCCATATGGGGAAGTGGTGGCGTGGCATGCTGGAAGCCTTGGCGAAAGAGGTCGGTTTTTCTTTTACCGACCCGTGGGAGAAATTGTCCGCGCGGCACCGCAAGACAGTGCTGCATGGCCTGCCCAAGAAAACACTCGAAGTTTCTTATACCAACCGTTACGGTCGCAAGCGTGTCTTCCGCCGCCCCTATGAGGGAGTGGTTCCCTGGCTTCACCGTAGGCACGAAGAAGTCGACTCTGATGGGGCAAGAGATCAGGTTGAAGGCTACATGCGGCTTGTGGATTGTTCTGTTTGCGGAGGTGACCGTCTTTCTCCCGTCTCCCTTGCGGTCACGATTGCAGGAAAGAACATCGCGCAAGTGTGCCGTTTCGCTGTCGGGGAAACCCGGAGCTTTATGGCCGAGCTCGTCCTGAACGATCGGGACGCGGCAATCGCGAGCGAGATCCGCAAAGAGATTGATGCCCGGTTGGGCTTTCTCGTGGACGTCGGTCTTGGCTACCTGACTTTGCACCGTGCGTCAGGCACGCTTTCCGGTGGGGAAGCCCAACGTATTCGCTTGGCAACCCAGATCGGATCTGGACTTGTGGGCGTGCTTTATATTCTGGACGAGCCCTCTATTGGGCTGCATCAACGTGACAACCGTCGCCTGATCAAGACGTTGGAACGCCTCTGTGCGATTGGAAATACCCTGATCGTGGTAGAGCATGACGAAGATACGATCAGAGCGGCGGACCATCTCGTTGATATTGGGCCTGGTGCCGGGGAAGAGGGAGGGGAGATCGTTGTCGCGGGTACGCTCGATGACCTCTTGACTTCCGAACGTTCTGTCACGGGTGCGTATCTTTCGGGTCGCCGCAAAATTCCTGTGACAGGGAAACGGCGCCCCGGGAATGGCAACTATCTTCTTGTACGCGGCGCCCGCGAGAACAACCTGGCCAATATCGATGTGACATTTCCTTTGGGGACATTCATTGCGGTTACAGGAGTGAGTGGGTCGGGCAAATCCAGTCTGGTGAACGATATTCTCGCGGTGGCACTGGCGCACCGTTTGCATCGCGCGAAGGCAGTGCCAGGGAAACACCGTTCTCTGGAGGGTGTTGAACATCTCGACAAGATAGTTGTCGTGGACCAGTCGCCGATTGGGCGTACCCCCCGCTCCAACCCTGCTACCTATACAGGCGTGTTTGATCATATTCGGAAGCTCTTCGCCCAGACACCTGAAGCAAAGGTACGTGGATATTTGCCTGGCAGGTTCAGCTTCAACAAAAAGGGTGGCCGTTGCGAGGCCTGCACCGGAGACGGCACCATCAAGATCGAAATGTTTTTTCTGCCTGACGTGTACGTCCCCTGCGAAGTCTGCGGGGGGGCACGCTACAACCGCGATACGTTGGAAGTGCTCTGGAAAGGCCACAACATCGCGCAGGTTCTCGCAATGCCTGTTGCAGACGCCTGCAACCTGTTCGCTTCCGTCCCGAAAATCTCCCGCCACCTGCAGACCTTGGTTGATGTGGGTCTCGGATACGTGCGGCTTGGACAGCCTGCCCCCACCCTTTCCGGCGGGGAAGCCCAGCGGGTAAAACTGGCATCGGAACTTTCGCGCCGTTCAACAGGACGCACCCTCTACGTGCTCGACGAACCGACCACTGGTCTGCATTTTGATGACGTCGCCAAGCTCCTTTTCGTCTTGGATCGGCTTGTGGAAAATGGCAACACAGTTCTCGTGATCGAGCACAACCTCGACGTTGTGAAAAGCGCCGATTGGATTATTGATCTTGGCCCAGAGGGGGGAGACGAAGGCGGGCGAATTGTGGCCGAAGGAACTCCTGAAGAAGTAGTGCAACACGAAATCAGTTATACAGGTGCTTTTTTACGCAAGTTGTTGGCGTAAAGAGAATCAAGATGACAGAGCGCTGACACCCGAAAAATGACTAAGATGCGAGGGATGCGCTGCTCATTTCGCTCGCCTTCCTTGGTACATCTTGTGCAGGCTATGGTGAAACCTCCCGACTTGTGGCGAGCAGCGGGCAAGGGTGAGAATAGGGTGGATCCTTGAGCAAAGCGGCTGCCATGCCTGCTTTCGCTGTCTTGCCGTGGCCTTCCTATTTTGTTATCGCCGCCGACTGTAGCGAGGGCATATGCCACGAAGTCTGAAAGCATTTTCCCCTACTCGAGTCTTTTTCATGCTGCTTCTTGTCGGCGTGCTCAGTAGTTGTGCCCAGAGTAATGCTTTGACCTTCCGTGCAACTGAAACTCCTTCGTCGACCACGCCGCTTTCGCCCGCGGAAACCAACCTCTTTGAGGAGACCGCAACAGAACAAGAGAAAGAAGAAGAAGAAGCAGAAGCAGGCGAAGAAGAAGAGGCGACGGAAGAGAACGCAAAACAGCAGGTAGGAGCTGTTACTTCTATCTCTATAGGGAAGGTTGGATTCCAGGAGACTGTTTACTCCCCTGTTTTTAAGCGCATCGCAGGAGGCAATTTCGAGTGGGAGAACCTCATGATGATGACGCAACAGGGGAGAATCAAGGCCGCAAACGTCCAAGGAGACCCGGTCTTTGTTCTGGATCCAGCAGTTCTGGGTGTCTCTCCCTCCCAAGGACCAGCAGGACCCTATGTGCTGTGGAAACAATCGAATGATGTTGCCGTGATGGGTACGAACGCTCCATTGCCTGTCCTTCTCAAAGTGATGGAAGGCGTGATCGTCGGAAAATATAAATAAGGTGGAGTACCGGTAAAGACGAAAGCACGGTCGCGCGCAAAGCCGGCAGGGAGAAGCGGACGGGGCAGACTGAAACTGCGAGGCCAGGACGGTTGGGGGGGCTGGACCCCCGTCCAAGGAGGAGATCGGGGACGGCCAGGACCGGCCACGAGGCCTGGCCCAGTATGGCCGGAAGGGGGAGGAGTACGATTCCAGGACAGCCACGAGCAGGACGCTGACCAGAACGAAGAGACCGACCGTTCCCCTTGGATGACGCACTGTTGGGGGAGAGGACAAGGAGAGAGGGGCGGTTCGTGCACATGCAAACCAGTAGCATATGAGTGTGATCAGAACATGACAGATGAGGCGGGGGCAATATGGGATCGTCATGCCGTCTGGTGGGCGGAGAACTTCACGCAAGGCGCTGATTCCGAGTACGAAGAGTGCTTGCTCCCTCTGCTTCGGGGGTTTACTCATCCCGCTGCAGGTCTGCGTGTGCTTGACGCCGGCTGCGGAGAGGGCCAAGTTGCCCGATTGCTTGCTGCGGAGGGAGCAAGCGTGATTGGGCTTGATGCCTCAGGGGAACAAGTGCGTAGGGCAGTTTTGCAAGAGAAACCCTTTGCTGCTCTTTCCTGTGGCAGCAAGGACAGCAAGGACAGAGCAGGGGAGGGGAGGAGCGGAGCACGGCCGCTGTATGTGCGGGGGGATGTCTGCCATGTGCCGTTTGCCTCGGCCACCTTTGATCTTGCTGTGGCTTTGCTTGTTTTGGACCATGTGCCTGACCTGGTCGCAGCGGTCAATGAGGTTTCCCGAGTTTTGCGGCCCTCTGGGCGTTTTATAGTGTTTCTCAATCATCCACTTTTTCAGACACCTGACTCGGGATGGGTAGAAGACCATATCCTGGGCGAGTGTTATTGGCGTATCGGTCCCTATCTTGTGCAGTCCCTTTCTTATGAAGAGGTCGACGCTGGGGTTGTGTTGCCCTTTTGCCACCGCCCTCTCTCGACCTATGTGAACTGTGCGGCTGATGCCGGTTTTGTGTTGGAGCGCATGGCAGAACCTGCCCCGTCCCAGGGGTTCTTGGCGAATTCTCCAGAGCAGCCTATTGTCGCCGCGGTGCCTCGTCTTGCTGTGCTACTTTTTCGACGTTTGTCAGAATGAGAAGAGAATAAAAGGCTGAGGGGATGTGGCTGCTGCTGCGACACGGCGGGAAAAAGGCATTGGAGCAGGCGTGAAAAAAGTGGCGAGGTGTGGGAAGGCCTCAGGGTGAGCTGCAGAGATGAAGCTCGAGGCTCGGTCTCGCAGGACCCCCGAGATTATTGCAGCTTATTTTTCCACCATGAAAAACCACTGTGGGGAAGACGCGCATCAGGAAGGATTGCAGTGATGATGAAAGGATGCTCCCTGACGCGTCTGGGGAGAGTGCGATGAAAGCTCTGACCCCAACTTAATTTCTACACTATTCTGACGCTTTTTTGCAAAACATATTTTTGTAGGATCTGCTACCACAGGACGCCACAACTTGCGCGGCCTTGGCACGACACTTGGTACGGTAGTGGGAAAGAAATGTCCTCGAAGACCTATCGTTCTACGAAAGTGATCCATCCAGGTGGGTTGGAGGTCAGGATGTACAAAGCAGCTGTGCGAGCCTTGATGAAACACGGGATCGGTCGGCTCAGCAGCGGCGATTTGAGCTTTTTGCTGCGGCTCGCTGCTCCCGACGCCAAGATCATCTTTCCGGGCGACAACTCATGGTCGAGCCTGCACTGTCCGGTAGAGAAGGGGCGTGATCCCCATGCCACACATCGCGGCCTCGATGAGTGCCAATCTTTTACCGACAGGTTGTGGCAGAAGGCCTCGAGCTCGTGATCGAAGACATTCTGGTCAATGGGCCACCTTGGAACACGCGTGTTGCTGTTTGTGCGCACGACTTCATTGCCGGTGACAGCGGAGACCTCTACAACAACCGGGTCATTGCATTTCTGGAGATTCGGTGGGGTCGGCTTTGCCGCTGGGAGGACCAGGAGGACACCGAACGTGTCTCGTCATGGGATGACCGCAATCGGAAGTGAGATCTCGGCCCTTGTCAGTGATCGTTTTCGGTCGTGTGTGAACGAGCAGTCGCACTGCTCGTTCAGCTGCCTCTACGGCGACAGCGAGGAGCGTGGAGTTCTGAGTCGGTGCTGTCCTGCGGGTGGAACGTCAGTTTCGGCCAGGGGGAGGACCTCGATGCTTTTTGTGGTTCAGGGTTCGCGTGGATCTGTGGCGAGTCGCTGCAAGCAGTGGAGCTGTTCGGTGCAGTAGTCCCAATAGGGAGTACCTTCATCAAAGACCATGATCGGCCTTTTGGTTCCGTGTTTGCCGTGCCCGTAGAACAGATCCTTCCCCTGTCGGGATTTTACAGGGGAAGACTTCACCCAGAGCTTTGGGCAGAGCTTTGGGCACATTCGGTTCGGGCGTTGAGGGAGGTTTTCGTGTGCCTGCAAAGATCGCCGGAGGAAGACTGTAACAAGAGGATGTGCGGAGGGGGTCTCTGATTTTAGTCTGCTCTATAGTTCTGTCTGGTATGCAAGACTTGACGCCAGCGTTGCATCGTGTGTTCTCGGGAGTCGAGCCATTGGGGCTCTGCCTGTGAGGAGGATATGCTGCCCCTCGTCGTGTCTGCCCAAGTGCGGAAGATGTCTCCCCAGAAGTCAGTGTCTCCCAGCGCGTTTGCCATACGCTCGGATTGGGCGAGATTCGCGGTGAGCATTTTTCTATCTTTTGTGTGGGCGGCGTGAAAAACGAGCCCAGTGAGAAGCCGGCCTTTGCCTGTGCGTGTCCCGCTTGCTTTGCAAAGACGTTCCGCGGTCTGCAACGACTGCTCTACGACCAGGGCCGGTTTGGTTCCGGTATTGGCAATAGCGAGGGCTGTGTGGGCGCGAAACTCGTCGATTTTGTTGCCGTCTTGTCGGGTGCGTTCGATTGCTTTGTGGGCAATATGGCGGCCGGCTTGTGGGCGGATCCAGCATAGGGTTTCGGCGAGTTGTGTAAGCGCACGACCCTCAAGACCACGTGCTTCACTTTGTTTTGCATAGTGAAGGGCTTGCGTGTAAGCCTTTTCGGCTTCATCAAAACGGGCATTTACTCGGTAAACATCACCTTGTAAAAGAAACTTACGAATATCAAGACAAGATCCTGTTGAAGCTGGAATCATGCAGAGAGTCTGTAAGACTTCCCGGAAACGCCCCTCTGACCCATAAGCCAAATAAGACCGCCAATAACAGGCTTGTTTCGCGTAAAGAGTGTCCTCCGCGGCAAGAATCTCATAGTTTATTTTTGCGAATTCCGTAAGGCCGAGTTCCTCTTCTGTCATTGTCTTGTGCAAACGAAAAAAAGACCGTGCTTCTGGAGAAAGAAGCGGAGAACGAATCGCGTCGGATAAATCGGCTACCGCATTTTCGATGGGACCACACCTCGTGGCGCGCACACCACGCAACCCTTGTGCGAGAGCTGCGATCGAGGTTTTGCTGTTGAGTGTTTCTTCGTCGAACTCGAATGCACTGAACATGCCTGCTTGGGCGAGACGATCCGCGAAGTCAAGAAAACGGTCTGCTGCGATGTCGAATCGGGCGCCGTCACTGCAAAGGTGAGAAAAGCTTTGCGCGAGATCTTCCAGGTTGGTTTGCTCCAACTCGGAGAGCTTGGCGGTAAAATCGCGTGCAAGTTTACCGATGGTCTCTGGTGCATCCTGCGTTTTCTTCGACGGCATTTTGTCAGTCTGAGAAGAACTGCGGGGAGAAATATGCCTGATCCATGTGGTAATCCAGCCGTCTCGAAACCAAAATGGTTGAGACGATACGATCACGTCCGGATGAGGCATGGGGAGCTTGGTGTGCCCTTCATGAAACCATTGCCTGATGGTCGTGGGATCACGACCAACGGTAAGTGCAATATCGACAATGCCGATAAGGGTCTCGTCAGGTGGGCGAACCTCGTTCGGAGTCGGGGGCCAACCGTCGATGTCGCCTCTTCCCTTGATCGGGCTTTCCTTACACTTTGCGCGCGAGAAAGCAGGGGGTTATAAACTGTCACTTCTTTCTACGTTCTACAGATCTTTCTACGTTCTACAGAGAAGATTTCCTTTTTTCCTTCCTAATTTTTTTGTAGCAAGAAGCGCACATGTGGGAAAAATCTTTGAGAGTATTCTTCTCCGATAAGATGAAGAGCGATCCGCACGGATCTTTTCTCCATTATCCTGATTTCGATTTTGATCTGGCAGGAGCCGAACCATCAATGGCCGATCTCGTTCTTATCCGACACGGACAGTCTGTATGGAATCAACAGAACCTCTTTACAGGTTGGGTTGATTGCCCTCTTTCAGAAAAAGGAGAAGATGAAGCCCGTGCCGCAGGACAATCCCTGAAAGGGAAACAAGATTTCAATCTTGTTTTCACATCAACTTTGGGACGGGCGATACAAACGGCGGAGCTACTTCTCCAAGAAATGGGTGTGAACGCACAAGAAACTGTGCGTTCCTGGGAAATCAACGAACGCTATTACGGGCGCCTCACCGGAAAAAACAAAGACAAAGCCCGCGAAGAATTTGGTGCCGACCAAGTACATATTTGGCGGCGCTCCTACGATATCGCCGCACCAGGCGCCGAGTCACTGGCCGACACCGCAGCCCGTGCCGTCCCTTATTTCGTCGAACACATCCTCCCACGCGTGCAAGAAGGCCGAAAAGTTCTCGTCTCCGCGCACGGCAACTCCCTCCGTTCCATTGTCATGCACCTCGAAGGCCTCTCCCAAGACCAAGTCGTATCTCTCGAGATCGCAACAGGCGATCCCCTCTTCTACAACCTCGACGGCGACAAGCTCATCCGGCAATAGGGCGCGAGGCGGGATCGCGCCCGGTCCGGAGACTGAGCGCGACGGAACCTGACTGCCCCGAACATGCGAACGTCAAAGTTTCAATCCTCGCCCAGTCCGGAGACTGGACGCGCGGGGTAGCTTCCTAATTGTCGGTACGCGTTGATGTAAGACGCGACATCATGGCGGCGGTCCTCGGTTCGCTGCGCAAGTGTCCCTACGTCCACGCAGCGTGCGGCCGCGGCGCCGAGCAGCTGCTTGGCTGTGGCGAGCGCTGTTGTTGCTGCGGTTCCGGTGGCTGCGTATTGACGTTGCAATAGTTCCTTGGCTTTGGCGGACCAGGGAAGCAACTCGGTGTCGAGTACAAGCCAATCGGTTTCGAGTGTGTCCCACCATCGGGCGGCAGTTGCCGCGCTGCGCACGCGTGCCAGGATGTCCTTGCTGGTGTCCTTGCTGATTGCCTGGTCGTTGAAGAAAGGCCGGCCGGTGCGGGTCACGATGACCCCGGCAGCGTTGTTGGTGATGCCGAATTGCCGGTTTGCGGTTGCGGTGTCCTTGGCGAAGATCAGGACTGCTCGTGAGCCCATGTGCTTCTCTTCGCAGAGAACCTTGCTGATGCCGGTGTTTCGGAAGTAGTCGAACGCTTGGTCGGGGTGTTCGAGGTAGTCGGTTCGGTCGCTTGTGGCAACCGGCGCCATTGTTGGGGGGAGATGGATGAGCCGGCGTGGGTCGGTGGCGAAGCGGCTCATTACTTCGGTTCAGGCCGCGTTGACTCGCGACTTTGAGGCACTGATCGATAGGAAATACGATGGTACGGGAATTGATCTTGCAGGTCGAGCCTGGCTAATCCGCGCGAGTTGGCGTGAGGCGATCGGGCCGTGTTTTTGGCTTTGCCTTTGGCGGGAATTATGCGGTTTATCCGGGAGTCGCAGCGCACAGTCTGTCTCGCGGCCAGTGTGGCCTGGTGTTCAGGGACTCAGCTTCGTGGCAAAGAGGGCCGAGACCGGATATGGGGCTGAATGGCCTGGTGCCCGGTTGCCGTAGCAAAGTGCGTTCCGGAGACGATCCTTGGCAACGTCACCACGGTTTCCAACGTTTCAACCGTCTCCAACGTCTCAAAATCCGGGATATGCGGGGGCTCCATACGCCATTGGACTCGTGTGCAAGTAGCTCTCCTGTGTGCGGGCTTTGGTCTGGTTTCCTGCTTCAACTCTCTGTAAATGACCGCAATTGCGGTCATTTACAGAGTAGGTTTTCGGGGTTTTTGCTGGTTTTTTGCTTGTGCTCAGGTGATGGCGAGCATGCGCTCCAATGCGGTGCGTGCCCAGCGGGTGGTATCGGGATCAACACGGATCTCGTTTACGATTTGGCCTGCTTGCAGGTGCTCCAGTGTCCAGGCCAGATGCGAAGGGTCGATACGGGCCATTGTGGAACAAGGGCAGGAGACCGGGTCGAGTGAGAAGACTTGCTTGTCGGGGTGCTCTTGCGCAAGACGGTGCACAAGGTGGATCTCGGTTCCCACTCCCCAGGAGGTGCCGGCAGGGGCTGTGGCAATCGCTTTTATGATTGCCTCGGTGGAGCCTGCCTGGTCGGCGGCGCAGACCACTTCATGTGCACACTCTGGATGGACAATGATGTGTACGTCTGGATTTTTCTGCCGTGCTTCCTCTATTTGTGCAACACGAAATCGCTGATGGATGCTGCAATGGCCACGCCACAAAAGAAAAGTTGCCTCTTTGATCTCGCGTTCTTCGAGGCCGCCATTTTCTGCCCGCGGGTTCCATACGACACAGTCTTTGGTCGAGAAACCGAGATTCACCGCGGTGTTCCGTCCAAGGTGTTGGTCGGGGAAGAAAAGCACTTTCTCTGCCTTGCGAGTATGAAAGGCCCAGCGAAGTATTGCCTCCGCGTTTGAGGAGGTACACACAGCACCGCCGTGTTCTCCAACGAAAGCCTTGAGCGCAGCAGAAGAGTTCATATAGGTGATTGGCACAATATGCTCTGTGCCACAGATTGCCGAGAGGTCATCCCAAGCATCAAGTACCTGGTCTTCGTTTGCCATGTCGGCCATGGAACATCCTGCGTTCAGGTCAGGCAGCATGACATGCTGATTGTCGCCTGTGAGGATGTCCGCGGACTCTGCCATAAAATGTACGCCACAGAAAACAATATATTTTGCTGTGGGATGGTCAGCGGCGAAACGAGCGAGCTTGAAAGAGTCGCCGCGGGCGTCCGCCCATTGGATGACATCATCTCGCTGATAGTGGTGCCCGAGGATGACGAGATTGCTCCCGAGAGACTGTTTGGCTTCTTGAATGCGCTCTTCCAAGTCTGCTGGAAGAGCAGCGGTATAGGTTTCTGGTAGCGGCGTCTGCAAGCGCAGCGCAATGGTTGACATCGCGGTTTTCTCCCCTATGGCGCCCCGATTGTCAGATACGCGTTTATCTCGCACGATGGTGCGGAGTTCCTCTCCTGCGATTGTGCTGTTGCAACGGAGAGGAACGCGTTATAGACATGACCGGTGGGAAGCTGTCTGGCAAGCGACCCACGGGGATGTCGGCCTCGGGACGGACTTGGCAGCTCAAGGCCAGACTTGGCTGTTGCCTTTATTTTACGAAAATTTTTGCGTTTTGTCCTGGGAAAAGGGTTGAAAAGCCAGATTCTAGGAGGATGCTGGAAGGCCTCTCCCAAAGTACTCCCGCTTTTTCTTTTCTCTTGCCGTTTTCTGTCGGGACAACGCAGGCCCCTGATTTTCCAGGAGCCGGGGCAGTCTGGGTTGAGGGGAGTTGGGGGGGCTGCCCGGGCCGGGGATTGCCTCAGGTGGTAAAGGGACTCGTTGCTTGCGGGAGTTTTACAGAGGGACCTTTGAGGCTGAGGAGCTTCTTTCTGGAAGACCCGCAAGCTGCTTGTTTTTTGCCGGGTTTGTGGCTTTGTTTTGTGCCCATCGGGTGGCAAGTAAGCCGTACCCGATGGTCATGCTTCCCCAGAGGAGGACGTTTCCTGTAAGGGAGATTTCACGGAACTGCCAGATGAGATCGGCAGGCACGTTGATGGGGTCGTCATTTGGCGGGAGGAAGATGAGCAACAGAGTGAGGGGCACAAGAAAACTGGCCGCTGTGACAATCTGTCGTACATGTTCCGTGATATTTCTCTGCTCCAACTGTCGTTTCACCATGTCGGTGCAGATGAATAGGGTGAAAGTCGCGAGGATGAGAATCAAATATAAACTTTGACGCTGACCCGATGTGGCTGGGTCGCCAACTGCCGGTGGATTCGGGGGATATTTGAACCAGGGAACGAGGACGAAGCCCGTAAAAAGCAGGATCCCTGTGAGACGGGCTTTCTGCCAAGGGGTGGTTGGGGCGCGTAGCGCACCATGGACAACACCAAAGATTGTCCCGAAGGCGGCTCCTGTAAAGGCAAGTGCCGAAAAGAGCCCAATGCCTTTTTGCACGGACCGGCTGACTGCCGGGTCGTCTTCGCTGTTGAGCCCACTGTCGTTTGCGAGACCGGTTTGCGCTGCAGCTTCTTCGAGGGCAATTGCCTCTTCGAGCCGGGGTTCTCCCGCCAGGTTAAGATAGATCGCAGCAAGAAGACCCGCGAGAAAACCTACGGTTATTCCTATTGCAACCGCGCGAGAAGGTTTCATTTGTATGACCTGGGTGCGTTCTTCTTGACCTGTCAGTGGCAGGGAACGCCAATAAAGTGACGGCCATCATGAAAGAACTCGTGCAGAAAGTTGCTTGTGCCGGCGCTTGAAGACCCGATCATATTGAGAAACTGACTGTTCTCAAAGGTCACGAGGGCAAGGACTACAACAGCAAGCGCGAGTGCCGACCATTGCCATCTGGGAAGATCCCAAGAAGAACCTTCGAGAGTGGGATACTGCGTGGTAGTCATAAGTTTTCCTCTCCATCCGCGTGGAATGGTCTCTGGCTCTCATCTGCCGCATGGTTTTTGGTTCCCCTGAGAATTGTCTGACGACCTTTCGGCGACCTTTCCTGGGGAACTCCATGCAGTAACCGCTCTAGTAGCGCGAAGCACTGGACCCTTCGCTCAAGGAGATCTGGCTAAAGCGAGACAGGCTTCTTGAGACGCGGAGAGAACTTGCGTTTCCCACCTCTTTGTTACCCATCGCACGCCTTCCACAGTGGCGGGACCGCACCGGAATCACACCGGTTTTCCCTTAAGCGACTCTTTTACCATAGCAAAGAAGTTTGTAACTTGTTGGGAAATGCAAAAACCTATACACCCGAGTCTGCTGTCTTCAACGAGAAAACGAGAAAACGAGAAAACAGTGGGACAACGGTGAGATAAGAGTGGGACAACGGTGAGATAAGAGTGGAACAACGGTGAGATAAGAGTGGGACAACGGTGAGAAAATAGTGAGATAACGAGAATTTACTCGATCACGAAAAGGGGCGATCCTGCTGCTCGGCCCTGCTTCCCTCAGCCCCGTTCCAGCGTGTTCCCCTGATGCACTCCCCGGTGTACTCCTCGAGAACGACCCAGGTTTCCCCAGGTTTCCCACTGTTTTCCTACGCGTTGTCCCGTGTGTTGTCCCGTGTGTTGTCCCGTGTGTTGGAGGTTGGTCGTTTTTTGCTGGTTAATCTGGATTGCCGATATTGTTGAGAGTTCCGAAAGGTCTTGTTCTATCGCTTCTCGCGTGTCGACGAAAAAACGTTGCGAGATCCAACGATTTTTGTTGTCCGGTCCCAGCGGATGTTTGCTTGCTTGTCGTTTCCGAGTGCACTTGCGGTGTGACCGGGGGCGTAGTCGGGGAGGAAGTGTGAGAAGGCAGCGAATACATGGCCGGGACTGCAAGCATTCTGTGTGATGGTGAGTGCCCTGTGAGGATCCCCTTGCTTTTTCGTGGTTTCTGAGGCTGTTTTTGCTGTTGCCAAGTTGTGTGAGGGTGCCGGCGGTTTTGCAGTGGTCGGGGCTGATTCCGGGGACTGTGTGTGGTCGTAGGGATCGTGCCGGTGTGTGTGGTCGTAGGATAAAGAGTGTTATGAAGCGTCCCGATGTTCCTATTCCTACGGGGCCTGGAGTGTACCTGTTCAAGGACAGTGTGGGCCGGGTTCTCTATGTGGGGAAAGCTAAATCTTTGCGTAGCCGGCTTGGTGGGTATTTCCAGGATTCTGCGCGGCTTCCACCCAAGACAGTCGCTCTTTTGCAGGCGGCGGCAGATGTGGAATGGGTGCTTGCGCAGAATGAGGTTTCTGCGCTCATGCTGGAGTATTCCTTTATCAAGGAACATCGCCCGCGGTTCAATATCCGTCTGAAGGATGACAAGAGTTATCCCTACCTTGCATTGACGGTCAATCAGGAGTGGCCGCGTCCCATGGTGGTGCGGGGGCGCAAGCGGAAGGGGGTGCGGTATTTTGGACCGTATCCGCAGGCGTATGCGATCCGGGACACGCTTGACTCTCTCCTGCGTCCTTTTCCTTTGCGCACTTGTAGTGATGTGAAGTTTCGCCGGCATGCCCGGATGGAGCGGCCCTGTCTTTTTTATCATATAGACCGTTGTTGTGGTCCGTGTGTGGGGCGAGTGGCTAAAGAGGATTATGACCTTCTTGTGGAGGAGATGGCGAGTGTGCTTTCCGGCCGGGCGAGGCCAGTGATCTTGCGTTTGCAGAGCGAGATGCAGGCAGCGGCGGAGCGTCTGGATTTCGAGTTTGCTGCCCGCTTGCGTGACCAGTTGCGTAGTGTTGAACAAACCGTGGCGCAGCAGCAAATTGTGCTCGATCAGAGGGAGAACCTCGACTTTATTGGTGTGTACGGCGATAGGTCTGAGTTTGCTGTGCATGTGTTTTTTGTGCGTGCTGGGCGTATTGCCGGGCAAAAAGCGTTTTTGGTGGAGAATCCTGAAGAAAAATGCAGGTCAGAGGTCTTGCGCGACATCCTGCTTCTCCTTTACGGTGACGGGGAAGGCATTCCGGATCAGGTCGAGCTTCCGTGGACCCCTGACGAAGCGAAAATGCTGGAAAAACTGCTTACACGGTGGCGTGGGGAACGAGATAGGCCAGTCGGCGACGGGCGCACAAGCCCACATACGCTGACGACCGGCGATCCTGTTCTCGCGAATCATGGGAGGACAGCCAGGACGGTGCCGACAAGTAGACGATCGGTACGTTTGCACATTCCCCAGCGTGGCCCAAAGCGGGCCTTGTTGGAGACCGTCACGCGCAATGCCGAACAGTTTTTCGCGGAAAGCCGTTTGCGCCGTCAAGCTGATCACAACGCGCGAGCACGCGCACTCAATGAATTACGCGAAGCGCTCTATCTGCCTGAAGCTCCCTTGAGGATTGAGTGTTTTGACATTTCTCAGGTGCAGGGGGCGTATCCGGTGGCTTCTCTGGTCGTCTTTGAGGATGGTCTCCCGAAAAAGCGAGACTACCGCCACTTCTCGATAAAGACAGTCGAGGGACAGGACGATTTCGCGATGATGCGTGAAGCCTTGACACGAAGATTTACCAATTATGTGAAGGAACGCGAGGCACGTGAGCGGGGATCCGGGCAGCCTTCGGGTTTTGCCTACCCCCCCGGGCTTCTTCTCATTGACGGAGGCAGGGGCCATTTGAATGTCGCGCTTGAAGTCCTTGATGAGCTGGGATTGGCTGGAGAGATTCCTGCTGCAGGTCTGGCAAAACGCTTTGAAGAAATCATTTTGCCAGACCAAAGTGCCCCAGTGCGTTTGCCAGGGTCTTCTGAGGCTTTGTATTTGTTGCAACGTGTGCGTGATGAAACCCACCGTTTTGCGATCACGCATCATCGTTCTCGTCGCGGCAAGGGCATGACGGTATCTGTGCTTGACATGATTCCCGGGGTTGGTCCGAAGCGGCGCACGCGCCTCCTGCGCCGCTTCGGATCTGTGGCAGAGATACGGAAAGCGAGTGTGGAGGAGATTGCTGCCACGCCGGGAGTGCCGCTTGCAGTGGCCCAAGCCGTGCAGTCCGCACTCGATCTGCAGTCGGATGATGTGAAACCGGACGATGTGCAGTTGGGCGGTGTGCAATCAAGCGGTGTGCAGCTGCAGATGCAAGACGTGTCGGGGGGTATACAAACAGATACACAGTCGAATACTCATGGGGGGGTGTTGCCGGTCGATCCGGCGGGTCTGTCGAAAGGAGAAGAAGAGCCGGGGATCGGTGCAGGGCAGCAAGCGGAACAGGTTGTTGAGGGGCTGTCCGATTCAGGGAGCGCGTTGCAGCCGAGGAGGGGGAAATGAGTGTACTCGACCCGCCTGAAGTGGTGATTGTCACAGGATTGTCTGGATCTGGACGAACGACAGCGGCGCGTGCTCTGGAAGACATCGGTTTTTTTGTCATTGACAATATGCCGCCGACTCTTTTGGCGAGAGTGGTGGAGCTTTCGATGACTACTCGGGAAGTGCGCCGTATGGCGTTCGGTTGTGACGTACGCGAAGGGGCTTTCTTCGAAGAGCTTGATGAGGCGTTGCAGACCTTGCGGTCAATGGAGGTTCCCCTGCGTATCTTGTTTTGCGACGCCTCTGACGAAACACTTTTGCGGCGTTTTGTTGAGACACGGCGTCCTCACCCCATGGCAGGGAATGACACGGTTTTGTCAGGAGTGTGTCGTGAACGCGAGAAGCTGGCTTCTCTCCGTGAGCGATCCGATCTTTTGATCGACACTTCTGATCTCAATGTCCATACTTTTCGCGATAAGGTGAAAAGCTTTTTTTCCCATTCTGACCTGCAGCAACTCCAAATAGTGGTGCAGAGTTTTGGCTTTAAGCACGGTCCTCCACGCGACGCTCAGCTTGTGTTTGATGTACGTTTTTTGGCAAATCCCCACTGGGTTGACGACTTGCGTCCTTTGCTAGGTACATCAGTTGAGGTGCGCTCTTATGTGTTGGGCAGTGAGGAGACGCACGACTTCCTTGATCTCTTGTATGCCTTGTTGGATTTTCTCCTTCCTGCGTATGTGAAGGAAGGGAAGACCTATCTGACTATTGCGATTGGTTGCACTGGAGGGCATCATCGGTCTGTAGTGTTAGCGGAAGAACTCGCGACACACATTCGTAAATCGGCTTTCAGTGTGGTAGTGGACCACAGGGACTTGCATTTGTGAAAGTTGCTGCTCTTGGCGGAGGACACGGACTTTCGGCGGTTATCAAGGCATTGCGCCTGTTGACCTCTGAGATAACGGCGATTGTCACGGTCGCCGACGACGGGGGGTCATCGGGGCGTTTAGTCTCGGATCTCGGTATCTTGCCTCCTGGTGATGCCCGCCGCTGTCTTTTGGCTCTCTCTGATGAGGGTGAACTGGTCGACTTGTTTTCCTACCGGTTCCGGGGGGGAACACTCGATGGGCATTCACTTGGAAATCTGATTTTGGCGGCCCTGATCGATTTGGATGGGAGCTTCCAAGAGGCGTTACGGCACGCCGGAAATCTCCTGCAGGCTGATGGGCAGGTTGTGCCTGCTTCGACGCAGGCGGTGCGGCTTGTGGCGGAGGTGAATGCTGTCCGTGTTGAGGGACAATCGCGTATTGCGCGGATGTCCGGTATTCAGAGTGTGGCCCTTGAACCAGCCGACCCGCCTGCTGATCCGGAGGCAGTGCAGGCAATTTTGGCTGCAGACATGGTGGTTTTTGGCCCGGGAAGCCTTTTTACTTCGGTGCTTCCCGTGTTGAGTGTGCCCGGTATTTTGCAAGCATTATCGGAGTGTCGGGCGATGCGCGTTTTTGTTTGTAATCTCACGGCAGAGGCTGGTGAGACCTACGGCATGAGTGCTTTTCAGCACCTCGAGGCCCTTCTTGACCACACCGGAGATTGCATCGTTGACGCGATGCTTGTGAATGAGCTGTCTGCGCCGCACGAATCTTGGATTTCTCCGCCGGCAGAAAAAACAATCCGGGGCGTACGTGTGTTCGCTGCGCCTCTCGCGAGCAGAGTCGGTGCTGTACACGATCCTGTTCTGCTCGCGTCTTTTCTGCAGCAGGTGTTTTGGAGTTTTCTGGGGAGAAATCCCCACGCAAACCAGAGCTTCAAGACTTCGCAACATCCGCAAAAACTCTGAACCACACCAGCTTTTTTCTGAAAAGTGTGCCCCGTCAAAAATGCTTGTTCTTTAGTTTCTCTTGTCTTGCTGTTGCATTGCCGTGGGGTTGAGAGCAGCGGCGGCTTCTCTCGCGGCCAGTGTGCCGGGATTCGGCTCTCCTGCTTCTCCAGAAGACAGTGATTGTTTTTTTGTCTCGGGTTCGGTGTTGACGATGAGGCTTGCTGCCGCGATAAAAACGATCGATCGCGCGAGTTGTATCAAGACGAACCAGCCACACAAGGCGACGAGGAAACGAAAAGTCGCAGTAGACGCGCCGATTTTTCCTTGGGTAAGCGCATCAAGCGAAGGCCACCATGTGACAAAAGTGAGGATGAGTAAAGCCTTGAACCAGCTGCTGGGATTTGGTCCTATAGTAGCTTTTGTTGGATTTTTCTGGTCTTTTTCCATTAGATGACGCTCTTGGCCAGAAGGCGAGCCCAATGTTCAGGCGTGGCATCGTGTCCATCGAGAAACATAATCGGCAGATCGAACTGTAAAACTGATGCCGGGTTTGGCGCGTGCTGCATATCCACGAAGGCGAGGGCATCGACGCCACCAAGCATGCCGATCCAGCGTCTTGTCTCTGCCGGTGACGCGCAGGCAGAGACAATGCCAATCACGAAAGCAGGTTCCAGCGCGGCAAGCACTTGGCGTGTCCAGCTGCTTGCCGCTTCCCCTCTCTTTTGTTCCGCACTTTCGGACTCGCTTGCAAGCGCGACAACAATGGGGTTTTCCCTGCGCCGCCAGGCTCGGCGCCGGCTTTGCGCAGTGTCCGGGTCGTGAAAGGAAATGTAGCCGGAGAGGAGTGTATGGTCGGGAGAAGGCGAGGCCAGACGTACTCCTTCAGATGTCAGTCCGATGCGTTCCGCAAGGGTCTGGCTGATTGCTCCGAGATGTTCGAGAGACCCGCATACCGCAAGAATTTCCCCCCCGTGTGTGGGAAGTGGAGGAAGAGCGCGACATCCTGAAAAATCCGGGAAAATATCTAAGGACTGGGGAAGAGAATGGGGAGGAGGATTGCTTGCGAACTGTCTTTTGTCTGTTTCTTGCGCTTCCTGAGTTTCTTGAAAAAGCGCAAGGTCCTCTCGTGTGTTGTCTGATGTGCTGAGCGGACTGTGAGGAAGAGACAGTTCTGCCTGGGCTGCTTTCCTTTGATCCAGATATTTCTTTGCGGCCGCAAGCGTGTTTTTTAGTGTCGTGTGCAGATCGCTGTCTTGTGCGCCTGTACTGTCCGCTTTTTCTTCTGCTTTCAGCAGCGATAAAGCGGGCGAAAGTGCCTCTTCTCTTGCTTCGGTTTGACTCGTATGTGGTGCCGGTAGAGCGTTCTCTTCTTGTGGGAGTTCTCTTTCGATTTTTCTTTCAGGGAAGTCTGCGAGCAGAGAATCCGCGATCGGCGGCAAATCCGTAGATGATGCTGCGTCGAACAAGTCTGTTGCAGGCTGTTGTTTGCTTGTTTGTTGCAGAGGGGAATCCGGGTCATAGCGGGAGCTGTTTTTCAGAGAAAAGAGAAGATCCTGGCTTGGCTCTATCCCCATTTCTTTTTCAGCCTTGTGCAACATTGCCGCGAAATCAGGTGCTTCTTCGGCTTTTGGCAGGGCGCGGGGTAGCGGACAGGCTTTTCCGCTGATTCCGGCTTCTAAATCGCTGATCCAGTCGGCAACCTCTGCCAGGGTTGTCCGAGGAACAGCTCGATCTTCCTCGGACAACCCTGGCGCTGCTTGTTGCCAGAGAGAGCCCACGCTTTGAGATGGCGCGGACGCGGGTGGCGTGCGTGGCGCGGGTGCGGGTGCGGGTGCGGGTGGCGTGAGTGGTGCGGATGCGGGTGCGGGTGGCGTGCGTGGCGCGGACGGTGATGCGGGTGGTGCGGGTGCGGGTGCGGGTGGCGTGCGTGGCGCGGACGGTGATGCGGGTGATGCGGGTGGCGCGGATGCGGGTGCGGGTGGCGTGCGTGGCGCGGACGGATGGTGGGGACTTTTCGTGCCTGTAGCAGAATTGTTGGGTGCGCGCGGGAAAGGATCTTTCAGCGTTTTCGGCGGGATGTTGATTCTGGGTGCCACAGGCAACGAAGATGTTTTTTCGTTTTCTGCGTTTTCAGTTTCGACCCTGTCTTTTTGTAGTGAGGCGTTTTGTAGTGAGGCGTTGCGATCGGCAGCAGATTGCCTGTCAGGAGTTTTCCGAGCGAGAGATTGGGACTCGGTGCGTGTCAGGAAAAAACGTTTCGCGGGATGGCCATACTTGAGATTGGCTGCTGATGGTGCAGAGGATGCTGTGCCCGGCTCTGGCATTGCCGGCTTTGTGTCTGTCTCGAGGAAAGGTGTGTCGGTGACAGGTTCTTCCAAGACGGATTCTGTCAGGGAAAACTGCTCGACGGAGATCTTGTCAATCGCATGTTCTTGCGGGACAGGCTTCTGAGAGGACAGCCGTTGCGCGAGGATTTCTTGGAGACCGGCTTCTTCGAGGGCGGATTCCTGCAAAGCGTATTCTTCGAATATTGCTGCCGGGTGTTGTTCTGCCGGGTGTTGCCCGGTTTCTGGCTGTGTTGGGTGTAGCGGAAAATGAGTTGGGGGTGCGGAGGAATCTGGAACTGGTGCTGTGGGACAAGGGATTTCGATGGTCACCGCGAAGATTTCTCGTGTGAAGAAACCAAATATTCCGTCTTTGCGTACGCGTTCTGCGGAGATAATCTGTGCGTGTTCTCCGTATTGTCGTTGGATTTTCGCAAGGACCTCTTCGAGATCAGGTCCTTCAAACCGTCGCTGTGTCAACGATGTTCACCACCCCGAGCGTTTCGACATTGAGCTGTTCTCCAAGTTCGGCATAGGAGAGCACAGGCATGGTTGGCGCTGTGTCGTGTGTCATGCGGCGTAAGGCTGGGCGAATTTGCGGGGAGCACAACAGCACCGGACTTTCTCCTGCGTGCAGGGCCATGTCTATGTGCCGGGCGATTTCGACGACTACTTGCTCTGCGAAATGGGGGTCGACAGCGAGCACGGATCCTTCGTCAGATTGGCGGAGCGACTGCAGCAGCTGATGTTCGACAAGAGGGTCGAGCATCAGGACCGGCAGGCGCCCATCGAGTGAACAGGGCGCGGAGATTGCCGGTCCGAGGGCATGGCGGGCCGCTTCAACGAGGGCTTCTGTGTCTTTTGTGAGGCGGGCTTTTTCGGAGACCGATTCGAAGATGCGCACGAGATCACAAATGCCAACTCCTTCGCGCAGGAGGCCTTGCAGCACCGCTTGAATCTCGCCCAGAGAAAGTAAGGCGGGTGTGATTTCGTCGATGACGACAGGGTTGGTTTTGCGGACGAGTTCCACGAGCATTTGCACGTCTTGCCGTCCGAGCAAGTCTGCCGCGTGTTTTCTCACTACTTCTGCGAGATGAGTGGTGATGACGGACGCCCGGTCGATTACGGTATTCCCCAACATTTCTGCTTGATCTTTCATGCTGACGGGTACCCAGCGGGCGTCAAGGCCAAAGACCGGGTCTTTTGCCGGTGCGCCAGGAAGCGTGTTGATGTCGTCACCGATCACGAGAACATGACCCGACGGCGCTTCTCCTTTTGCGGTCTCCACACCATTGACGCGAATCGCGTAGCTGTTTTGCTTGAGGTCGAGGTTGTCGCGAGTGCGCACAAGTGGAATGACGACGCCAAGTTCTGTTGCGATCTTGCGGCGCAGTGACCGAACCCTGTCCAAAAGATCCCCTCCCCGGCTTGGGTCAACGAGGTCGATAAGGTCGAACGACACCTGTAGTTCGAGCGGGTCGACTTTCACGCTGTCGGCGATGGCTTCGGGCGAATCGGGGTCGGGTTCCTCCTCTGCTCCCTCCAATGAGATGAGTTCTTCTTCTATCGTTTCCTGGTCAGGCTTGTTTCCTGCCGCGGCAAGGACCATGCCTCCCACGATGGCAAAAGGGAGAATGGGCAGTCCTGGCATGAGCGCAAGCAGACAAAGGGCGCCGCCTGCGATGCGCAGGGACGTGCGTTGCCGGGCAAACTGCGTGAGCATGGCTGACCCAAGATCGTGTGTGGCTGAGGTGCGGGTCACGATGATGCCCGAAGACGTCGAGAGGAGGAGCGCGGGAATCTGAGATACGAGACCGTCACCTACCGTGAGAAGCGAATAGGTGTTGATTGCCTCTCCGATGCTCATGCCCTGTTGCAGCACCCCTACGGCAAAACCCCCGAACAAGTTGATCAAGGTGATGAGCATGGAAGCAATCGTGTCGCCCTTGACGAACTTCGAGGCGCCGTCCATTGCCCCATAAAAGTCCGCGGCATTTGTGATTTCTGCTCTACGTTCTCGTGCTTCTTTTTCGGAGATGAGGCCGGTATTGAGGTCGGCGTCAATGGCCATTTGTTTTCCTGGCATGGCGTCGAGCGTGAAGCGTGCCGCGACTTCCGCCACGCGGCCCGACCCGTTCGTGATCACCATGAACTGGATCGCCACAAGGATCAAAAAGACGACGAGGCCGACAACAAGAGAACCGCCGATCACCATGTTTCCGAAGGCATTGATGACTTTGCCCGCGTATCCGCTCGTGAGCACAAGGCGGGTGGAGCCGATATTGAGGGCAAGGCGAAAGATGGTGAGAACGAGCAGCAGGGCGGGGAAGATGGAGAATTCAACGGGCCGGTGCACGCGCATCGAAACCAAAAGCACGGTAATGGCGACGGCGAGGTTGAAGACAATAAAGATGTCGAGTAGGGCAGGTGGCACCGGGACCACCATGAGAAGGACGACCCCAACAAGCCCTATCGGTATTACTAATTGCCCCCACTGGTTGGGTTTCACGGCACCGTGTGACTTTCGCGCGCCTTCTCCCTGGAATCCTGACAGTGGCAGTCCGTGCCCCGTCTTCTGCCTGCGTGTCTTTTTACAGAAGCACGCGCAACATGTTCTTCTCCTTGCATCGGTCTTTGCAGCGGCAGGTTAAAGGTGAAGGATGAACTATCAGGGCAATGGCCCGTTTTGCCGGTGTGGGTGGCTGCTGTGTGCTCCTGCGGGATTGTCGCTGGGTTGACAGTGTGGAGCAGCAAGCGTGTGCGGCATTTTCCGCGCAATACCGGTATTTCTGGAAGCGGGCTGCACAAAGCAGCGCGCTGGCAGTGGGATGACGTGCCCTCGCCCGTTTGTTGTGGGCAAGGGGGCCGGAGGGGGTGCCTTGTGCCGTTCCCCTCCGGCGAGAACGGCACAGGCCGCTCTTCTTTTGTGGAATTACGAGAAGGCTGTTCTGCCCTGGCTGATCACGATGTCGCCGTTTTGTGTTTCGGTGGTGAAGATGGCTTCATTGCCGTCGACCCACATTTTTACGGTGAGGGTGTCGCCGGGCATGACCGGCTTGGCGAAACGGGCCTCCATCAGCTTGAAGCGGGAGGGGTCAGAGTCGCAAAGGGTGTGCAGGAGCGCCCGGCCAGTGAAGCCATAGGTGCAGAGTCCGTGCAGGATAGGCCTTTCAAAACCGCCCATTTTTGCGAACTCGGGGTCGGAGTGGAGTGGGTTTCTGTCTCCCGAAAGACGGTAGATCAAGGTTTGGTCGCGGCGGGTCTCATAGGTGACAACCTCGTCAGGCTCACGCGATGGCGGCTCGTTGCGTGGGCCTGATGGGCCACGCTCTCCGCCCCATCCGCCTTCTCCACGAATGAAGAGGGAAGAGCGTGTGGTAAACATGGGCTCTTTCGACTTTGCGTCGACGGAGAGCGCTTCTGTTTCGACGACCGCGCCCTTGCCCTTGTCCCAAATGCCAGTGATCTTTGATGTGGTGGAGACGCGTCCATCCACCGGGAGTGGCTGGTGTAATTCGATTGCTTGTTCGCCGTGCACAAGCATGGCGAAATTGAAGGTGCCGATCTTGGTGATGCCCCCCATACCACCCATGCCTGCGATGACCCCAAAGGTGGGGAGCACCTGCTGATCGACGTTCATGCTGTTTTCGGTCGTGAATTCCAGTTCAAAACCGGTCGGGTCGGTGACCCCGGCGCCAACTCCGAGCGCGTAGAGAAGGCAGTCTTTCGAGTCCCATGAGGACTCGGCAGGTCCGGATTCCGTGCCGACAGCGTCAGGATTAATAGGCATTCTTTGCTACTCCTTTGGTTTGCGGGCAGCTTCCGAGCAGCCATTTGTCGGCGCGCCGTCCTCCGGCATCGGCCAAGCTGCAGCTTTCCCCCGTCCACACACAATAGAACCAAGATAGGACGCAGCATCGACTCGAACCTTCTTCCGCTGGAGAAGAACGGTTTTTTCTTGGTCTCTTGTCCCAGGTTTTTTCCTCGTAAGGCTCTTTTCTTTGGGCTTTTTCGCCTGGGATGAAGAAGGCCCTGTCTTTCATTTTCGGGGGAGCGTTTGGGGTAGCCATGGGGGTGTTGAGGGCGTGTCTGCGGGGTGCGTGTCCGGCGCGCAGGGTAGCGCGGGATGAGATGTTGCTCTTGTTGCCTGTTTTTGATACGAAAGAGGTCAGGCAGCGTGGCAGGGGGAAATGTCAGATGCGGTGATGCGGGAAGCAGGTGTGGGTGAGACCTGAAAAAGGGACAGTATCGAAAGATATGACGGTACTGGTGCGGTAAATATAGAATGAGAATGTGAAGGCAATTGTATTGTTTTTTTCTAGCGTGCTCAGTTTGTGCAGGGTTCGGTATTCGCTTCTCCAGCCCTGTAAGGGGGGTACGATCGTGAGAACGGAGAAACATGAGATCTCAGAGGGCCCGCTTTCTTTTTTACTGCCTGACGGTTCCTGTCATTGTGACTGCCATGACCGTTGGTGGGCATGCTGTTCGTGCTGCAGAGTCTGACACTGCAACCTGTCGTGGCCGCGCCGCCACCATTGTTGGCACATCTGCCGATGACACGATTGAGGGTACAGATGGCGTTGATGTCATTCTGGGTCTTGCAGGCGATGACACGATTCGTGGTTTGGGTGGTGAGGATCTCATATGTGGCGGGAGAGGGAATGACGTCATCCATGGGGGAAACGATGACGACGAGATGAGCGGCGGACCTGGCCGTGACCGGATTCTCGGCGAGGATGGCCATGATGCCCTTGAGGGGGGTCCTGGAGACGACTGGCTCGATGGTGGCAATGGGGACGACGTTATTTACAGCGGGGACGGCAATGACACCCTGTACGGTGGTGATGGGGAAGACCGGATTGCAGGTGGTGACGGCAACGACCGCATTGATGGCGGGAATAGGATTGACGAGATCAGAGGTGGCAACGGCCATGACAAGATCTGGGGCGGAACCTATAGCGACACCATCGATGGTGGTTTCGGGAATGACTGGATCGATGGGGGAAGCGGCCACGATTCCATCGTAGGTGGGTATGGCAATGACCAACTTTGGGGTGCCGGCGACAATGACATCCTTGATGGTGGAGAAGGACAGGATCGCGTTGAGGGCGGACACGGGCACGACACTCTGCGTGGTGGCAATGGCCACGATCGTCTTGAGGGCAGGAATGGCGATGACCGGCTTGAGGGCGGCGATGGGGATGACACCCTAAACGGCGGAAACGGTCACGACGTCCTGAACGGTGGTCATGGTCAGGACATTCTTTCGGGTGGTTCTGGTGACGACCGTCTTTACGGCGGAGACGGCTATGACCGTATCAAAGGCGATGATGGTCGTGACCGGCTTTACGGCGGGGAGCACAACGACCGGCTCGATGGCGGTAACGGCGATGACCGGCTTTACGGCGGGGAGCACAACGACCGGCTCGATGGCGGTAACGGCAACGACGGACTCGACGGCGGTGCAGGCCATGACACCTGCTTGAACGGCGGGGCTGCTCAAATTAATTGCGAACAGTAAGAGAGCGTTGCGGGAAAGACCCGGCGTGCTGTGGTCTTTCCCGGTCTCGTGCACTGTTTTCCGGCGGGAGACATAATGCCGTGTTCGAGGCAGACGGCGTGGGGTCGTTCCAGAGCCGAACGGGCGGAGTGTGGACGCCCGCGGCTTTGCCATGTGCCCGCAGAGAGAAGACAAAAGCAAGAAGGCGAGCGATAGCCTCGTATAGCTCAATCGGAATCTCCTCTCCCAGCGCCGCGTTTGCATAAAGCGCGCGGGCAAGGGGAGGCTCTTCGATAACGGGGATGCGATGTTCGAGTGCTGTTTCGCGGATGCGCCGGGCAAGATAATCGGTGCCCTTCGCTACAGTTCTCGGCGCCTCCCCTTCCTCGGGACGGTAGAGCAGTGCTACGGCATAGTGAGAAGGGTTCGTTACGACCACATCAGCGGTCGTCGCGGCAGCCAGCATGCGCATCCCCGAAATTTCTGCCATTTTGCTGCGGATTCTCCCCTTTACTGTGGGGTCCCCCTCCATCTGTTTCATTTCGTCGCGGATCTCTGTCTTCGTCATGCGCAGCCGTTGCAGGGCTTGTCGTTTGCTCACGGCAAGGTCGACGGCGGCAAGAAGAATACCGAGAAGTGCAACATTGCGGACGAGCAGGACGAGGTGTTTTCCGACAATCGCGACGATTGTCGGGATTTCCATGCCGCCTGTCTGCGTGAGGAGCGGGATCACCGCGCTCATCTGCAGAAAAACGAGCACACCGAGAATAAGGACTTTGAGGAGGTCCCGCCCTCCTTTCCATAATTGGCCTGGAGAAATCAGGCGTTTTGCTCCCTGCAAAGGGTTGAGAGAAGAAAACTTCGGTCGTAGCTGGTGTGTGCTCGGGTGCCACCCTGTCTGAAAGAAACTGGAAGCGGCTCCTGCTCCCGCGACAGCCAGCATGAGTGGTGCGACCATCACGAGAGACATCATGATCGAGTGACCGAAGAGACTCATGATTTGCCGCTCATCAGGAGCGGCAATGGCTTGGTTTACATCGAAGATGAGTTCCGAGAGAAAACTCCCTATGCGGCGCATGATGAACGGCGCGAGGAAGGTGGCAAGGAGAAGCTGCACCCAGATCGCGACCTCCTGCGATTTTCCTGTCTCGCCCTTTTTTTGCGCCTCTTTCAGACGTTTCGCTGTGGGTTTTTCGGTTTTACTGTGCTTGTCCTGCTGTGGCATGGGTTCTTCTGCTGTGTGTGGGCGGGGGCGGGAGAGACTGGGCGAAGGGCGTTCGGGTTTTCCCGAAGCTGCGTGAGCTGGGAAGCGGGCGCGAAAAACCGGGTCCGTGTGTGTGTGGAGTGAGCCGTCATCTCGGTCGTGTCTTTGTCGTCTGCAAAGACTGGGTGTTTGTCGTCTACAGAGTCTGTGTCTTTGTGTTGTCCATGGAGACTCTGTGTTCTTTGTGTTGTGTCGTGTCGTGTCTTGAGGCTGTGTCTTTGTGACCTTATGGGATGTGACCTTATGGAGTGAGCAGGCGAGCGACTGTGGCGCTGTTTTCTGCGATTTGTATGATGAGGTTTTTCACTGCCGGTACAAGCAGAGGAAGTGCTGATCCGAGGAGAAAGAAAGTGAAAAGGATCTTGGCGGGAAGGCCCACGGTAAAAATGTTGAGTTGTTGGGCAGCGCGGGTTAAAACGCCCAGGCCAACTTCGGCGAGGAGCAGCGGCCCGAGGATGGGGACGGCGATTCCCACTGCTATCTGAAAGAACTGGGCGAATTCTTTCGTGGCAAGCTGGGCGAGGTCGCCGACATTTCCGCTTGTTGTGGGTCCCAGGGTAAAAGAAGAGAGAAAGCTCTGTATGAGTAGAATGTGGCCATCTACTGCGAACAATAGGGTGACTGCGGTCAATTGATAGAAACGGGAGATCACTGCCCCCTGCGTGTGCGAGAGAGGGTCAAAAGTTTGGGCAAGAGCAAGGCCGCTTGCCATGTCAATGATGCTCCCTGCCGCTTGTACGGCATGAAACAACATAGCGCCTATGAGTCCCATTGCCGCTCCGATGATCGCTTGCTGTGTCACCATGAGCGCGAGCGGAATGATCTCCGAGGGAAAAGGCGGGGACGAAAGCGAGGGTGCGACCACAAGCGCGAGTCCGGCCGCGAGGCCTGCTTTTGCGCGCATGGGGAGCGCTGAAATATGGAAAGGCGGCATGATCATGAGCCAGGCAACCGCGCGCGAGAATGCCAGCAGAAACGCGAGAAAGGTGTCCAAGGGCAGCGCGATCTCCATATCACCCCGCTCCCACGAGGGCTGGTATCTGCAAAAAGAGCTCAGTGGTTGAGTTCACCAGTTCTCGCAGCATCCAGTTGCCCCCCACGAGAAGCACGAAGCCTACTGCCGCGAGTTTTGGGACAAACGTCAGGGTGAACTCCTGAATCTGCGTGACAGATTGCAGAATGGAAATTGCGAGACCGACTCCCATACTGGCAATGAGGAGAGGGGCGGAAAGCTTCGTCATGAGCACAATGGCGGGCAGGGCGATTTCGAGGATCTCGATGTCGTTCACGGACTGTCCTTTTTTCCTGTGACTGTGACTGTGACTGTGGCTGTTCGTGCTGTTGTTTTTTCTCCGGGACAATTTCCAAGGAACCGGAAGAGGAATTGGAACGGGAAGGGGAACCGGAAGGCTGCTTGCCTTTTGCGGACGACAGGAGCGATCCTGGGATTCATGTTCGAAAGCTCATGACAAGGGATTTCACGAGTAAGGCCCAGCCGTCCACGAGGACGAAGAGCATGAGCTTGAAGGGCATCGAAACAAGAATGGGCGGCAGCATCATCATTCCCATTGACATCAAAGTCGAGGCCACCAAGATGTCGACCACGAGAAAGGGAATAAAAACCACAAAACCAATGGTGAATCCTGTTTTCAGCTCAGACAGCACAAAAGCGGGGATGAGTTCTGTCAGGCTGATGTCATCCGTACTTTCGGGGGTTTTGCCGTTGGCAGTCGTGAAGAGGGCGAGTTCACTGCGGCGGGTCTGTGCCAGCATGAACTTCCGAATAGGATGCTGCGCGGTCTCCAAGGCATCCGTTTGCGAAAGTGTTCCCGCCAAATAGGGTTGCAGTGCTGTTTGGTTGATCTCACTGAAGGTGGGACCCATGACAAACATGGAGAGAAAGAGCGCAAGTCCGGTCAGCACTTGGCTTGGGGGAACGGTCTGCAGGCCCATCGCCTGACGGATCAAAGAGATCACGATCACGATGCGTGTGAAGCTCGTCATCATAATCATGATTGAAGGTGCCAAAGACAGCACGGTGAGAAGCACGAGCAGCGTGACTGTCTGGCTGGGGTCGGCGTTCGGGTCTCCTCCCACATGAATACCGACAAAGGGAGATGTTTCTTCTTTGTCTCCCGCCTCCTTTTCACTTTCTCTTCCTCCTGGCATTGTGGGCGCAATGCCAGGAGGGATTTGGCTTGGGGCAAGCGTGGGGAAGGTGCCAAGTGCCTGAACCGTGTGGAAGGAGGAGCCTTGCGGCGATGGCGCAAGATTCCGGGTTGCAGGCAAACCTGTGGAGACGGCCATTGCGGGAGATGAGAAGAGCACGATACTGCTCAGGAGGAGCAGAGTGCACAGCAGTGCCTTCTCGACCTGGGTACGTGAAAACAGAGGATGACAGTTCGACATGCAGGTTTCCGCTTTGTCATTTGAGAGAAGAACCGGCCTGCGTTTTTATCCTCGCCGCACGGTTTTTTCCCGCAGCCCATTGAGGGCAGTCTTCCATGTCGAACCTGCGCGCCAGGATGTGCCTGTGCGTGGAGGGAGAAGCGCCGTCCCGGTGGTGCTTCTTTTCTGCGTGATGGTATCTCGTTGTTTTACTTCCTCGTTATGGAGACCGGAGGTGTCGAGGCTTGCGTCGAGACCTGTGTCGAGGGCGGAGTTGCTGGAAGAGCAGTCAATTTCTGCGAGCAAATGCACTGATTGTTCGGTCACACCGAGTACGAGCCCCCTGTCCCGTACCCTGACCACTGTGACCATTGTGTTGCGGTTGAAACGGCAGTTGCCGATGACTTGCACAGGCTCCCGGGGCAGGCTTCCCTGCCGGCCGGGAACGCCGCGTTTTCGCATGTAGGCAGAGAGGCCCCAGAGCACAATAAAAATCAGGCAAAGTGCGAATATTGTGCGGGCGGTGAGCAAGAGAAGATTTGTGTCGTTCATGTCTCACCCCGATGTGTCCATCGCTTGGATCGGCACATTGGTGCCGATAATCTCCGAGATGCGAATCGCAAATTCTTCGTCGATCACGACGACTTCCCCACGGGCGATGAGCGTGCCATTGACGAGTAGGTCGATGGGAGAGCTTGCTGAGCGGTTCAGCTCCACCAGGTCACCAGGTGAGAGTTCGAGGATTTCTCCAATTGGCAGGCGCGTGCGGCCAAGTTCCGCAGTCACCTGCATTTCTACGGCGCTGAGTAGGTCGATAGGGTGTTGGGCACGTGTCTTTTTTTCGCTGGAAAGATGGTCGAATTCCGTGTGTTCGAGGGCGAATTCTTCGCGTTTTTCTTCTGTGATCTTCTCTGGTGGAAGGCTGTCCTCTGCTTCGATTTTGGCCTTGGTATCTTCTTCTGACTCTGTGTCGGTTTCTACTGGTGGTGGCTCGTTCAGGTTTTCGGGAAAGGGCAGTTCGATGTTTTTGCCACCGAAGACAGTGGCGATGGTGGCGACATGGTCGTCCCCGTCGAATAGCTCGATTGAAGAAAACGACAAGTCGCTGTCGATGCTGGTGAATGCCTGTTTTGGGTCGAACTCGTAGGGAGTTTCAGCCACAATCTCGGTTTGGATGATGGTGCTGATCGAGGTGATTGCCTCAGAGAAAACAGGGATGAGCGTCGTTGCGTAATCCGGGCTTGGTCTTTCTGCTTGTTCGAGAACGGTTTTTGCGAGATCTTGTGATAACGCGAGGACGATGAGTCCCGATACGTCTCCAGATAACCCTGAACATGCTCCCTGACAATTGTCACCAGGGAGCAGAGTGAGCCAAGGTTCCTCTCGGCCTGCGACTTCAGTGGCGTTCAAGAGTTCTTGCACAGGAAGCGATAAGGACACTGCGGCAGCGGCATCGATCAGAGCAGCCCGGATCTCCTCTGGTTTCGGGACCTGGATGCTCATTTGTCGTTTTCTCCCCCTGTTTTCTCTGGTAGCCAGGCGTCTCCTACGACTTGCACTGCAACTTTTTTGCCTTTACGGCCTCCGACGACATAGCAGCATGGGATGTCGTCAACGACGAGAGTGAGCGGATGGTGTATGGAGTGACCAAGCGTGAGTAAATCGCCTGGACGAATGGAGTAAATGTCTTTGGCCGAGAGGGAGACACTGTTGAATTGGGCAGATACTTGGACGTCTGGCTCGCGCATGCGGTCTCTGAGATGACGCTTTGCTTCCTCTATGTCGGTTGTGTTGGTTTCTGCAAATGTTTTCTGCGAAATATGGGATTCGAGTGCCGGCTGCAAAAGAGTAAATGGAATACAGAGCGTCGGTTTTTCTTGTTCAAAGCCGATCTGTACTTCATAGGTGATAATGATTGCCATATCGGACCCTGCGCAGATTTGGGCAAATTGAGGATTTGATTCGACTGAGATGACACGAGGCTGCAGGCCGCTTATCAGTTGTTCAAAAGCATAAGGAAGCTCTTCGAGACAGCGTTGAATGAGATCGTTCATCAATGCGCTCTCGAGATCAGAAAGCGCACGTGGTGGCTGTGACTCTGTTCCTGCTCCGCCAAGCAGCCGTTCAATGGCCGCCAGGCCGACTGGGATTGGAAAATGAAACAGGGCGGCCCCGTTCAAAGGCTGCATTGCGATAATCGCCATAAATGTTGGGTTTGGGATTGTCGCGATGAATTCTGAGTAACTTGCCTGTTCCACAGATTCCAGACTGATCTGACAAGAAGTCCGCAACCGTGTAGAGAGCACAGTCGAAAAATGGCGACACCAGGTTTCATTGATCAGCTCAAGGATGCGCACATGTTCGCGACGGAATTTGATTGGTCGCCGGAAATCAAACCGTTGGGCAGTGACCGTCTTTTTGCCCTGTTTTTTGCGGCCAGTGACCTTTTTTGATTTTGATCGGGAGGGTGCCATACGCATGGACCATCGGCATGCTTTCCGTGTTCATTGAATGTCTCCTAGGCCGATCGCCCCTGTTTCTGGTCCTTCCTTCTAGTCCTTCCTTCTGCCCCTTTCTCAAGCACACGATTTTTGTGTCCGCATGTGCTTGGCGTGTCCACTGCCAGAGGCTCTTTTTTACCTTTTGTGGGTCGCTCAGTGTGTTGCCGGCAAAGTCTCACTCTGGTGTGTTGCGGGCAAAGTCTCACTCTGGTGTGTTGCGGGCAAAGTCTCACTCTGGTGTGTTGCGGGCAAAGCCTGTGTCACTGTGTGGAAACCTCACGAGATGCGTTCCCGGGATGCTTGTGTCGGGTATGCCACAGGCGTAGGGGTAGATGACGTGAGAGACAGAAAAGTTTTCTCCGGTGCGCGTGGTGGTGTTTTTCGCTTTGGCGACCAGCTTGCGCGAAGAGGTGGGTGCTTAGGTTCTTACTACCCAAGTACTGGCGATTTTGTCGTGCCGGCCTTGTCGTTGTGAGTCCCATATCATCCAGAGGTATAGAGGTATCCAGGGAATGGGGGTGGGGAGCATCAGGATGGGAAAAATGCTGCGGAGAAAGGCGCTTCCCCATGTTGGATGCAGTGCGGTTTTAGAGCTGATCACGCGGATTTGCATGATTTTTTTGATAAGAGATAACAAGGCGTAAAAGATCAGGTAATGAAATAGTGAGAGGTAACAGGTCGGATTTTCTGTATTGTCGTATTCTGCTTTATTGTCAGGACTGTTGAATTCGCAGTTTGTCTCGATGTCCTCCATGATGGGGTGAGGAAACGACAGACGTAAGAACGGACGCTACGAAAAAGCACCCAATTGTATCGATACACCAGCCGACAAAGTGTCGACCGGGAGAGTCGAAGCACTGTGGACTGTTCCCTGATGCTGGTCCTCCTCCGCTCGTGACTCCCTGTTGTGGTGGTATCAGGGTGGCGTTGTGGTGGGTATCCGGGGTTTTGTTGATCAGTATTCATAGTCCGCGCTGAAGAGGGAAGAACTCGGAAAGTAGTTTCTTTTATAATTTGTTGTGCGCTCTATTCGGGTGGTGTTTTATCCTATTTTCTCATAGTTAGTGAAGGAATATTTTTTGCAGTCGGAATGTGCTTTGCCGTCAATTGTGAGAGAGTTTCTCCATGCGAGGTGCGCGGTTGATTGCTGTTTATTTTGTGAATAAAAAATATGTGTCGAGTTTGTTGCCTATAGGGCAGTGTGCGAAGTGTCTGCTCTCGTGTAAATATTGGTAAATGTATGTTCTGTAGTGTATGCAGAGAGGGTGGTGTTGGCGGGTTCGTGGCCGTGTCTGTAGAGCGTGTCTGCAGTTTTGTGGTTTATTCCTGCGACAAGCTTGTCGCTCTGAGTGGTTTTGAAATGTGCGTCTTTTTTGGCGGTTTCGCTGAGCAGGGTGGCTTCTGGGGTGACTTCTCTGGTGACTTCTCGGGGGTTTGCCGGAAGCTGCCTATTTCATGGACGAACTCAATCTGTGTGGTTTGTGTGAGAAGTTCGAGTGAAAAAACGCCGGCAGTATTGTGTGAGGTCCTGCCGGGAATGGCAGCTAGTCGTCGGTCTCGATCAGAAGTTCGACCCAAAAAGGCTGATCCTCAAAGAGGTAGGTGAGCGTGGTGGAGTCTACCCCTTGCGGAGAGGAAGACTGTGTTGTTGTTCCTCGGATAATGGAAGGTAGGCCGAAACTGCATTCATCGCCTTTGGCTTCGAGTTTTGCTCGGATATCGCCGGCCAGTACGTTTGCGACTTCACCGATGGCATCGCCCATATCGGCCGAATCGAATTCGATCTCAAAGCCGGCGAAAAGAGTGGCGAAACTCGCCGCACTTGACCGGGAAAATCCTATCGTGAGTGACCAGTCCCACTCTCCCGAAAAAGAGAGCATGCCGAGGATTGCTTCTTCGGATTGTTCGCTTTTTTGCGTGGGGATTTCCGTAGGCGCTTCTCCGAGGAACATGCCAAAGGTGTCATGAATCGCGGACTTTACTTCTCTTTGACAGAGAAGTAGAGCAGAGGCTGATGTGTTTGTCTGGGACATATTTGTCCGATCAGTCTGCGCCTTTATGGGTCTTAGTTGCCTGCGAGGCGGCTAAAGAACCCCGAGGATTTTTTGGTTTTTTTCTCCTCCATACCTTGAAGGAGCTCGCTTAGTTTCCGTTGTAGGGCGTCAACGGTGAAGGGTTTTGAGATGTAGGCGTTTGCCCCCGCGCGTTCGAGGGCCTCTCGGATCTTGTCGGGTGTTTTTTCGCTTGTCACCATACAGATGGGTATGTGGTCGATTTTCTTGTTCTCTCGAATTGTGCGCACGAAATCAATACCGTTCATGTTCGGCATGTTCCAGTCCACAAAGATGATATCGATGAGATCGGGGTTGAACTTGTCGAGGGCATCAGCGCCATCTGTCGCTTCCGTGAAGGTGAAGTCAGCGAGTTTTGTTCTTTTGAGCGATTCCATCACCATGTTCCGCATAACTCTGGAGTCATCGACGACCAGGGCTCTCAGCTCCACTTTGTGCTGACCTCCATTGATGAGTGCCAACTTGTTTTGGCAGGAGACTGCAATGGGCTCGCGTGAAGCCCGGAGCACAGCATCTTGGCCATAGGGCCTAACTGGGCAGTTGACTGTCTTTTCTTCTTCGACAGGACTGGGCAGCGAGCGAGAACGCTTGTGCAGGTGACATGCTTTTCCGGTTCTTGTTTTGACCGGAGAACTGTCAGTCTCTTGCAGTTGTATCGGCAGTTGAGAAGATGAATTGAGAAGTCGCCTGGTGTTAGGTCCCGTTTCTTTGGTGATTGCTCTTTGGCTATTGCATAACGAATTCTGTGAAATAGACCTGCCAAACTTGTACGCGTCCTTTGTGGCCGTAAAGATCACGTGCCCATCCAGAGATCTCTGCTTTGACGCGTTCGCGTGTTTCCGGGTCCGATAGCTGATCCATGTTGTAAGTGCCGAGCAAGGTGATGGTTTTGTCGAGCAGGGGAGCAGGAGGCGGTCCTGAGGGGCCTTCTTCATCGCCGCCGCTGTGCGCGCCGCCTCCTCCTCCATGTGTGTCCTCTGGGGGGTTTTCTTCCCAGTCGGCTGACATCTGCAAGGCCAGGCCGATTTTCACAAAATGGTTGTCCGACAAGTTCAACGTGATGGGATCGAGTGCCACGATCGAGCCGAAGTCGTGGTCGTCAACTTCGATATTCCGTAAATCGATGTGAGGGGAGGGCTCCTCGGGGTGTTCCTCTTCGGTTTCCCCTCCGCCTCCGAACAGCACCTTGAAGAGGATAAGGGAGATGAGAACGGGCACGAGGATGGGAACCACTTTTTTCATGGCCTTGCTCTCCTCAAGCTGTGATTTCGGGCTGTGGTTTCGGGCTGTGGCTTTTGGTTGTAGTGCATGCTGTGCTGGTGTCCGTGTTGATGACCGTGCTGCTTTGCAGGCGTGACATCAGTCGTGTCCAGTGGAGTGCTTCTCAGGCTGCTTCTCCTGACTGCCGGCGGGCGCGGGATGCTGTGAGGTTTGCGGGTTTTCGAGCGGTTCTTTGTTGTCGGTGTGTCCTGTTTCTTCTGGGGTTGGAGAATGTTCCTGTTCGGCTTTTCCTGTTGCCTTGGTGTCCATGATGACGATCTCCACTCGCCTGTTTTTTGCTCGTCCCTCTGGAGAGAGGTTGTCGGCAATGGGGCGGGTGTCGGCATAACCGGCGACGCGAAACCGAGTTGCCTGAAGTCCGAATTGTTCGATCATCACCTGTACGACAGATGCAGCGCGTGCTGCGGATAAGTCCCAGTTGTCGCGGTACTGTGTCGTGCTGTGCAGTGGCAGATTATCGGTGTGTCCTTCCACAACAATCTGGTTGGGTACCTCTTTGATGGCGGCGGCAATAGCCCCAATGACTTCCGTTGAGCCTGGGCCGAGTGTTGCCGATCCAAGCTCAAACAAAATGTTGTCTGTCACAATGGTGACAACAAGACCACGGGTTTCGAGACGGACGTTTGCGTTTTGCAGCGCATGCAGCGCCCCAAGCCCTCGTTCGATACGGGAGCGGGCATTTTCGAGCCCGTTTTCCCCGCTACCAGGGCCCCCGGCACCGAACGAACACTCTTCGCCTGTGTCTGTTTCGGTTTTGCCCTCAGCACAAACCGGCCCGGTTTCGCCTTCGCCGCTGCCGCCCTTAAAGTTTTCCAATATCTGCTGCAAAGCATTTGCGCTCTGCTCCAAAAGGCCCGAGGTGGGGGCGAAACCGCCGTTGAACACGCCACCTCCTGCCCCCATTCCCTCGCTAATGGGGTTGAGAGACCCATCATTTGTACTCGCGCCGAGCGCCTCGGCTGCGCCCTTTTTGAACTCCTCCATCTTTTTCAGATCAAGCTGTGACATTGCGAAGAGCATGATAAAAAAGGCCATCATGAGCGTGAGCATGTCAGCATACGACACAAGCCAACGCTCCAGGTTTTCGTGCTCTTCGTGTTCTTCGCGTTTTGCCATGTCTGATTGTCATCGTTTTCGGTTATGGTCTTGGGGCCTGCCAACTGGTCAACTGGCCGGCTCAGGCGGCCTTTTCTTTTTGCAGCGCAGCTCTCTCCTTCGGGGGGAGGTAGGAGAGGAGTTTTTGCTCTACCACCCGGGGGTTTGCGCCTGCTTGAATGGAGAGAATGCCTTCCAGAATCATTTCTTTGTGGTGCACTTCAAGCGAGCTCAGGCGTTTCAGCCGGCCTCCAATCGGGAAGGCAATCACGTTCGCGATCGCCACTCCGTAGAGAGTGGCGGTGAAGGCAGCCGCAATTCCGTGTCCTGCTGCGGCAGGGTCGCTCAAGTTCAACATAACGGCGATAAGACCAAGCACCGCCCCACAAATCCCGACCGTGGGGGCGTAAGTGCCCACGTTCACCCACCATTTTTCGCCGACAGAGTGCCGTTGCTTCATCGCGTGGATTTCTGATTCCAGAATGTCGCGGATTTCTTCGGCATCTGTCCCGTCGACCGCAAGTTCCACGCCCTTGCGCAAAAACTTGTCCTCGACCTTTCTCCCTGCTTCTTCCAGGGCCAACAGACCGTCCCGCCGGGCAATCTCGGCAAACATCACAAGGTCTTTCACCGCTTCGTCAGGTGATTCCGGCTTGCCCGTGAGCCCCTTGATCGTGGCAGTGATTGACGACATAAGGTCAGGAAGTGTCCAGCTTGCCATGGTCGCCCCAAAGGTTCCTCCTATGATGAGGATGAGACCGGCAGGAGAGATCCAGGTTCCAGGATTTCCCCCTTCCATGACCCCTCCGATGCTGATCGTGATGACTGCCAGCACAATGCCTACCAAGGTTGCCGGGTCCATGCCTCAACTCTCTTTCGGGGAGGGCTGCTTTTGCGGAGCGGAAACCACACGCAGCGTGGGAGTGCCCGGTTCGTGATGTGCCTGCAAGTTCCCGAGCGCGGCAAAGTTTGCCTGCCCAGCCAAAACGATGACAGAAGCCCGATAGTGCAGTATGCGTTCAGTGATTTCTTCCAGTGATTCCAGAACAATATAACGTGTGTCGTTTCGTAGATGTATATGCGTGTCTGGTGCTGTTTCGATGCGTTCGATCAGGTCCGGGTTCAGGCTCATTGGCCGGCCATTCAATTTTGTGACCGTGATCATGTGAAGGTCCTTAGTGAAGATCCTCGGGCAAAGGTCCTCAGACGAAGCTCTCCGGGTGCAGGCCTCCGGTAGCAGTCTTCTGTAAAAGTCTGGAGCAGGAGCATCTTCGACGAAGCTCCTCAAGCGGAGGTGCCCCCGCCATCTCTCGATCTCGTGTCTGCATCGCTCCCGTGTTGTTCGTGTGTGAGTGCTCTAAGTTGAGATCGGCGGAATCCTGCGGAGAATGAGAAAAACGGCGCTTTTTTACAATCCTGGTCCCATTTGCGAAAGCAAATGGGACCAGGATTGGTGGGGTTGGCGGGCGTGCTGTCGTGAGGTGTGGTGGGCGCGAGTGGTGTGGGGAACTGGTGGTGTGGTGTGGGTGTTGTGCGTGGAGCGTGATTCGGTTTGTTGTCATCGGCAGGTTGTTCTTGGGGTGGCGTGCGAGTTGGATCCCGGGATCGAGACGTGCGATTTGTCCTGAAGGTTGTGGGTGTCAGCTTGCTGAGGTTTCGTACCCTTTATGAGGTACGTTGCTTTTTTGTATTCTGGTGTCAGATCGCAGGACCGGTGGGGTTCTGGATGGGCAGGGAGGCCGGTACCAGTGGAGAACAGGCAGGGAAGTTCTGATCAGGAACGGGGGGTAGGGAGGAAAAGCACCCCGTTCTGGTGGGGGGTTGGGGTTGTTCTGTGCGGGTTTTTTTCTTGGTTCGCTGAAATTGTCTTGGAAAACAGCCTGCTCATGTTTGTTTATGTGGTTGCGGGTGCGGTGTGTGGGATTGGGGGGCTTGTCGCGAAGGAGAAACCAGGCCGGTTATGGGAGCAGGCGTCCGGCCAGGCTGGTTTCGAGGTGCGGGAAAGGGTCGCTGAGCGTGTGCGGATGCTGTGGCAGACCCCGGATGATGCCTTCAAGTTGGGGACCCGTCTCCCGCTTGGCCTGTCCCGGCAGACCGATGGGGATGATGTGCCGGTCGGTGTGGAGGATTTTCTGGGGTTGGTGCGGGAGGGGAAAACGGTTCTTGTGGTGGGGAAGCCGGGTGGGGGAAAAACTGATCTGTTGGGACTGTTTGCAGGTTTACTCGCGCAGGAAAATCTCGAAGAACACGAACGGGCGCGTGTGCCGGTGGTGTTGTCCTTGGCGGGCTGGGCAAAAGACCACCTTGACTTGGATGACTGGGCCGTTCAAGAGCTTCAGGAGTCTTATGGGCTTGGCGGCCTTGACGCGCAAAGCCTTCTCGCGAGTAGGCAAGTTCTGTTGTTCCTTGACGGCCTTGACGAAATTCCCCATGAGCGACGGGGAGAATGCGCGGAAAAGATCGGCGATTACCGGAAGCACTACGGGCCGGGCATGGTCCTGTCTTGCCGGACCGAGGAATGGCACGACCTCTCCACAACCCTCACCACTACTCCGCTGGAAATACAAGACTCCGGCCTGGCACAACAATTCGTCACCGACACAACCATCGTGACCG
>Ga0209633_10000550_pt1 | contig 42849 bp, 45 predicted proteins | sample Cruoilmetagenom1_FD_187290 | JGI IMG/M metagenome (GOLD analysis project Ga0209633, IMG submission 187290) | Oil polluted marine microbial communities from Coal Oil Point, Santa Barbara, California, USA - Sample 1 (SPAdes) (version 2) | ecosystem: Environmental > Aquatic > Marine > Oil seeps ...
CGTGATCCGGACCAATCTCACTTCGTGCTTCAACATGTGCCGCACTGTGATTGAGGACATGCGCGATGCCCGCTGGGGCCGCATCGTCAATATCGGCTCGATCAACGGCCAGGCCGGCCAGTACGGCCAGGTCAATTACGCGGCCGCCAAGTCGGGCATCCACGGCTTCACCAAGGCACTGGCCATGGAGTGCGCGGCCCATGGCATCACCGTCAACGCGATTGCGCCCGGCTATGTCGACACCGACATGGTGCGCGCGGTGCCGGCTAATATCCTGGAGAAGATCATCTCCCGGATCCCGATGGGCCGCCTCGGCCGCGCCCACGACATCGCGCGCGCGGTCTGTTTCCTCTGCTCCGAGGAAGGCGACTTCATCACCGGCTCGACCATGTCGGTCAACGGCGGCCAGCATATGTACTAGGGGAATGGGTATGACAACTGATCTTTCTCTCACCGGCCGCACCGCGCTGGTCACGGGCGCGGGCGCGGGCATGGGGCGGGCGTACTCGGAAGCGTTGGCCGCACGCGGCGCCCATGTCGTCGTGCTCGATCTTCGCGCCGACAAGGCCGACGAAACGGTCGCCGCGATCGAGGCGGCCGGTCACGCGGCCGAGCCGCTCGCCGCCGATGTCAGCGACATCAAGGCTTTGCACCCGCAGATTCAGGCGGTCGTCGAGGCGCGCGGCGCAGTCGACATCCTGGTCAACAATGCCGGGATCTCCGGCCTGCGGGCGCCGTTCGAGGACGTCGACGAGGACTTCTACGACCGCATGATGGCGGTCCACGTCAAGGGCGCTTTCTTCGTGACGCAAGCGCTGGTGCCCGCGATGAAGGCGCAGACCTACGGCAAGATCGTCAACGTCTCCTCGATCTTCGCGATGAAGGGCAGCCCAAACGCGCCGCACTACACGGCCGCCAAGGGCGCGCTTCTGGGGCTGACAAAGGCGCTCGCGGTGGAGCTTGCGCCCTGGAACATCTGCGTGAACGCGATAGCGCCGCCGCTCATCCGCACCGAGATGACCGAGGAAACCCTGGGCGCGGACAGCCCCGAATGGGACAAGCGCGGCGCGGCGGTACCATTGGGTGGCCGGCTCGCCGAGCCCGCGGAGATGGCCAAGACCGTCGCTTTCCTGGCGGGGCCGGACTCCGATTTCATGACCGGCCAGACCCTCAGCCCCAATGGCGGCGAGGTCATCGTCGGGATTTAGCACGCCGTTTTGCGATCGATCGAACCACGATCGGTTCGGCCCCGGAAAATCCGCTCTCCCCATTCGAGCGCGAGAGGGTAGGGTGAAGGGGTGCTGCCTCAACAACCCGCACCCATAACCCGCACCTATCTGAATGTCCAAATCTCCTCGTGAATATCCCGACTATCCGATCGCCGGTGTCGGCGTCGTCGTCTGGAAGGACGCCAGTGTCCTGCTGATCCGGCGTGGCCGGCCGCCGCGCGAAGGCGAGTGGAGCCTGCCCGGCGGGCGCCAGAAGCTCGGCGAGACGACGCGGCAGACCGCGATCCGCGAGATCCGCGAGGAAGCCGGCATCGAGATCGCGGTGGGCCACCTGCTCGACGTGATCGATTCGGTCATCCCCGACGGCGACGGCCGCATTCGCTACCACTACACGCTCGTCGATTTCGATGCCGAGTGGCAGGCCGGCGAGGCCCGGCCCGGCGGCGACGCGGCGGCCATCGAATGGGCCGATCCGGCCGACCTGGCGCGCTATCATCTTTGGGACGAGACGCTACGCATCATCGCGCTCTCGGCAGAGTTGCGCGAGACGCTGGTGTGACCGCGCAGGGGCGTGACCGCGCGGATGTGAGCGTACCTCTCGCCGCAGGGACGGACGATCAGGCCGCGCTTCGTCTGCGCGCGACGCTGATCGGCTTCACCGCCGTGCTCATGTGGGCGGTGCTGGCGTTGCTGACGACGCTCTCGGGTTCCGTGCCGCCCTTCCAACTCGTGGCGATGGTCTTCACCGTTGCCTTCGCGCTCGCCGTCGGCAAATGGACCCTGGCGCGCGAGAACCCGTTTCGCCATCTCCGCCAGCCGCCCTCGGTCTGGCTGGTCGGCGTCTACGGCTTGTTCGGCTTTCACGCGCTCTATTTTACGGCGCTACGCTCGGCGCCCGCCGTCGAGGCAAGCCTGATCGCTTATCTGGCGCCGCTTCTCATCATTCTCTTCTCGGCGCTGCTGCCAGGTGAACGGCTGCGCTGGTTCCATCTCCTGGGTGCGTTGGCCGGGCTGGCCGGGGCGGCGGTTTTGGTGACAGGCGGCAAGGCGCAGATCGGCTTCCGTGCCGAGTTCCTCACCGGCTATCTGGCGGCGCTTGCCTGCGCGCTCATCTGGTCGAGCTACTCGGTGCTGAGCCGGCGCATCGCCCATGTGCCGACCGACATCGTTGGCGGCTATTGCGGCGCTGCGGCGCTGCTGGGACTTGCGGGTCACCTCGCCTTCGAGACCACCATCTGGCCGCAAGGTCTTGAATGGCTGGCGATACTTGGGCTCGGGCTCGGTCCGGTGGGAGCGGCCTTCTTCACCTGGGACCACGGCTGCAAGCGCGGCGACATCAAGGCGCTCGGCGCCTCGATGTATGCCGCACCGCTCCTATCGACGATCGTGCTTGTTATCGCCGGCAAGGCGGCGCTGACCTGGGCCGTCGCCGCGGCCTGCCTGCTGATTACCGGCGGGGCGGCCGTCGCCGCGGCCGGGCTTTTTCGCCGCTCGGCGTCACCGGGATCCATGCGAGGCAAATGACCATGGCCGATCAAGATGAAATCCTTCTCTACCAGGCGCCCCGCGCGTTCGGCGTGCCCAATCCAAGCCCCTTCTGCATCAAGCTGGAGACCTGGCTTCGCTTTGCCGAGCTGCCTTACCGCATGGTGCCTTGCCCCGATCCACGCAGAGGTCCGAAGGGCAAGATCCCGTTCGTGAAGGTCGGCGGCGAGACGATCGGCGATAGCGAGTTCATCATTGCGGCGCTGCGCGAGCGCTACGATGTCGATCTCGACAGGGGAATGCCCGCGGCCGACCGCGCCGTTGCGAGCGCTTTTACCCGGCTGTTCGAGGAGCATCTTTACTGGATCGCGGTACGCGCGCGCTGGCTCGAGCCGCAGGCGTTCGAGGTCCTGAAGAAGGCCTTCTTCGCGCGCCTGCCGACGCCTCAGCGCCAGATCCTGCCGGGCGTGGTGCAACGAAAGCTGCGGCGGACCCTTGAGGCCCAGGGTCTGGGCCGCCACGAGCCGGCGGATATCTACCGCAAAGGGGAGCACGATCTGCAGGCGGTCTCTGACTTTCTGGGTGCCAAGCCCTATCTGATGGGCGATGTGCCGCGCACGGTAGACGCCACGGCATTCGGCGTCCTCACCAGCATCATTGACGCCCAAATCGACACGCCGCTGCAGCCGGTGGGGGGCGGTTTCAAAAACCTTGTCGACTACACGGTCCGCATTCGCGGGAAATATTTCGCTGATTTGGAGGCCAAGGCGGTTTAGAGCATTTTCCGCTCAGACAGCATCACCGGCCCTCATGAGCTTGTCGAATGGCCCCCGCCCGGCCACCCAATGGCAGCACCTTTGGGGTGTGGGCTGGGGCCGATTCCGCGTGAACAGCAAATATTTTAGCCGGGACCCGGATGCTGCGTTGCACGCATCGAGGGACGCTCGGCAAAGCGGTCGAACCATGCCGCCAGGTTCGGTTGCTCCGGGCGCCAGAAATCCCGCCCCAGGCGGAAGTCGAGATATCCCAGTGCGCAGGCCACCGCGATCTGCCCGATCGTAAGCGCGCCGTCCAGTGACGCGGTGTCGTCTTCCAGGGATGAAAGACAGCGCTTGAGGCGGGTGCGCCGGCGGTCGAGCATTGCCTCGTTGCGCTGTTCGGCCGGCCGGCCGGCATCCGTATAGACGGCAATCGCCTGGTCGAGCATCGCATCGGCGATGGCTTGCAGCTTCAGTGCCTGCCAGCGCATGGGTCCGTCCCGCGGGATCAGGGGCGGGCCGTCATGCAGCGTGTCGAGATAGTCGCAGACCACCGGCGAATCGTAGATCGCGGTCCCGTCGCCGAGCACCAGCGTCGGGATCTGGCCCAGCGGATTATGCCGGCCCACCACCTCGATAATGTTCCGCGGCGTCGCCTCGATCAGCTCCAATCGGTCGGCCAATCCCAATTCATGTGCCGCCACCCAAACCTTGCGGACGTATGGCGAGCGAGGGCTGGAGTAGAGCTTCATGGCCGCCACGCACCTCCGCTCGATCAGCCCGCCGGAACCGTCGCGGTCATCGACGGGCGCTTGGCCCAATCGTCGTGCCAGGCCGCGAGCTTGGGGCGGCCCTCGCGCCAGTTCTCGTGCCCAAAACGAAAGTCGAGATATCCAAGCGCGCAGGCCACCGCGATCGCGCCCAATGTTGCGCCGTCGCCCAATTGATCGGCTTCGCGCTCCAGCTCGTCGAGTGCGCGGACCACCTTCAGGCGCTGACCCTCGTCCCAGACCTCCCATTGTTTTTCTTCCGGCCGCATCGCGGCCTCATAGCGACGCAGCACCGCGGCGTCGAGGATGCCGTTGACCAGCGCCAACAGACGCAGCGCCGACCAGTGCTCGCGGCCCTTGGCCGGCAGCATCGTCTCATTGCCCGCCTCTACGATCAGGTACTCGCAGATCACCCGCGAATCGTAGAGCGCATCGCCGTCGTCGGTCACCAGCGTCGGCAGCTTGGCGACGGGGTTGGCTTCGGCCAGTGCGGCGTTGGCCTCCATCGGTGTGGTGCCGCTGTCGATGCGCTCGATCCGGTCGGCTATCCCCAACTCCAACGCCGTCACCCAAACCATACGCACGAAGGGGGAGGCGGCAGCATAGAAGAGCTTCATCGGTAAATCCTTTGCCTGGAGGCCGCGGCACGGAGCAGCCGCGAAACGCGGCACCCTATCACCGGCCTCGGCCCGCGCCAATCTTGCGCAACCCCGCTGCCGCGCCATTGCGCCGCATGCTAGTATCACCGCCATCATGTGGACCGACGTCGTCGACTTGCGCGATTTCTACGAGACTCATCTGGGCCAGGTCGCCCGGCGGATGATCCGCCGGCGCCTGCGCGAAATCTGGCCCGATGTGCGCGGCGAGCGCCTGCTCGGCCTCGGCTACGCCATCCCGTATATGCGCCCTTATATCGACCAGTCCGAGCGCGCGCTCGCGGCGATGCCGGCCCAGCAGGGCGTGCTGCAATGGCCGCTCGACGGTCCCGGCAAAGTGGCCTTGGTCGAGGAGACACGCCTGCCGTTTCCCGATCTGGCCTTCGACCGGGTGCTGATCGTGCACGGCCTGGAATACAGCGAGGCGCTGCGGCCGATGTTGCGGGAGGTCTGGCGTGTGCTTTCCGAATCGGGCCGCCTGCTTGTCGTCGTGCCGAATCGCCGGGGCTTGTGGGCGCGCTTCGAGCGCACGCCCTTCGGCCACGGCCGGCCTTACAGCGCCAGCCAGGTCTCGCGGCTCTTGCGCGACACCATGTTCACGCCGCTCAGGAGCGAGCCGGCGCTCTATGTGCCGCCGAGCCGTTGGCGCTTCCTGCGGCGCGGCGCGGCTGCCTGGGAGCGCATCGGCGCGCGTTGGATGCCGCCGATTGCCGGCGTCGTGGTGGTCGAGGCCAAGAAGGAGATCTATGCCGCCAATACGATCGAGGCGCGCCAACGCCGGCGGGTTACGGTCCCCGTACCGGATTCAGGCACCGCACCGCGGTCCCAGCGCAGCGCCAACCGCCGCGCCGATGTACCCTAAATCAACATCGTCTCAGATTGCAGCAATCTGAGATGTGACTCTTGATCAATCACACATATTATTTAGAGCACGTACTATTTAGAGCACGATTCACGCGTCACACTAGGTCACTGTGACGCGATCGTGCGCTAGACCTTGGCTTTCGATCCTTTCGCGCCCTTCGTTTTGGCCATCTTCTTCCGTTCGTTGCCGAGCGTGTCGAGTTCGAAGGGTGCCGACTGGTAGACCAGGTTGATCCAGTTCGAGAACAAGAGATGTCCGTGCGCGCGCCAGGTGTTGTGCGGCGTCAGCGCAGGGTTGTTGTCGGGAAAATAGTGATGCGGCACGAACACCGTGTCGGGCCGCGCCTTGACATCGCGGTTGTACTCGTCGGACAGCGTCCAGGTGTCGTACTCCAGATGATTGAAGATGTGGACGTCGTGCCGCACGCGGTCGTGAATCAGGCAGATCCCCGACTTGTCCGATTCGATCAGCACCTCCAACTCACGGTGCTTGTCGATGTCCTTGCCGCGCACTTCGGTATAGCGCGAGACCGGAACGTAGAACTGGTCGTTGAACCCGCGCACCAGCCCGGCGTTGCGCCGGTTGATCCGGTGTGGGAAGACGCCTGCGATCTTCTGCGGCAGGCTGTATTTGGGGATCTTGTAGTGGTGATAGAGCGAGGCCTGCGCGCCCCAGCAGATGTTGAAGCTGCTGAAGACGTTGGTCTCGGCCCAATCGAAGACCTGGGTCAACTCGTCCCAGTACTGGACTTCTTCGAAGGGCATTTCCTCCACCGGCGCGCCGGTCACGATGAGCCCGTCGAAGCTCTGGTCCTCGATCTCGTGGAAGGGCTCATAGAAGGCGAGCATGTGCTCGCGCGGCGTGTTGGTCGGTGTGTAGGAGGCGGTGGTGATCAGCGTCACCTCGATCTGCAGCGGCGAGGCGCCGAGCAGGCGCGTGATCTGGGTCTCCGTCTTGATCTTCTCCGGCATCAGGTTGAGCAACGCGACTTTGAGCGGCCGGATGTCCTGACGGATCGCGTCATGTTCGCTGATGACGTCGACGCCCTCTTCCTGAAGCGTCTTGCGGGCCGGTAGGTTGTCCGGGATCTTGATCGGCATGTCTCGCTCCCTTGACCTGGCGTTGGCCTCTTAAATCCGTCCAAATCAGGCTTCGGCGTGTCTGGAGGAGCTATGGCCGCAATCGGAAACTGTCAATGTTTTCTTTGCTTTCGCGGCCGGCCGCGCAGTAAGACTAGGCTTCTTTGACCGGGGGCCCCAGGCCGATGCCGCCAATCGACGAACCCCTCGCGCGTCTGCGCGGCGAGATCGACACGCTCGACGACGCCATTCACGATCTTATCGTGCGGCGCGGTGCGGTGGTCGAGGAAATTGGCCGGCTGAAGGCCGATTCGGACGCGCCGATCTTCCGGCCGGGACGCGAGGCCAAGGTGCTGCGTCACATCGTTGCGCGGCACAAGGGATCGTTCCCGGCTGCCGCGCTGGTGCGCATCTGGCGCGAGCTGATGGCGGGCTCGGTGAGCATGCAGGGTCCGCTCTCGATGGCGGTCTGCGTGCCGGCGGGGGAGACCGGCTATTGCCAGTTGGCGCGCGCCCATTTCGGTACGGTCGGCCAGCTCGCAACCTATAGCTCCCCCGGCGAGGTGATCAGCGCCGTGGCGAGCCACCGCTTCACCGTCGGGATCGTGCAGGCGCCGTCGCTGGAGGACACCGATCCCTGGTGGCGCATGCTGGTGGGCGATGACGACGACCGGCTGCCCCGAGTGGTCGCGCGTCTGCCGGTGACCGGCGTTGCCGGCGGCCCGTCGACGGAGCTTGCCGGAATGGCCCTGGCCTTTACCGAGCTCGATGCGACCGGAGACGACCGCACCCTCGCGGTGGTCGAGGTCGATGACGAGGTCAGTCGGGCCGCGGTCACCAGCGCCTTCGGCGAGGCCGGGCTGGATCTCGTTTTCATGGATTCGCGCGCCGAAGCGGGCGGCCGCCTGATCCTGGTCGAGATCGCCGATTTCGTCGGTCCCGACGACCCGCGCCTTCAGAAAATCGCCGCCGGGGGCCGGTTCCCGGTCATTGCCATCCATCATCTTGGGGCCTATCCCGCACCCTTCGAGCCCTCCGTTCTGGGAATATTGCCATGAGTGCAGACACATTGCTGACGCCCCGGCCCGGGATCATGGAGCTCAATCCTTACGCTGCCGGCAAGCATGAGCTCGAAGGCTTCGACAGGGTGGTGGTGCTGTCGGCCAATGAGAGCCCGTTGGGCCCGAGCCCGCGCGCCATAGCGGCTTACAAGGATGTTGCGGCAAACCTCAACCGTTACCCCGACGGCGGCTCGACCGATTTGCGCGAGGCGCTTGCCAGGCATCATGGGCTCGAGGCCGAGAACATCGTTTGCGCCAACGGCTCTGACGAGCTGATCGCGCTTCTCACCCGGGCCTATGCCGGCCCCGGCGACGAGGTTCTGTTCAGCCGTCATGGCTTCGCCATGTATCCGATCGCCACGCTCGCTGTTGGTGCAACGCCGGTGATGGCGCCGGAGACCGATCTGACCGCCGATGTCGATGCCTTCCTTGACCGCGTTACCGAGCGCACCCGGATTGTCTTCCTGGCCAACCCGAACAATCCAACGGGCAGCTTTTTGCCCACGGGCGAGGTTGCCCGGCTGCGCGAGAGGCTGCGCGACGACGTGCTGCTGGTCATCGATGCGGCGTATGCCGAGTACGTGACGCGTAACGACTATTCCGCCGGCACCGAGCTGGTGAAGTCCGGCGGCAATGTCGTGATGTTGCGCACCTTTTCCAAGGCGTTTGCGCTGGCCGGGGTGCGGCTCGGCTGGTCCTACAGCCCGCCCGCGGTGACCGATGTCTTGAACCGCGTTCGCAATCCCTTCAACGTCACCGTGCCGGCGCAGGCGGCGGGGCTGGCGGCGCTCGACGATATCGCCCACCTCGATGCCGCGCGGACGCACAACGACATCTGGCGGCCCAAGATGACGGCGATGCTGCAAGAGCTCGGCCTCGAAGTGGCGCCCAGCGAGGCCAATTTCCTGCTTGTCCGCTTTCCGAGCGAGCCGGCGAAGAACGCCGATGCCGCCAATGCTTATCTCATCAGCCGCGGCATCATCCCGCGGGCGGTCGGCAACTATGGCTTGCCCGAATATCTTCGCATCACCGTGGGACTGGAGGACGAGGTCGTTGCGCTTGTCGATGCGCTTAAGGACTTCCTCGGCTGAATATGCCCGACCAGCCTCATTTCAAGCGGATCGCCCTCCTTGGCGTCGGCCTGATCGGCTCGTCGCTGGCGCGCGTCATCCGCCGCGAGGGCCTGGCCGACGAGGTCGTTGGTCTCGCACGCTCGGAAGGAAGCCGCCAGCGTATCCTGGAACTCGGCCTCGTGGATCGCGCCGTGGCAGACCCCGCCGTTGCCGTGGAAGGCGCCGATCTGGTGGTGCTCGCGCTCCATCTTGGCGGATACGAGGCGGTGGGGGCGGCGATCGCGCCCAATCTGGCGCCGGGCGCCATCGTCACCGATGTCGGTTCGGCCAAGCGCGCGGTGATCGACCGGCTGGCCGATCTGCTGCCCGAACACGCCCATCTCGTTCCCGGCCACCCGGTCGCCGGCACCGAGCATTCGGGCCCAGATGCGGGCTTTGCCGAGCTCTTCCAGGACCGCTGGTGCATTCTCACCCCCGATGAAGGCACCGACGCGCAAGCTGTTGAAAAGGTTGCCGGGCTGTGGCGGGCCGGCGGCATGATGGTGGAGATCATGGATGCCGAGCACCACGATCTGGTGCTGGCGCTCACCTCGCATCTGCCGCACGCGATCGCCTACACCATCGTCGGCACGGCGACCGATCTCGAAAGCGACCTTCAGTCGGAGGTCATCAAGTTCTCCGCCGGCGGCTTTCGCGACTTCACGCGGATCGCGGCGACCAATCCCGAGTTCTGGCGCGACACGTTTCTTGCCAACCGCGATGCGATCCTGGAGGTGCTGGCGCGCTTCACCGAGGATCTGACGGCGCTGCGCAAGGCGCTTCGTCAAGGTGACGGCGAGGCGCTCCACGAGATGTTCCTGCGCACCCACGCCATCCGGCGCGGTATCATCGAGGCCGGCCAGGATCAGGCCGAGGAAGACAAGCGCAAGGACGACTGATCCGCCCCGCCCGGCAGGGTCGTCGGCAGGTGACCCGGCCAATCCATTGTGATATAGTTGGCACTACAAACTATTTGCAATGCAAACAAACTGATCCGTTCAGGCGAAGCGAAAAGGAGTGACCCGATGGCAACCGGTGTTTCCCGGCGCGTGATGCACGGCGAGCTTAAGGGCATGAACAAGATCGAAGCGGTCGAGCAGATGCCCGAGGATTATCGGAAGGTCCTCTTCAAGATCATCGCCGCGCTCGCCTCGACCGAATTTGCCAGCGTCGAGCAGCACCAGCCCTGGATCAACCAGGGCCCGACGCCCGAAGACCGCTTCGCCCAGGCCCAGGTCTGCGCCGACGAGGCGCATCAGGGCTTTATCGATTCGCGCCTGCTGCGCCAGTTTGGCCCCGAGGGCGAAGAGACGGCCCAAAAGCTCATGAACCTCAAGCTCGGCGAGCACCCGCTCAAGGCCTTCAACGTGCCCTTCGAGAGCTGGGTCGACACCTGCGGCTTCTGTTTCCTGCTCGACCATGTCGCCTGGTATCACCTGCGCGCGCTCGAGGGCTGTTCCTACGCGCCGCTCGCCCGCGAAATGACCTCGATGGTCCATGAGGAGCGCTTCCATGCCTCCTTCGGCGCCCGGCGCATCAAGGATGTCGTGCAGAACCCGAAATACGCAGCGCTGTGCAAGGCGACCCCCGAAGACGCCCAGGCCACCGTCGACAAGTGGTATCCGCACGCGCTCGATACCTTCGGCGCCAAGGACTCCAAGGTCTCCGAGCTCGCGGTAAAATACGGCATCCGCAAATGGGGCAACGAGGAGCTGCGCGGCATGTGGAAGACCGACCTCGATGCCCAGATCGAAAAGATCGGCCTCAAGGTTCCCGACGCCGAGACCGGCCGCAGCATCCACTGACGAGGGGGCGTACACAGGAGCTCCGGCGAGCCATGTCCGAAGCAATGCCCGAAACCGATGGTCTTGACCGCATCGACGGTGGCTGCCATTGCGGCAACATCCGCTTTGCATTCTTTCGTCCGCCCTGGGGCGATACGATCCCGACGCGCGCCTGCGGCTGTTCGTTCTGCGTCAAACATGGCGGCGCTTACACCTCGCACCCCGATGGCCGGATCGAGATTGAGATTGCCGATCACGACCGTCTCGAACGCTACCGGTTCGGTACCGGCACCGCCGACTTCCTGATCTGCCGGACCTGCGGCGTGGTTCCCCTTGTGACCAGTGTCATCGATGGCAACTGTTATGCCGTGGTCAGCGTCCGCGCGTTCGAGGGTATCGACCCGTCGGTGCTCGACACCGCGGCGGCGGATTTCGACGGGGAGGGGACCGATGACCGCCTGGAGCGCCGCAAGCGGAGCTGGATCGGGACCGTGACGGGAAACCTCGACCGCGGTTGAGCAGGACGGTATTTGACCGGGGCGGAACGCCCGGCGGGAGTACACTGCCAGGCGGCTAGGATCTGGTCTGCCGCATCACGGCAACACACAAGACATGTGGGTCTTCGAGAATGTGGGTCTTCGGCTACGGCTCGCTGATGTGGAATCCGGGCTTCGCGTACGAGCTGCGCGCGGCCGCCCTGCTGCGCGGCTATCACCGTGCCTTTTGTATCGTCTCGCACCGCCACCGCGGCACCAAGGCGGTGCCGGGCCTCGTCCTTGGTCTGGCGCCGGGCGGCTCCTGCCTCGGCCGCGCCTACCGGGTGGCCGACGAAAAGGTCGATGATGTCCTGGCCTATCTCGATGACCGGGAGATGCCCGACTACGTCTACCTGCCGCGCAGCGTGCCGGTGCAGCTTTATGACGAGGCGGGGCGCCTAGGCGACCGCGTGTCGGCCCATACGTATGTCGCCGATGTGCGCCAGACCGAGCGCTGCCTGACCAAGCTCACCCTGGAAGAGACCGCCGTCTTCATCCGCCGCGCCCACGGCCAGCGCGGTCCCAACACCGAGTACCTTGCCAACACCATCGAGCATCTCGACGAGCTCGGCATCAAGGAAGGACGGCTGCACGCGTTGCAGGCGATCGTGGCGCGGGGCGGTTGACGGCGCTGGACCAATCCCGTTCGGCCACGAAAAAGGGCCCGTCCTCAATGGACGGGCCCTCGTTCTGCCTTAGGACGGCGGGTGTTAGCCCACGATCTGAAGGTTCTCAGCTGCTTCCTTGCCATTCTTGCCAGGCTGCAACTCGTATTCCACCTTCTGGCCTTCGGCGAGGCCTTGCAGGCCTGCACGCTCCACAGCGGAGATATGGACAAAGGCGTCCTTGTCTCCCTGCTCAGGGGTGATGAAGCCGAAGCCTCGGATCGGGTCGAACCACTTTACGGTTCCTGTCTGCATGTTTTGTAGTCTCCAAACGGTTAAAACCCGCTGGGCGGACATCGCCCGAGCGGTTGATCAGTTTCTGAAATTTCCAGGTGCAAAAGGGCGTGTATGAAACAACACAACTCGATACGCCCAGGACTTCGGTCACTGACTAAGCCTATATGGGCCGCAAATACGGCGAATGCAAGGCGGCTGGCAGCCTGTGAGGCGATCGGGCAGGGCCCTCAGGAACACTTTGAATACCCGCAACTCGTGCAAACGTCGCAGTTTTCCTGCCTGATCAGCCCATACGTGCCGCATTTCGGGCAGCCGCGCATGGCCACATGGCCGCCACCCGTTGCGCGCGTGCCGCTCTCGCCCGCGCCCATCACGGCCTTTTCCTCGACAATCGCCTGCGCCGCCTCATGCGGGGCGGGCAGGAAGCCGATATCGATCAGATGGGTCTCGATCACCCCGCCGATCGCGGCCAGCAGCGAGGGCACATATTTCTGGCCCATCCATTGCCCGCCGCGCGGATCGAAGACCGCCTTGAGCTCATCGACCACGAAGGAGACGTCGCCGCCGCGCCGGAAGACCGCCGAGATCATCCGCGTCAGGGCCACCGTCCAGGCGTAGTGCTCCATGTTCTTGGAGTTGATGAAGACCTCGAAGGGCCGCCGCCGTCCGTCCTGTATCACGTCGTTGATGGTGATGTAGATGGCGTGGTCGCTCTCCGGCCAGTGGATCTTGTAGGTCTTGCCGGGCAGCTCCTCGGGCCGCGACAGCGGCTGCGTCATATAGACGACGCCGGTCTCGTATTCGTCGCGCGCTTTCGGTATGGGCGCCGAGAGCGGAAGTTCGGCCTGCTTTGCCGCCTCTTCGTCGCCACCGCCCGTACTGCTCCGTTCCAGCACCGCGCCGGTTACCGCGTTGGGCCGGTAGGTGGTGCAGCCCTTGCAGCCGAGCTCGTAGGCCTGCAGGTAGACGTCCTTGAAGTCCTCGAAGGAAATGTCCTCGGGCAGGTTGATGGTCTTCGAGATCGAGGCGTCGACATATTTTTGCACCGCGGCTTGCACGACGACGTGGTCTGCGGGGGCAAGGCCCTGGGCATCGACAAAGGCGTCGGGCAGCGGCGCGTTTGACCCCTTCAGGCGCCGGTAGAGGCGGTAGGCATGGTCGCTCACCTCCTCCTCGCGGCGGGCGCCGTCCGGCATCAAGACGCTGCGCGTGTAGTTGAAGCTGAAGACCGGCTCGAGCCCCGACGAAACGTTGTCGGCGAAGATCGAGATGGTACCGGTGGGCGCCACCGAGGTCAGCAGCGCGTTCCTGACCCCGTGCTCGGCGATCGCCGCGCGCACGTCGTCGTCGAGCGCCGCGATGGTTGGGCCCTTGAGGTATTTGTCCTTGTCGAAGAGCGGGAAGGCGCCTTTCTCGGCCGCGAGTTCGGCCGAAGCGAGGTAGGCGGCGTGCTGGATCGCGCCCATCCATTGCTCGGCCAGCGCCACCGCGTCCTTGCCGCCATAGCGCGCGCCGCACATGATCAGCGCATCCGCCAAGCCGGTCACCCCGAGGCCGATGCGCCGCTTGGCCTTGGCTTCGGCCTCCTGGGCCTCGAGCGGGAAGCGCGAGATGTCGATTGTATTGTCGAGCATCCGCACCGCCAGCGGCACGATCGCCTCCAGCGCCTCCATGTCGAGGGCCGCCTCGGCCTCGAAGGGGTTCACGACCAGCCGCGCCAGGTTGATCGAGCCGAGCAGGCACGCCCCGTAAGGCGGCAGCGGCTGTTCGCCGCACGGGTTGGTCGCGCGGATCTCCTCTGCGTAATAGAGCGGATTGCGTTGGTTGATGCGGTCGATAAAGATCACGCCGGGCTCGGCGTAGGCGTAGGTCGAGCGCATGATGCCGTCCCACAGCTCGCGCGCCTGCACCGTGCGGTAGGTCGTGCCGTTGAAGGTGAGCGCCCAGGGCGCGTCCTCTTTCACCGCCTGCATGAAGGCGTCGCTCACCAGCACCGAGAGGTTGAACATGCGCAGCCGCCCGGGCTCGCGCTTGGCCTCAATGAAGGCCTCGATATCCGGATGGTCGCAGGCCAGCGTCGCCATCATGGCGCCGCGCCGGTAGCCCGCGCTCATGATGGTGCGGCACATCGCGTCCCACACATCCATGAAGGAGAGCGGGCCCGAAGCATCGGCGCCGACGCCCTTCACCGGTGCGCCGCCCGGCCGCAGCGTGGAAAAATCGTAACCGATGCCGCCGCCCTGCTGCATGGTCAGCGCGGCTTCCTTCAGATGCTCGAAAATGCCCGCCATGTCGTCGGGGACGGTGCCCATGACGAAGCAATTGAAAAGCGTGACGTTGCGCCCGCTGCCCGCGCCCGCGACGATGCGGCCGGCCGGCAGGAAGCGGAAATCCTCCATCGCGCCATAGAAACGCTCGGCCCAGACGTCCGCCTCGTCCTCCGGTTCGGCCAGCGCGCGTGCGACCCGCCGCCAAGTATCTTCAACCGTCTTGTCCACAGGGGCGCCGTCGGCCCCTTTGAGGCGGTATTTCATGTCCCAGATCTGTTGGGATATGGTGGCAAGCGGGGTCATCGGCGGCCTCAGTCGAAGGGTGCGACAAGTCGCACCTTGAAAATTTTCGGTCTGCGTTGGGAAATTTCTCTTAAGTCTATGATGTGCATGGAAAATCCCAATAACATATAGCTTGTATTCTGGCTCCGGTCAAGAAAAGTTCTCAGTTTGTTTCCCACAGGGTGGGGCACAGCGAAACGGTTCCCAAGTCCTTGCCCTCATTGCCGAAGTCTCCTTGTGCCCGCCATTCACACGAGGGCGCGGACACTATCCACAACTTTGCGCACATGCTGTTTATGGGCAGATTACAGACAGTATTTGCGCGGTTTATGGGCCGTCGTCGCCGAGCTGCGCCCGTGCCTCCTGCGCCAGTGCCTCGGCGGCCTCCTCGATCCGTTTCTGGAGCAGGCCCATGAACTCCTTGCGGCCCAGCCCCGGAGCGATCGGCTCGAGCAGCGCGAAAACGATCGTGCCGGGTTGCTTGACGAAGGCGCGCCGGCCCCAGAAATAGCCCGAGTTGAGCGCCACCGGCACGACCGGAAGGCCGAGATCGAGATAAAGGGCGGCGACCCCCGAGTGATAACGCCGGTGCGCGCCGGGTGCGACGCGGGTGCCTTCGGGCATCACCACGATCGGCCGGCCTTCCGCGGCGACCGCCCGCGCCTTGCGCACCATCTTGCGAAGCGCACCGGCGCCGGCACTTCGGTCGATCGGGATCATCGCCGCCCGCCACATGTACCAGCCATAAATGGGAATACGCAGCAACTCGCGCTTGTAGACCCCGGCAAAGCGGGGGATCAGCAGCGAAAAGGCAATCGTCTCCCAGGCCGATTGGTGTTTGACCGCGTAGATGACCGGGCCGTTGGGCAGCCGATCGGCGCCGCGCACCTCGTGGCGCAATCCGACCAGCGCGGCCAAAAGCGCCAGCACGCCGCGCGCCCAGAGCCGGCTGACGGCAAAGGTCGCCCCGCGTGGCAGCATCAGCGCCGGCAGACAGCCGATCGCGACGATCGCGGTCCAGGCGATGAAAGCGACATTGAAGGCGAGCGAACGCAGGAGCAGCATGGGCGTGTGGGCGCTTTCAGCTCAGCGCGTGCTCGAGCCCGACCCGGTGCCCGTGAGCGCGACGAGGTATTTGTTGTACTCGCCAATCATGATCTTGATCGCGCGGCGGCTGTGCCACCAGCGGTCGGGATTGACCGGGCGCGGGAAGACCGGGTTTGCGATGATCGTCACGTCGGGGAGCGCGCGGCGGAATTCCACGAGGCTGCGCCGCATGTGGTAGTTGGCGGTCACCAGACGCAGCGAGCGAAATTTGTGCGCCCGCATCCAGGCGGCACTCTCGGTGGCATTGCCGCGGGTATCGACGGCGCGCTTGCCGAGCACGACGAAGCGGGCGATCCGCGCATCCTCCACGCCGGCGACCCGCATCAACTCCTTCTTGCGCACGCCGGGATTGACGCCTGAGACGAACAGCCATTTGGCATAGCCGTTCGACAACAGACGCACGCCTTCGGCCAGCCGGTCCTCGCCGCCAGTCAGCACCACGATCACTTGGGTCGGGCGCCGGTCGGTTGTCGGCGCGTCCGCCATCGTGACAGCGAACCAGACAAGGCCGCCCAGCCAGACGCAGCCGACCAGAAATACGGTCAACAGCACGGCGCCGAACATCCGCCCGATCCGTCTCATGCCCCGATCCGGGCCGGCGCCGACAACAGCGCATCGACCGCTCCCCAAAGGTCCTCATATACTGCCACCGGCAGCAGCTCGGCGGGCAGCCCCGCGGCCTGTGTCGCCGCTCCTTTTCCAGTGCGGACCAGGACACGCCGGCATCCCGCCACCGCGGCGGCTTTGAGATCGGGCAGTCCGTCGCCGATCATCGGCGTGTCGGCCGGAGCGGCGCCGAACCGGCTCAACGCCTCGCGCAGCATGCCGGGGCCGGGCTTGCGCCGGTCGCTTGCTCCGGTTGGTGCATCGGGCGCAACGAAGATCGCATCGAGCCGCGCGCCGGCGCGGGCGAGCTCACCGTGAAGCTTGGCATGAATACGCTCCAGCATGGCCTGCTCGATGATGCCGCGGCCGATGATCGACTGGTTTGTTGCCAGCGCGACATTGATGCGGGCGGCGTTCAACCGCGCAACCGCCTCGGCGGCGCGCGGGATCATCTTGAACTCGTCAGGGGTCTTGACCGCGTCCGGACGGTCCTCATTCAGCACGCCGTCCCTGTCGATCAATACCAATTCCATAGCCGTCATAGCCTTCGTGCCAGCGACCGCAGCACGGTGAACCGCGCGGCCGCCATGGCGATAAGTGCGGCGCCCGGCGCCAATGCCGCCAGCGCCGTCCAGTGCAATGGCCCAAAACGGACCTGGTTCAGCCCGAACAGCTCGACCCCGCCGAACAGCTTGCCCATCGCCAGCAGGCTGGCGACCGCGGCCCCCAGCCCGATCACCCCGCCCATCAGCGCCTGCATGAAGGCGCGGCGTTGAAATTGTACCGCGATATAGGTGTCGCGGGCGCCGATGAGGTGCAGGATCTCGATCGCCCGCTTGTGGACGGCGAGGCCGGCGCGCGCGGCGAAGACCACGGCAAGGGCGGCCGCCGCGGCCGCCAGCATCAGCACGAGGAGGGCAATTGTTTCCAGCGAGCCGGCCAGGCCGAGCAGCCGGCCGAGCCAGCGGCGGTGGTCGTCGAGCTCGGCGCCGGGGACGGCCTCGCGCAGGCGCGCCGCCAGGGCGGTCACATCGACCTTGGCGCCGCGCCGCAGGCGTATATCGATCAGCCGCGGCACCGGGATTTCCGGTGCAGTGGCACCGGCGCCGAGCCAGGGTTTCAACAGGGCGCGCGATGCCTTCTCGTCGAGGGCGCGCGCGGCGGCGACCTGCGGGTTGGCGCGGAGCAGCGTAAGCGCTTTTGCCAGATCTTTCGCGGTCGCCGCGGCGCCGGCGGGGTTGGGGAGGATGTGGACGGTCAATGTGCCGCGCAGCCCTTGCGTCCAGCCGCCGACCGCGCTTGCGACCAGCATTGCGCCCGCCAGCGCCAGCGCGGCCAGATACACCATCGCCGCGATCACGAAGGGCACGAAGCGGCTAGCGGCATCGTGCCGGAGCGGTAAATCGGCAGTCTCCTTCGCCATCGCTCAGAACCCTTAGGCGGGCGGCAACAAGGACGTCTCGCCAGCCTGCAGATCGAGTCGCGGATGGGCGAAGCTGGACACAAGCTTATCGTTGTGCGTGGCGACGAGTACGGTCGTTCCCATCTTGTTCAACTCCTCGAACAAATACAAGATCCGCATTGCCACCGCGTCGTCGACGCTGCCGGTCGGCTCATCGGCGAGCAGCAAGTTTGGCTTGCCGATCACCGCGCGGGCGATTGCGACGCGCTGTTGCTCGCCGCCCGACAGCGTCGCCGGCTTGGCGTGGATTTGCTCGGCGAGACCGACCCAACGCAGCATCTCCGCGACGTGCTCGCGCACCTGCTCGAACCGCGCGCCGGCGACGATCAGCGCAAGGGCGACGTTTTCCAATGCGCTTAGATGGTCGATCAGCCGGAAGTCCTGAAACACCACGCCGATGCGCCGGCGGATCGCCGGCAATTCGCCGCGCGGTGTCGATGCGATGTCGCGGCCGAAGACCTCGATCCGCCCATGCGAGGGCAGGTGGTCGAGATAGAGCAGTTTCAAAAGTGAGGATTTGCCGGCCCCGCTCGGCCCGGTCAGGAAATGAAACGAGCGCGGCGGCAGCGTGAACGAAACGTCGCGCAAGATCTCCGGCCCGGCCCCGTAGCGCATGCCGACATGTTCGAACCGCACAACGGCGGCTCCAGCTTGGTCCGCCGGCGCGGGCGGCCCGGGCGGCCCGGGCGGCTCGGTCGTTCTTGGGCTCTCCATAACAGTTACCATATGGGATTTGCATTCGGGCGTAGCGACCACGCTCATGTGTTCGTCTAAGCTTGTACTGTGAGTCTCAAGACTTTATAAGGTGACACCCCCGCAAGCTTATAAGTTTTTTTATGATTATTACTTGCCCGAGCTGTGACAGCCGTTTCGAGGTGCCGACCGCTGCGTTAGGCACGGAAGGGCGGCAGGTCCGCTGCAGCAGTTGCCAGAACGCATGGCATCAGATGCCAGTTGACGAAGCGCCGCCGCCGCCTGCGCCGGAGGACGTCGCTTTCGAGGATGCCGCGCCGGAACCGGAACCGAAAAAAGCAGAGATACCTGCGCCCGCGGCGGCGCCTGAGCCCAAGAAGGAACGCGAAAAGAAGCCGCGCCGGGCGGCGAGCCGCATGTCGCGCGCCGCGGTTTGGTTCGCCTTTGTCTTCCTGGTGGGAGCGATCCTTGCGGGCGCCTACCAGTTCCGCCAGGTCGTCGTTGATGAATGGCCGGCGGCGACCGGCGTCTATGAAGCGGTCGGCATACCTGTTGTGCCGCCGCCAGGTTACAGTTTCAACATCGCCCGCGAAAAACTTCAGCTTGAATTCCAGGGTGACGGCGTCGGCCGCCGGCTGGTGGTGCGCGGCGAGATCAGGAACATTTCCAGCCGGCCGCGCCCGGCGCCTCGGATCATGGTGTACCTGCAGAACGACGCCAACAAGGAACTGAAGCGCCACGATTTCCCTGTCGGCCAGGAAACCGTTGCGCCGGGCGAGAGCGCCAAGTTCACGACGCGCATCGACAATCCGCCGGTCGCCGCTACCAAGATCCGGCTCAGCATGCGATATCCGGCCGGGCGCGAAGGCGCCGCCGACAGGCGCGCCCGGCCTTTCAAGCCCAAAAAGTAGACCAATTCGACCGCCGTCGAGACGGTTCCGGCCCACACCCAGCCGCCCATGAGCTTACGGTCGCGTGGGCGGACGGGCGTAGGCCGGTGTCGCGACATTCGACGAGAAAGTAGCGTTAACGGACATTAACGATTTGTTTAGTGGACCCGCCTAGGGTCCGTGAGTGCCCGACCGCTACGCAGCGCGATTTGGGCGCTCGGATGGACGGCGCTGATCGCCATGATCGTCGCCGTCCATGATCGTATGGGGACTTGGTGTCTGGATTGGGCCCTGGGCTGGACAACAGGGCTGGGCAACGGAACTGGGCAATGGCAAGAATTTTAGTCGCAGAGGACGAGCTGGCCGTCCGGGAGTTCGTGACCCGCGCACTCGCGCATTACGGCCACGAGGTGACGGCGGTCGATGACGGGCTAAAGGCCCTGGAGGCCGTCAGCGTCGACGCGTTCGATCTCCTGGTCACCGACATCGTGATGCCGGGGCTCGACGGGATCGCGTTGGCGCTCAAGCTCGCCAAGGACCGCCCGGAGCTCTCGATCCTGATGATGTCGGGCTATGCCGCCGAACGCCAGCGCGCACACAATCTTGACGCCTTGATACACAAGGTCGTCGCCAAGCCTTTCACGCTGGAGCAGATCTGCAGCGCGGTCGACGAGGTACTGGCGGCCTAATTTATGCTGCGGTTCCGGCCCGCTCCCCCACCAGACCGCCCAACGACAGGAATCTCACAGGCGGTCGGGCAGGAGAACAGGCCTGCGCCGAGCCAACCGCCTAGGCTGGTCCGCCGCTCTTAGAACTGCCGCAGCAGGCGGTCGATGTATTCGCGCTCGATCTTCGGGCGTTCGCGCTCGCCGGCGCGCCGGCGCAGCTCCTCGATGATTTCGCGGGCGCGTTGAACTTCGGTTTCCTTGGGGATCTTGACCGTACTGGTATCGGCCCCGCCCGAGCCGTCACGTGGCCGGCCGAAGGGATCACGCCGGTCGCCGCGTCGCCAGGCCGGCCGGCTGCGCATGATGCCCATCCGGTTGCCAAAGCGTCGCATGAGACGCTGCATCGCCTGACGCCCGCCTTGACGGAGATGATCCAGCGCGCGGCCCTGGCGCGGCACGGCGCCGCGCGGATCGCCTTGGCGCAAGGCGTTACCGGCGCCGCGCATCTCACGCTCGGCGCGGCCGAACTGGCCGGGAATGCGTCCGAGCATTTCGTCGAGCCGGCGCATGATCGAACCCAGACCGCGGCGCAACGCCTCCTGCTCGCGGGCGAATTGCTGGCTCTGGCCCTGTCCGCGCTGACCTTGCTGCCCTTGCTGTCCCTGTCGCCCCTGCTGGCCTTGGCGGAAGGTTTGGTCCATCAGCCGCTGCTGGCGTTGGATCAGCCCTTGCAGGTCGCGCATGATCTTGGCCGCGGGATGCTGACCCTGGCGGCTTTGCGGATTGCGGGCCATGTTGCGCAGGTTCTGCAACATCTGCCGCAGCGTCTGGAGCATCCGCTGCGCGGCCTGTTTGTTGCCGGACTTCGCCATGTCGCGCAGTCGTTTCAGCATCTGCTGCAAATCGCGGCGTTCGAGGAGCATGGCATTGCGGTCAAGCGGCATCTCGTTGTTGCGGTATTTTTCCGGATTCTTTCGCATGTCCTCGGCAAGCTGACGCAACATCTTGTCGATGGCTTTCTGCAGCTCGTCGATCCGCTTCTGCAGCTCCTTGTCGGCCAGGCGATCCTTGTTCAGCGCCTCCTGAAGCGCCCGCTCGGCGGCGCGCAGGTCGCGCTCGGCGAGCGACATCCTGCCATCCTCGATGCGCAGCGCCGTGTCCCAGAGCAAGCGCGCAACCTCGCCGATCGACTTCTTCGATTTGTCGAGCAATAGGCGCGCCCGGGCCATGCGCATCGCCATGAAGGCCGTGATGTCGTTGTTGTAGCGACCGGGGCGGGCGGAAAGATCACCTACGATTTCGGCGACGGCCTGCCGGCTGGAGGGATCGCGCAGCAAGTCCTTGCGCGCCTCGGCGAGGGCGCGGGCCACCGGATGCTTAAACTTGCGCTCCGGCAGGATCATGGTGATCTGAGCGCTCTTGCCCTTTTGGCCGATCGCGTCCACGGCTTCGAGCTCGATGGTGACTTTGAGCCCCGACCATTGATGGGCGGTCAGGTCGTGGAAGCTCGTTCCCTTGACCGCCTTGCGCGCACCGCCGGCGGGAAGCTTCAGGACCATCGGCTTGGCGTCCTTGGGCGCCTCTTTGTCGGCCCGCTTTATGGTGGCGCGGATGGTCTGGATGCCATGGTCGTCGCGGGCGTTGAAATCGATGCGCAAGGCGCCGCGCGGCGTCGGCCCGGGCCGCTTTCCAAAATCGATGCGGGGCGGCGTGTCGCGCACGACATTGATCGCCCAGCGGCCAAGCTCGCGGCCACGCTGGCTGACGATCAGCCGGGTCGTCGCCTCAAGCTTCCCTTCGGCCTGATAGCTGGTGCCCGCCATCGACTTGAAGGCAAGCTTGCCGCGTCCCAGCCGCAGGTTCGGCGCGCCGCGCCCGCCCTGGACGCGTACCAGCAGCTTGGTTCCGGAGGGAACGGTGATCGGCTCGACGATGGTTTTCTTGACGGTCAGGAAGCGCGGCGCCTGGCGGGTATAGCGCGGCGGGGTGAGCCAAACCTCGAGCGTCGATGGCCCCGCGGCGGCGGCAGCCGTCAGATCGGGTGTGCCAGCGCGCAGCAAACGGTTCCAGCCATCGCCCCAGGAAAACACGATCGCTGCGACCAGCAATACGGCGAGCCCGCCGCGCAAGGCCAACGGGTCGCGCCGCGCCAGGCCCGGCGAGGGAAAGCCGGCGCGAAGGCTACCGAGCTTTTCAAGCAGCCGCTGGCGGTGCGCTTCCCATAAGGCGCGGGCGCCCGGATCGTCGGCTCCGGTCGCCTGGCTGTCCTGAAGCTGCTCCAACGGGCGATGCTGCAGCTCGGACGCGATTTCGATGCGGCGGCGCGCCTCGTCCTTGGACGGCAGGCGGAAGTTGCGGAAGCCGCGCCACGCGGTATAGGCAAAGCCGAGTACAAATCCCAAAAGCGCGATCACATGCAGCCAGCCGGGCAGGGCAGGCAAGACATCCGACAAGGCCACGGCAACGAACAGTCCTGCGACCAGAACGCTGGGCCATGCCGATCGCCATAGGTGCTCCCAGCCGAGCGCGGCCCACGCGCTGGCGAGACGACCGCGCAACATCGGTTTGCGGGGTTGCGGGGAACGTGAACGTCCGGCTTTGTCTGCCATCAACCAGTTCCTCTCGATGCTCCGATCGCAGGCGCCGCCGCCTCGGAAACAGGGCCGTCGCCGCGCTGCGCGGGCTTGTCGATCCAGTCTGGAATAACATCCTGCGCCAGCATTTCGTCATAAGTTTGACGCGGTCGCACGACGGCAAAGCGGGCACCATCGACCAACACTTCGGGCACCAGCAACCGTGCGTTGTAGGTCGAAGCCATGACCGCACCGTACGCGCCGGCTGAACAGATCGCAAGCAGATCGCCCGCCTCGACCGGCGTCAGCGCGCGTTCCGTGGCGAAGGTATCGCCCGTTTCGCAGACTGGCCCCACGATGTCGACAGGCTGCGCCTTGGCGTCCCGCGCGGGCTGCGCAACCGGCACGATGATGTGCGAGGCGCCATAGAGCGCCGGCCGCTTGAGGTCGTTCATGGCGGCGTCAGCGATGATGAAGCGGCGGCTTGCACCCTCCTTGACCAGAATGACCCGGGTCAGCAGCACGCCCGCATTGCCGACCAGCGAGCGGCCAGGCTCGAAGGTCAGCGCGCAGTCGAGCTTGCCGACGGTTTCGCGGACCACGGCGGCGTAGTCGGCAAGGCTCGGCGCCGGCCCGTCGTCATAGGCGATGCCGAGGCCGCCGCCGAGATCGAGGCGGTCGACCTTGTGGCCCGCCGCGCGGAGTGTGCCGACCAGGTAGGCGACGGTCTTGAATGCGCGTTCGAACGGCTCGACCTCGGTGAGCTGCGAGCCGATATGCACGGCCAGCCCGTCGGGCTCCATGCCGTCCAGCGCCTCGGCGTGGGCGTAGGCGGCGATGACGCGCCCGAGATCGATGCCGAACTTGTTCTCCTTGCGCCCGGTGGAAATCTTCTCATGCGTGCGCGCATCGACGTCGGGGTTGATGCGCAGCGAGACCCGGGCGGTGACGCCGACGCGGGCTACCGCCGCGCTCAGCATTTCAAGTTCGGGCTCGGATTCCACGTTGATCTGCGTGACCCCGGCCGACAGCGCCGCCTCCAGTTCGCCCGCCGTCTTGCCGACGCCGGAAAAGATGATTTTCTGCGCCGGCACACCGGCTTTCAGCGCCTTTCGGAACTCGCCCTCGGAGACCACATCGGCGCCCGCGCCCAAGGCAGCGAAAGTTCCGATCACCGCGAGGTTGCCGTTCGCCTTGACCGCGTAGCAGATCTGCGCGTCGAGGCCGTCGAAGGCCTGTGCGTAGGCGTTGTAGGCGCGCCGCATGGCCGCGCTCGAATAGCAATAGACCGGCGTGCCGACGGCTTCGGCGATGGCGTCGAGTGCCACCGACTCGGCATGCAGCCGGCCGTTCTGGTAGTGGAATTCCGGGCTATTTGCGAGGGTGGACATTCGTGCTGTCGGACCTGGTGTGTTGTCGGGTCTGGGGCTATTGGCGCGGATACTGATGCGGGTAGCTATCGCTCTTGCCCGGCGGCAGCGTCGGCGGCCCCGATTTGCCGCAGGCGGCAAGCGGGCCCAGCAGCGCGAGCGCCGCGAGTGCAATACGCAGAAAGCCGATCATAGAAAGCGCTCCTTGGCCGCCGCCGCGGCGGCTTTCACGTTTTTCGGCGCCGTGCCGCCGAGACTGGTGCGGCTGGCAACTGATTTCTCCACCGATAATACCTCGAAAACCTCCTCGGTGATGCGCGGATCGACGTCCTGCATCGCTTTGAGGTCGAGCGCTTCCAGCCCGCAGCCGCGCTCCTCGGCAAGCTTGACGATCCGCCCGGTCACGTGATGCGCCTCGCGGAAGGGCAGTCCCGGGCCTCGCACCAGCCAATCGGCGAGATCGGTCGCGGTCGAAAAGCCGCCGGCCGCGGCTACGCGCATCGCCTCGGGACTGAGGCTGAGATCACCGACCATGCCCGCCATCGCCGCCAGCATCAGCTCCAGCGTGTCGGCGGCATCGAAGATCGGCTCCTTGTCCTCCTGCATATCTTTCGAATACGCAAGCGGCAGGCCTTTCAGGACCACCAGCAGGCCCGAAAGCGCGCCGATGATGCGCCCGGATTTGGCGCGCACGAGCTCGGCCGCGTCGGGGTTGCGCTTCTGCGGCATGATCGAGCTGCCGGTGGAAAAGGCGTCCGACAGCGAGACGAAGGCGAAGGGCGCCGTCGACCAGATCACGATCTCGTCGGCGAAGCGCGACAGATGCACCGCCGCGATTGCGGCGAGGCCGAGATACTCCAGCGCGAAATCGCGGTCGGCGACGGTGTCGAGCGAATTCGCCGTCGGCCGCTCGAAGCCGAGCGCCTTCGCCGTCATTGCGCGGTCGATCGGAAACGAGGTGCCGGCCAGCGCGGCCGCGCCGAGCGGGCTTTCGTTCATCCGTGCGCGGGCGTCGCGCACCCGGCCGCGATCGCGCCCGAACATTTCGACATACGCCAGCATGTGATGGCCGAAGGTCACCGGCTGTGCGGTCTGCAAATGGGTGAAGCCGGGCATGATCGTGTCCGTATGGGCCTCGGCCTGGGCGATCAGCGCCGCCTGCAGCGCCTTCAAGGCGTCATCGAGCCGGTCGAGCGCCTCGCGCACCCAGAGCTTCAGGTCCGTTGCGACCTGGTCGTTGCGCGAACGGGCGGTATGCAGGCGTCCGGCGGGCTCGCCGATCAGCTCCGCAAGCCGCGCCTCGACATTCATGTGGATGTCTTCCAGCGCCGTCTTGAATTCAAACGTGCCGGCTTCGATCTCGCCCTGGATCGTGTCTAGACCTTGGGCGATTGCATCGCCATCTTGATTGCTGATGATGCCGCATTCCGCCAGCATCGCCGCATGGGCCTTCGAGCCGGCGATATCCTGGGCATAAAGGCGCTGGTCGAAGCCGATGGAGGCGTTGATGCGCTCCATCAGATCGTCGGACGCGGCCTCGAACCGGCCGCCCCACAGCGCATTTGCGGGGGCACGCGCTTGCTTGTTCGTCATAACCAGTTCGCCTTTACAGCCAGATCGCCTCTTACGCAGGACCGGATCGAAAAATGCCAGGAAAACCTTCTAAACGGCTGAAGCAAATCGCAATTGCCGGCTTGCTGGCGATATGGGGAGGCTTGGGGGTCCCGTCAAACCTTGCTGCCGACGACGGGCCGCCACGCTTCGACGGCACGATCGGGCAATTTACTCTGATCAAGCCGCTCCGGCCAGCGCCGCAAATCCCGCTAACCGACGAAAAAGGCCGTGCCGTCACCCTCGCCAGCTTCAAGGGCAAGGTGGTGCTGGTCAATTTCTGGGCCACCTGGTGCGCGCCCTGCGTGCGCGAAATGCCGGCGCTCGACGCGCTGCAGACGAAATTCGGCCGTGAAAAGTTCATCATCGTCGCGGTCTCGCTCGACCGGCTCGGTTTCGCCAAAGTCGCGCCCTTCCTGGAGCGCGTCCGGGTCGAGCGGCTCACCGTCCTGCTCGATAGCAACCGAAAGCTCTATCGGAAAGTGGGCGGCCAGGGCCTGCCGACGACGCTGCTGCTCGACCACGAGGGCAGGGTCCGCGGTTATCTCGAAGGCCCGGCCGAATGGGACAGCAAGGCGGCCGAGGCGCTGGTGCGCTACTACCTCGACGCCGCCAGTCCGGTGAAGAAGGCCGCGGCGGGCAGGCCCAAGCGCTGAGCCCGGCTGTTCGGCCCCGCCGCGATCGGCTAGTTTGCCGGCATGCCGCCCGCTGCCGACGATCATCAGCGCCTCTACCATCTCTGCCTGCGGCCTGCCTGGCAGGCGGCACAGAAGACCGGTTTGCATGATGGCGGCCGCGGCACTGGCCCGGATGGCTTTATCCACCTGTCCACCGCTGAGCAGGTCGCCGAGAGCGCGGCGCTCCATTTCGCCGGCGTCGCCGACGTTGTGTTACTGACCGTCGATGGGCGCGCGTTCGGGCCCGAGCTGCGTTGGGAAGCCTCGCGCGGCGGCGCGCTCTTTCCGCATCTCTGCGGCGATCTGCCGCTCGACGCCGTGCTCGCCGCCGATCCGTTGCCGCTCGGACCGGACGGCCGGCATATATTTCCCGACAGCATCGCCGGAACGGTGGGGCCGTGAACCTCTATCCCATCGCCAAGCCGGTCATCGGCCTCATCGGCCCCGAGGCCGCGCATCGGCTGACCGTCCGCGCACTCGCCGCCGGCCTCGGCCCCAAGGTGCCCGCCGACCCCGATCCGATCCTCAAAACAGAGCTTTGGGGCCGCGAATTTGCAAACCCTGTCGGCCTCGCGGCGGGATTCGACAAGCACGGCGAAGCGATTGCCGCAAGCCTCGCCCTCGGCTTCGGCTTTGTTGAGATCGGCAGCATCACGCCGCGGCCCCAGCCGGGCAATCCGCGCCCGCGGGTCTTCCGGCTGACGCAAGACCGCGCCGTCATCAACCGCTACGGCTTCAACTCCGAAGGCATCGAAGCGGTTGCGCGGCGACTGCGCGCCTATCGTGAGAGCTTTGGTGTGTCAGGTATCGTCGGGGTCAATCTCGGCAAGAACAAGGACAGCGAGGACGCCGCCGCCGACTATGCGGCGGGTGCAGCGGCTTTTGGCGGCTTGGCGGACTACATCGTCGTCAATGTCTCCTCGCCCAACACGCCAGGCCTGCGCGCGCTCCAGGGCAAGGACGAGCTGTCCGGCATTGTCGCCCGTGTGCGTGCGGCGCTGCCCGACCCGGCTCCGCCGCTGCTGATCAAGCTGGCCCCCGACCTCACCGAGGAGGACAAGCGCGATATCGCCGAAGTCGCGCTTCAAGCCGGAGTGGACGGCCTCATCATCAGCAACACCACCACCGCACGTCCGTCGGGCCTCAAAAGCCGGCATGCGGCGGAGGTGGGCGGCCTCTCGGGCCGGCCGCTGATGGCCCCCTCAACCGCGCTGCTGGCCGAGATCTGCGCGCTGACCGGGGGCAAACTGCCGCTCATCGGGGTCGGCGGCGTGGCCTCGGCCGAAGATGCCTATGCCAAGATCCGGGCCGGCGCCTCGCTGGTCCAGCTCTATACGGCGATGGTCTTCGAGGGACCGGGTCTGGTGCCGGCGATTACAGGCGGCCTGGCCGCCCTTTTGCGCCGCGACGGGTTTGCCTCCATCGCCGATGCTGTCGGCGTTGGCGTCATGGCGAAAGCGAACGCCCCCAAGCCCTGAAATCCCCGGCCCATCCGCACAACCCGGCGATCTTTGCCTTTGGTTAACCCTATCTCAAGACTGGAGCGCCAAACTGGCCCGCTAACACCCCGTGGGAACAGAATTCGGGCCTGACTTCGTTGACCCTTCATAGCGTCCTGATCGTCTTTTACCTGGCGGCGGCGGCAGCCGCGGCGCATTACCTGCCGGCCGCGCTGCCCAAGCTGGCCGCTCCGGCGGGCCTGGTATGGGCGTCCGCCGCCCTGGCGCTGTTCGCTATTGGGCACGCTACTTTCGCGGTACTGCGGCACCGACGCGCCATGGGCCGCGAGGTCAAGGCGCTTCAGGAGTCCCACGGTAAAGTCATGAAGGAGCTTGGCTACGCCCGGGCCGAGGTGGTGCAGATCCACGATGCGCTCGCCGCCGCGAGCGAAGCCAAGGGCAGCGCGCCCCAACTCCGCGACGTTGCCAGCGAGGTGCAAACGCTGCGCCGCGAGATCGAGCGCCTGCACGAGCCCGAACCGGGTTCGGAAGAGGAGGGCGCCGACCGCACGGTCACGCCGATGGCGCCCGACGATCTGGCTATGCTCGACGACGCGGCGATCCTCGATATCGTGCGCGAGGCGATCGATACCGACCGGGTCGATCTCTACCTGCAGCCGATCGTCAGCCTGCCGCAACGCAAGCACCGCTTCTACGAATGCTTCTCGCGGATCCGCGACCGCGACGACAACATGATCGGACCGGAGGCCTACCTGCAGATCGCCGAGCGCGAGGGTCTGATCGCCGCGATCGATAACATCCTCCTCATCCGCTGCGTTCAGCTGGTACGCAAGGTGCAGAAGCGCCGACGCAATGTCGGATTCTTCGTCAACATCTCGCCGCACACGCTGGCGGATGCGAAGTTCTTCGCCGAGTTCGTTCTCTTCATGCAGGAAAACAACGAGCTGGCGCCGAACCTCGTCTTTGAGTTTGCGCAAGCCGACATCATCGACCTTCCCGCCGATACGGCCGGGCGGCTCCATCAACTGGGCGAGCTCGGCTTCCGCTTCTCGCTCGATCGGGTCAAGCGTCTTGACCTCAACTACGCCGAGCTCTCGCGCCGCTATATCCGTTACCTCAAGGTCGAGAGCACGGCCCTGATCGCCTGGCAGAAAGAGGCGCATGGCGACGAAGGGCCCACGGGCTTCAAGTCCTCGCTCGATCGCTACGCCATCGACATCGTCGTGGAGCGCCTGGAGGAGGAAGAGCAACTCCGCGAGCTGCTCGACTACGGCATCGACTACGGCCAGGGCTATCTTTTCGGCGAGCCGCGCCCGGCGCGCTAGGCGGGCGCTCGACTAATCCTTAGCATTTACGCAGACGAGCCTTCCCATCGCGCCGCCCGCATGGCAAGAAGCCGCGGCCATGGCGAGTGATCCTGAAACCACCCCAGATACGCCAGATACCCCGGCGATCTCAGAATCGGCGGAAACGCTTCCGATCGTTGACGGGCTTGCGGGCCTCGCCGGCGATTACGACGGCTTCATCGTCGATCTTTGGGGCACCGTTCACAACGGCGTTGAACCCTTGCCGGGCGCGGTCGATTGCCTGGAGCGGCTGAAGGCGCTGGGCAAGCCTGTCCTCATCCTGTCCAACGCGCCGCGCCGCGCCGCCGAGGTTGCCGAGCGCATGCGCGCGATGGGTATTCCCGACGATAGTTACGATGCTGTCTTCTCCTCGGGCGAGGCGGCGCATATCGCGCTACGCGACCGTTCCGACCGGTTTCATGCGGGGCTTGGGCGCGCTTGTTTCCTACTCGGACCGCCAGAGGATGACAGCGTCATCGCCGGGCTCGATTATGAGCGTGCGGATTCGATCAAGACCGCGCATTTCATTCTCGCCATCGGCGCCTATCGGTCGCGCGATACGGCGCGCGACTATGACGGGCTGCTGGAAGGCGCCACCCAACGCCGCCTGGCGATGGTCTGCGCCAATCCCGATCTGGAGGTGCTGCGCGGCGGCGCGCGGGAGATCTGCGCTGGCGCCATCGCCGCCCGCTTCGAGATATTCGGCGGCGAGGTCCGCTATCACGGCAAGCCGCATGCAGCGATCTACCAGGCCAGCTTGGCGCTCATGGGCCTGGGCAAAGAGGCCCGCATCCTCAGCATCGGTGACGCGCTGCCGACCGACGTCAAGGGCGCCAACGCCGCCGGCCTCGACGCGCTGCTGATCACGGGCGGCATCCATGCCGAGACGCTGGGCATCGAAGCGGGCGAGACGCCGGACCCTGCCGCGCTCGACCGTCTCATGGCCGAACACGGCGCCCGCCCGCGCGCCGCGGCGCCTGCCTTTCGTTGGCAGGGGTCAGTCGCCGATGGGTGATGCGTTGGCCTCGATCCAGCGGGTCAGTTCTTCTTCGTCAATTTCTCCGGCGGCGAGGTCGCGGATCACGGCCACTGTCTCGACTTCGGAGGCAGCCAACGCGAAACCGTTCAGTTGCAGAAATACATCGATGGACGCCAAGGCGATCCGCTTGTTCCCGTCGAGAAATGGATGGTTCCTGGCTAACCCGAAACCGTATGCGGCGGCCACTTCGTATAGCGATGGCTCACCGTAGGCATGGCGATTATTCGCTCGCGCCAGCGCGCTCTCCAATAGCCCCTCGTCGCGAACGCCGGACAGTCCGCCATGTTCCGCGATCAGCTCTCCATGGATTGCGACAGCAATGTCGCGGCTGAGCCATTTCGGCTCTGTCACTTGGCAAGCTCGCGGAAGGCATTGCGATATTTCTTTCGCGAGCGCTCGAAGGCCTTCATGGCTTCCTCGAACGTTTCGTCGTAAGGCGAGATCGATAGTCCCTCTTTAGTCTCGCTGACGATGACCTCGTCACCCTCGCCGATCTTCAGCCGGGCAAGCAACTCTTTGGGCAGCGTCACGCCCGCCGAGTTTCCGATTTTGCGGATCTTGAGCTTGTACATCGATTGGGTCCTTTCCACGGGATCGCGTGGTCTGGCGTGCCATGCTCATATGATATAGTTACAAATGTTATAACATCAATCTTCCCAAGAGCCTGGCCCGACAGCGCCATCCTGGCGGTTCCCTGTTAACCCGCGACCCGGCGCCGGATGGCCCGTGATCAGAGCACGCCGCGGGCGTCGATGCGCCAGATATCCTCGATAATCCCGTCGCGCACGACGTGAATGAAATCGTGCAAATTGACGGTGGGATCGCAATGCGGCGTTATCAATTCGACCTGCGCGCCCAGCGGCAGCGTCTCGCCCTCCGCCGCGAAGGCGACGCGGCCGTGCTCGTCGCCGAAATATGAGTAGCTCGCGCCGGCCGGCGCGCCGCTGTGCAGCTCGGGCAGCGGGCCGTCGGTGGCGAAGCACTTGAACCCGCCGTCGATGGTGACGAAGCCGGCGGCGTTGTTGCTGACCACGCTGTTGCGCATCGTCAACGCGGTGGCGAAGGGCGCGGCGTTCTGCCCCTCGATGATTTCGACGAGGTTGTACTCCACATCCATGAAAACAAAGCTGCCGGCCTGGTGCTGATTGATGACGCGGCGCTGGGCATCGATGCCGATCGTCCCGGTGCGGCCGCCGGTGACGATTTCCGGCGTCATGCCCGCGTCGGTTACTGCCGACGCCATGGCCGCCAGCCGATCGAGGTGGGCGCCGTACGTCGTGTTTCTGCCGGCGTAGTCTTCGATGTGTTGGACCTGCCCGGAATACCCCTGCACGCCGCGAAACTCGAGCCCGTCGGCGGCGGCAATGCTACCGGCGAGTTCGACGACCGCCTCGCGGCCCGCCGCCCCGGTCCGCTGCATGCCGATGTCGATATCGACCAGAACCGCGAGGGTTTTGCCGGCGGCCCGGGCGGCGTTCGCCAAGGCCTCGGCATTGTCCCGGTTGTCGGCGACCGTCATCAGCCCGTCCGCCTCGCCATGCAGCCGCATGAGGCGCTCGATCTTGGACGCCCCGACAACCGGCGACGTTATCAGGACCCCGGCAATGCCGGCGGCAACCATCGCTTCGGCCTCGCGCAGCGTGGCGGTCGAAACGCCGAGCGCGCCGGCCTCGATCTGCCGCTTGGCAATCGCCGAGCATTTGTGGGTCTTGGCATGGGGCCGGATCGAGAGCCCGCTCGAGGCCAGGAACGCCGCCATGCGCGTGAGGTTCCGCTCGAACAGGTCCAGCCGAAGGATGAGCGCCGGGGTGGTGATCCGCTCGAGCCCACCGGGCTGGCCAATCAGCTCGGCATTGGGCCCAAGGCCGCGGTCGCGCGTCATGGTCGCTGCTCCGTTCCTGCGCCGGCTTATTCGCGCATCTTGCGGCGGAGGTAGTTCAGCAGATCGATCGGCGTCACAAGGCCGCGATAGGTGCCGTCATCGACGACCAGCGGCACGTAGCCCTCGTTCATGATCGGCAGCAGGTCTTCCGGCTTGGCGGAGGAGGGCACTGTCTTGAGGTTGGTCGCCATCGCTTCGCGCACCGGATGGGCGAAATTTTCCTCCCGGTCCAGCACCGCCAACAATATGTCCGTCTCGTTGATCACGCCGACGATCTTGCCGTCCTCTATCACCGGAAGCTGCGATATGTCGTGCAGCCGCATCCGCGTATAGGCGGTCAGCAGCGCGTCGTCGGGCCCGGCGGTGATGTCGGCCTGATCGGCATGGCGGCGCACGATCAGGTCGCGCAGATTGCCGTAGGTCTCGCGCTCCAGAAAGCCCTGATCGATCATCCAATAGTCATTGTACATCTTGGAGAGATACTTCATGCCGCTGTCGCAAACGAAGGTAACGACGCGCTTTTCTTCCGTCTGCTCGCGGCAATATTTGAGCGCGCCGGCGACCAGCGTGCCGGTGGAAGAGCCGCCCATATGCCCCTCCTTGATCAGCAGTTCGCGGGCCGCGTGCAGGCTTTCTTCGTCTGAAATCATGTAGGTGTGGGAGATCAGCGAGAGGTCGCCGACGGGCGGCAGCTCGTCCTCGCCGATACCCTCGACGACCCATTGCCCCGCCTCCTGCAGCACGCCGGTCCGGACGTAGGGTCCGACCATCGAGCCGATCGGATCGGCGAGGATCATCTCGACCTGCGGGGCGACTTTCTTGAAGTAGCGCCCAAGCCCGGTGATCGTGCCCGCCGTGCCGATGCCGCAGACGATGGCGTCGAGGTCGTGGTCCATCTGCTCCCAGATCTCGGGGGCCGTGGTCTCCTCGTGGGCGTCGGGATTGTGGGGATTGCCGTGTTGATAGATGTAATAGGCGCCGGGGATCTCGCTGGCGATGCGGCGCGCCATGTCCTGGTAGTTGTCCGGGTGCCCCGGCGGGGCGTCGGAGCGCGTCACCGTCACCTCGGCACCGAGGGCGCGAAGGTGATAGATCTTCTCCGCGCTCATCTTGTCGGGGATCAGGATGATGACGCGGTAGCCCTTCTGGCGGCCGATCAGCGCCAGGCCGATGCCGGTATTGCCGCTTGTCGCCTCCACGATCGTGCCGCCGGGTTTCAGATGGCCTTCCTTCTCGGCCATGTCGATCATCTTGAGCGCGATGCGGTCCTTGATCGACCCGCCCGGATTGAGGTTTTCCAGCTTTGCGAAAAGCCGGCATTTTCCGGTATCAAGGTGGCTGAGCTCGACCATCGGCGTGTTGCCGATCATCTCCAGCACGTCGTGATAGGTGCCTGCCGTCACAGCGCTCCCGCTGACCGCGCTTTCCTTCACCGCATTCTCCCTCACCTGGCGATCGTCCATGGGCGCAGTATAGCGCGGTCTATCGACGGCTGTAGCGGGCAAGTGCGCCGCGCGGCATCCAGCCGGCTTCGCCGCGCCAGCTGCGCACCCGTGCCCAGCCGCCGGCGCGGCCCAGCGCCGTCACGACATTGCCCTTGCGGACCAGCCCGGTCGCGGGCGAGCGGTCGTTCGGCACGCGACGCAGTGTCTCGCCGCGCGTGACCGTCAGCCAGCGCCGCATCGCCGCCCGGCTCGGACAGCGCTGCCCGCGTCCCGCCGCCGCGGTGAGTGCTTTGCGCAGGCGCGCATATCCGCGCTCGAACTCCGCCGCCGGCAGGCAGCGATAGGCATGAAATATCCTGGCCGCGAGGCGGACCCGCTTGCCCTTGGCGACGGCGGCCCGCAGCACCGCCAGCAATTGCTTGTCGCTGGCCTCGCCGCGATAGGTCAGCATGACGATGTCGGGCTTGCCGCACTTGCCGCCGCCGAGCCAGTCGAGCGCGCGCGCCTTGCTCATGGGATTGCCATAGAGATACATCCGCGACAACAGCTCGACCGAGCCGCAGGCCGCCGCCGGGCGCCCGCCGAGCAGCGTGGCCAATGCCGCCAACAGCATCACGGCAGGGAGCACCCGTTTCTCCATGGCATTGACCTCGCTTGCGCATCTGCCAACCCGCCGGGATTCCCCCGGCTGGATTACAAAGCCGAGCTGGGCCGCGCCTTTACCGCCTCGTACCAGCGCTTGGCATTGCTCTGATCGTCGGCGAGGCCAAGCTTCAGCCAGCCGGCGAACTCCACTGTCACGAATGCGGTGATGTCGGCGACGGTATAGACGTCGCCCGCAATATATTCGCTGTCGGCCAGGATGCGGTCGAGATCCTCGAAGAAGCGCGGCACGCGGGCGCGGCCGCGCTCGGCAAGCTCGGGGATCTGTTCATAGTTGTGCTTGCCGGTCAGCGCCCGGTCCGCCATCGGCTTGGCATAGTTGCGCAAGGCTTCGCCGACGGCCATGAAGCCTTCGACCTCGACCCGCCATTCGCGGTCGGCGACCAGCGCCTTTTCGCGCGCGTCGCGGCCCATCAGGGGCGGATCGGGATGGGTTTCTTCCAGATAACGCCAAACGCCTTGCGTGGAGTTGAGCCGGGTGCCGTCATCGAGCTCGAGCACCGGCACGGTCAGATACGGATTGATCGCGGCGAATTCAGGCGTCATTTGCTCCTTCTCGCGCAGATTGACCTCGACAGTGGGAATGTCGAGGCCCTTCTCGGCAATAAAGATGCGCGCGCGGCGCGGCGAGGGAGCGGTGCTGCAATCGTAGAACTTCATGGGATGTCGGGTCCGTTTACCTGGGCGATATGGTCTACGCGCTGATGGTTACAGGAATGGCGGCGCGCGTCCAGCCGTCCGGACGGCCGGTTCCGTCGGACAGCAACGAGAAAAGGTCGCGGCCGACCTGTCGAGGCGTGCGCTAGTCCGTCAGCCCGACTTCGCGCATTTCTGGGCGGCTGAAATTGCGCCGCCGATCAACTTGATCGCGACCTCGCGCGGCGGCTTTTTGCCGTTGCGTCTCGCCGAGACAATTCGGCCGGCCTCTTCTTCGGTCAGGTTGCCGGCGATGGCTTTGCCCATACATTCACACTGGCTGGTGCTCTGCTTGCCGCGGTTCTGGCAGCTTGCCGTGAACATGCGCGCCAATTCGGCCTTGGCTCCGGATCCGCCAATTCCGCCGCTGCCTCCACCGCTGTCGCTGCCGTCGACCAGCGCGACGACCACCACCAGCACGACGATCAGCGCCAGCACGCCGCCGCCGCCGAATAGAAGCAGCTTCGTGTTCTTGGTCATGCCGCCTGAACTGCCGCTGGGGCCGCCGCCCGAGCCGCCGCCAGAGCCACCGGCGCCGCCACCTGAGCCTTCGGAACCACCCACCTGTCTCATTTCCTTCGATATCTCCATTGCGCCCGCTTCCGCGCGCTGGCCGAGGCCGCTTGCGGTGTTGGGTCTGATTGTTGCCGGATCGACGGAAATGATTTCGGCGAGGTTGAACTCAGCCTCGCCAAACCGGACTTCGGTTTCGGTTTCGATGTCGGCGCTGGAAATCTGCGTCCATTGGTCGCCTTCCTTTACGAAGGTGCCGGCCGAACTGCCGATATCGGTGAGACGCCAGGCGCCGCCGCCAAGATCTTCAAGCTCGGCATGCTTGCGCGAGATCGAGGTGTCATCGAGAACGATGTCGTTGGTGTCGCTGCGCCCGATGCGAAGCTTCGCCATGATGCCCTCTTTGATAATGCCCTGCCAGAGGTGCCCCAATTGAGTGCCGGCGTCCTGTGCCGCCCGTGTCGCGAGCGCCGCATGGCCGGCCAATCCGCATTGCCGTCGGTCGCCATCGTGGCATGAAAGGCGATGCAACGCCATTGGCTTTGGCCGTGTCCCCGCTTCAATGCCTAGGTTCAAAGCCTAGGTTCAAAGCCTAGGTTCAAAGCCTAGGTTCAAAGCCTAGGTTCAAAGCAGCGGTTCGAAGCAGCGGTTCGAAGCGAGGGTTCAGCGCGCCGCGTAGCCGCCATCCATGGTCAGCGTCGTTCCGGTGGTGAAGGCCGAGCGCGCTGAGGCCAGAAACACGATCGCCTCGGCGACCTCCTCGGGGCGGCCCATGCGCTTCATCGGCGCCTGTTTGGCCATGGCGTCACGCACATCGTAGCCGACGGCCACGGCGGTCTCCTCGGTCATGCCGGTGTCGATATAGCCGGGGCAGACCGCGTTCACCCGGATCGCATATCCAAGATGGCAGCATTCCATGGCGGCCGAGCGCGTCAGCGAGACCACCGCGCCCTTGGCCGCGCCATAGCCGCCGATATTGGCCGCGCCAACCAGCGCGTAGACCGAGGCGAGATTGACGATCGCCCCACCGCTGTCGCGCATCGCCCTGATGCCGTGCTTGATGCCGAGGAAGACGCCGTCCAGATTGACCGCGGTCACCCGCCGCCACAAGGCCAGCGTGGTCTCCTCCAGCGGAATCGGCTCGGGCAGGACGCCGGCGTTGTTCACCAGTACGCCGAGCGTGCCGAACGCGTCGGCCGTCGCTGCCATAGCCCATTCCCAGGCGGCCTCTTCGGTGACGTCGAGCGCCACGAAACGGGCTTGCCCGCCGGCTGCCTCAATCGCGGCGACGGTTTCTTCGCCGCGGGTGGCATCGATCTCGCTCACCATCACCCGCGCGCCCTCGCGGGCGAGCGCCAGCGCCGTCGCCCGCCCGATCCCCGAGCCCGCCCCGGTCACCAACGCGCAGGTGCCGTTGACAATGCCGTCGGTCAATTCGCCGCCTCGATCCCCATGATCTGGTGCCATTGTCTCTCCTTCAGGCCTTACTGACACGGTAGCCGAGGCGGGGGAAATGCACCACGACCTCGCCTGCGCGTGGATCGCGCCGCCGCACCGCCACTTGGGCGGGGGTGAGCCGCGCCAGCCCGCCGGTCACCGGCGGCGAGGCGCGGTCGACCGGTGCCACCACCACCTGCTGTCCCGCAACGAAGCTTGCATCCTCGATCGGCGCGTCGGCGGGCAGCGCGCCCGCGCTCGCGGCCGCCGTGGCGATTGCCGCCTCGGCGCTCATCTCGTCGCGCGCGGCGTGGCCGATGGCGGCGATCCGCTCCATCCAGCCGCGCACCGCGCCCGCCTCGGCAACCTCGCCGAGCAGCTTCCTGGGCAGCACGTCGAGGAACCAGAGGCAGTGATAGACCGCGATGTCGGCCAGCCCCGGCGCATCGCCGAGAAGGTAGCCGCCGCTCGCCTCGAGCATCCGCGCCACCCACTCAACCTGGGGCTTGGTTTGCTCCAGCCCGCGCCGCGCCGCTTTGGCAAGCGCCTCCGGGGTTGGCGGCGGCCGGCCGAACATGGCGGCGCGGTCGGCGTGGAAATCGGCCGGCAGGTGCCCGGCGTTGAGCCCCGTCACCGCGCGGGCCGCCGGCCAGAAAAGGTTGGTCTCGGCCCAGAAGGCCAGCGCCTTGTGATGCCCGGCCCGGCGGCCCGGATAGAGCGTGGGATCGGGCCAGCGCCGCTCGATCTCGTCGGCGATCAGCATCGTGTCGCAGAAGATCTCCGCGCCGATTTGCAGCGCCGGGGTGCGCCGATAGCCGCCGGTCAGCGCCACATAGTCGGGCTTGGGCAGCACCATCGGGATTTCGACGGCGCGCCAGGAAATCGCCTTCAGCCCGAAAATCAGGCGGATCTTCTCCGAAAACGGCGACAAATCGAAGTGGTGGAGGATCGGCTGCTGCCGGTCGGACGCGGCCATGGCGGTCCTTCTTCCCTTTCAACGCCGTTCGCGACTGCAATATAATCCTCGGGCGAGCGAGGAGGCTCGAAAACGATGAGCGATTTCCCCAAGAAGACCCGCGACGACTGGGCCAGGCAAGCGGAAAAGGATCTGAAGGGCACCGTGCCCGACAGCCTCGCCTGGGCGACGCCCGAAGGGATCGCGGTCAAGCCGCTCTATGATGCGGGCGATCTCGAGGCGATCGAGCATCTGAACACGATGCCCGGTTTCCCGCCTTATGTGCGGGGACCACGCGCGACCATGTACACGAACCGGCCCTGGACGATCCGCCAATATGCCGGCTTTTCCACCGCCGAGGCCTCGAACGCCTTCTACCGCAAGGCGCTGGCGGGCGGGCAAATGGGCTTATCCGTGGCCTTCGACCTGGCCACGCATCGCGGCTACGACAGCGACCATCCGCGCGTCGAGGGCGATGTCGGCAAGGCGGGCGTCGCCATCGACAGCGTCGAGGACATGAAGATCCTCTTCGACGGCATCCCGCTCGACAAGATGTCGGTTTCGATGACCATGAACGGCGCCGTGCTGCCGGTGCTGGCGGGCTTCATCGTCGCCGGCGAGGAGCAGGGGGCCAAGCGCGCGGAGCTCAGCGGCACGATCCAGAACGACATCCTGAAGGAATTCATGGTCCGCAACACCTACATCTATCCGCCCGAGCCCTCGATGCGGATCGTCGCCGACATCATCGAATACACCGCCAAGGAAATGCCGCGCTTCAACTCGGTCTCGATCTCCGGCTATCACATGCAGGAGGCCGGCGCGACCTGCGTCCAGGAACTCGCCTTCACCCTGGCCGACGGCATGGAATATGTCCGCGCCGCGCAGTCGAAGGGTCTCGGCGTCGACGAGTTCGCGCCGCGGCTTTCCTTCTTCTTCTGCCTCGGCATGAATTTCTTCATGGAGATCGCCAAGCTGCGCGCCGCGCGGCTCCTCTGGTCGCGCATCATGAGCGAGTTCGGCGCCAAGGACCCGCGCTCGCTGGCGCTGCGCACGCATTGCCAGACCTCGGGCGTCTCGCTCACCGAGCAGGACCCCTACAACAACATCATGCGCACGACGATTGAGGCGATGGCGGGCGCGCTCGGCGGCACCCAGTCGCTGCACACCAACTCATTCGATGAAGCGCTCGCTCTACCCAGCGAGTTCGCCGCGCGCATCGCCCGCAACACGCAGCTGGTCATCGCCGAGGAGAGCGGCATCACCCGCACCGTCGATCCGCTCGGCGGCAGCTACTATGTCGAGAGCCTCACCAACTCGGTCGCCAAGGAAGCCTGGGCGCTGATCGAAGAAGTCGAGGGCCTCGGCGGTATGACCAAGGCGGTCGAGACCGGCCTGCCCAAGCTGCACATCGAGGAATCGGCGGCCAAGAAGCAGGCGCGCATCGACCGCGGCGAGGAGGTCATCGTCGGCGTCAACAAATACGAGCCCGCCGAGCCCGACCATGTCGACATCCGCGATATCGACAATGACGAGGTGCGCCGCAACCAGATCGCGCGGCTCAAGCAAGTCAAGGGCAGCCGCGATCCCAAGGCCTTGGAGGCCGCGCTTAAATCGCTGACCAAGATCGCCGAGACCGGCGAGGGCAACCTCCTCGCCGGCGCGGTCGAGGCCGCCCGCGCCCGCGCCACGGTGGGGGAAATCTCCAACGCACTAGAGAGCACCTGGGGCCGGCACCGCGCCGAGATCCGCGCGATTTCAGGCGTCTACGGCGCCGCTTACGACGGAGACGCCATGTTCGAGAAGATCCGCGCCGAGATCGACGCCTTCGCGGCCGATGAGGGCCGCCGCCCGCGCCTGTTGGTCGCCAAGATGGGCCAGGACGGCCACGACCGCGGCTCCAAGGTGATCGCCACCGCCTTCGCCGATATGGGCTACGACGTCGATGTCGGACCCTTGTTTGCCACCCCCGCGGAAGCGGCTCGGCAAGCGATCGAGAACGACGTCCACGTGATCGGCATCTCCTCGCAAGCCGCCGGCCACAAGACGCTGGTGCCCCAACTCATCGACGAGCTCCGCAAGGCCGGCGGCGGCGACATCGTCGTGGTGTGCGGCGGTGTCATTCCCCCGCAGGACTACGACATGCTGAAGCAAGCTGGCGTCGCCGCGATCTACGGGCCGGGCACGAATATCGTCGAAGCGGCGGGCGAGGTGATCGGGATTATTCGCCGGCAGCGGAAGGCGGCTTGAGGCGAGGCGACCTGTTTGAAGTAGTCGAACGGCCTTCTGTAGCCATGTCCATTGAACCCCGCACCCACTTTACCACCGGCGATGAGCCGTATCTCGGGCGAAATCCGCTTTACGTACTAGACGTACTCATTTCATCAGTCTTGGAATTGTCTGGCCGCATCGCTGATGAGACACACAGGCCGGACCTAACACCTTTGCAAAACGCTGCCGCGCAGATCTGTCCTCAAGGCTTCAACCTTTCGCTCGCAATTCGCGAGCTTGTCCGTCAAGGCCATCTTTTTTCATCAGCGGTACTTCTCCGCTCGCTAGTCGAACGTGCCGCCATCATTTCGTACCTTTACCGTAAGCCAGACGCGCTACCGGTTTGGGAGAATGGCTGGAAGCACGGCGAACGGCCATCGTTGGTCAATATGCTCGCGGAAGCACACCCAACAAAAGATACTGATGGTGCGCGTCGTGTTTGCGAGACGCTAAATCATCTAGTTCACGGCGACCCTTATTCCGCCGAATTCAACTTGGTTGCGTTGGAGAAAGATGCATGGGGGTACGCGGTGGGGCGTGTCCTCAACAATGATCAACTCTGTGACTTTGTATGCGACCAGACGGTTTCGTGGCTCACTGTACTTGCTGGTATTGCCGGTGCGTGTTTCCCCGATGCGGCACGCACGTCTCAGTCCGACGGTGATTGTTAGCAGCATCAGCTGGTTCTTGCCGCCAGCCATCGGAAATTATAGAGACACGTAACCAGATCGAAAAAACACGTCGCAGCTTCGCTGACCGTCACGGCATCGATGACCCATCACTTGGCTTGGGTCGGTACGAAGGTTGCCTACCGCACCCCCTTCAGCTTTCCGTAATCGATCCGGCCCAGATACGGCTCGATATGCTCCGCCTTCGCCCATTTGCCGGCGAAGAGGATGGCGATGCGGCCGCCGTCGACATGGGTGCGGTAGTTGAGGTTCTCGGCCCGCTTCTCGACGAGATATTTCCGCCCGCCGATCGTCTTGACCGCGAACTTGGCGCATTTCTTCGAGGCCCGGTCGGTGTAGCAGGGGAAGGTCCAGCTCTTCTTCTTCCAGCCGGGCGAGCCGTCGATGGCGATGTTGATCTGCGTGTCGACGCCCTCGGACTTGATCGTGCGGTAGACGCGGCGCGCTAGGATGTGCTTCTGGAAGGCGGAGTTCGAGACGCTGGTGATGAGCTTGGTCGTCTTCCAGCCCGCCATCGGCTTCGGCAGGTAAGTGCCGAAGGTCGCGGCGGTTTTCTTCCATGCCGCCATGTCGGCCGCCGCCGGGCCCGCGATCATCGCCACAGTCATCGCCATCACAGCCGCGGCCAGCGCCGCGCTTGCACGCATCATCGTCATCATCGCTCCTGATTTTTTTTGAGTTGTCGGGTGTTATTCCGCCGCGAGCTTCAGCGCCTGGCGGCGGTACTCGGAGAGGTTGCCCAGCGTCACCACCGGGTCTTCGAAGACCGGCCGTGAGATCATCTCCACGAACGCGTCATGCTCGGGATGGTCGGTCTCCCAGACGCATTTCTCCTTGTACTCGGCCTGCGTCCAGGTGCCCCAGAAAGCGGCGCGCGAGAAATAGATCACGTCGGGCGAGAAGCGCTTGGCGAGCTTCACGAACGCTTCCATCTCGCGGAAGTTCACGTCCTGCACCACGTAGTCGAGGCGGAGATATTTGACCGTGCCCTCGCGCCGCAACGCGCCGATCATTTCCATGTTCTTGATGAGTTCGTCCCAGCTCCCGCCGCGCCTTGTGATGGCGTAGGTCTCCGGCCGCGCCGCATCGAAGGAGATGATCACCGCGTTGACGTTCTTGTGCAGCTTGGCGAGGCGCTGCCATTCCTTGGCGTTGAGCAGCACGCCGTTGGTCTGCAGATTGAGCTTCATGTTGGGGAACTTGGCGCCGTCGAACGCGCGCAGGAACTCGCGGTAGACCCGGCTGCCGAAGGGATCGCCCGAGCCCGTCACACTTAGAGTGAAATCCTGATCCGAGGGCTCGGTCAGGAATTCCGCGACCAGCTTGTCATGCAGCTTCTTGGTCAGCGTATAGGCGGCGCCCTTCACATGGCTGATGCGCTGGGTGCGGCAGGACGGGCAGGTGAGATTGCACGAGCGGTCGTGCGACATGTTGATGAAACGCGGGATGCCGTCGATGACGGTTTTCTTCTCGTCGATGATCGCGCGGTGGCGGGGATCTTTGCGCGCTTGCGCGATCGTGGGCAGCGTGCCCGCCTGAATTTCCGGGCACATCTCCTTGTTGCAATAGGCAAAACTGCCGTCGAGGATGGCCGCCCGCGCGGCCTGGGCGCGCTCGGAATTCCAGATCTCGCGCGCATTGCCCGCGACCAGATTGCCCGCCCGCGTCGGCAGCCAGACCGGGCAGCAGAGATAGATGCTGCCGTTCTCCTGCATCTCGATCGATTCGAACGGCTTGGCGCAGAAGCGGGTCTTGAGGTCCGCATCGAGGTCGCGCGGCTTCTTCTTCTTGAACCAATGGAAATGGCTCTCGCGCACCTGCTCGAAGGCGCGCGCCGCCAGCCCGCCCAGCGGCGTCGCCACCTTGCGTTCGACCAGGCGCAGTAGAAAGACGGTGGGTTTCAGCGCCATCCGCGTGGCTCGTCGTCAATGCCCATGCCCCGATCTAGTCCCTATGCGAGGGCGTGACAATGCCCCTATTCCCCCTCCCCCCTTGAGGGGGAGGGAGGGG
>Ga0209633_10000552_pt1 | contig 42811 bp, 35 predicted proteins | sample Cruoilmetagenom1_FD_187290 | JGI IMG/M metagenome (GOLD analysis project Ga0209633, IMG submission 187290) | Oil polluted marine microbial communities from Coal Oil Point, Santa Barbara, California, USA - Sample 1 (SPAdes) (version 2) | ecosystem: Environmental > Aquatic > Marine > Oil seeps ...
GTACGAGGTCGTGCAAAATTATCGAAGGCTGGCAGCGGTATTGTGAGAGCGAAGCTTTATATGTCTGCTATTGTTGCGATTCGCTACAACCCGGATGCGCGTGATTTATACCAGCGCCTATTGAAAAAAGGCACGCCAGAAATGTCTGCCCCTGGCGCTGTGATGCGGAAGTTGGCTCATATTTGTTTCGCTGTGTTAAAACACCAAAAAGCGCATTGTCCACGTGTCACATAGGGGCTTGTGGATATACATGGGAGATGGTATCTGGTCAAGTCATGAACCCGGTTCTTGCGTCCCTACTGGCCCAGCTTCATCGTTGACAATCTTCGCAATAGCCCGGCTAACCCGTGCAATTCAACCCGAGAATCTGAACATAATGAACCACAGCTGAGCTTCGTCCAGACTTGTTAAGAGTTTCCTGGAGCTTATTGGCCTAGAGCTTTTTTGATTTTTTTATCGGTTTTGTATTGGCTTAAAGCGTAAACAGACCAAATAGCTGCCGGAATCCATCCGATGAGCGTTATTTGTAGAAGCAAGCAAATAACGCCAGCAATGGGGCGACCTATCGTAAAAAAAGTCAGCCATGGCAGAATCAGGGAAATAATCAAACGCATAGGTCGAGCCTCTACAGGTGATTGTTGAGAATCAAAGGCAGGTCGTTAAACAAGGCTGCCTGTTACAGAAGTTTTTAATGAGGCTTCAAGCAGTTTTGGTCCACTCAAGGCGATAACAGGGTTCGTATTCGCCGCCTGCAATCTTCATGCGATGCTGAGCCACCAGTTTACGTAGCCATGAATCAACCGGTGTAATGATATGTTCATCGCCCTTAAGCAGAAAGGGACCATGTTTTTCAACTTCCATAATTCCATCGGGCTTGACGTTACCGGCGACGATGCCGGAAAAGGCGCGACGGAGATTGGCCGCCAGTAAATGGGGGGCTTGCGCGTCATGCAGGGATAATTGGCTCATGTTCTGGTGTGTGGGGATAAAAGGCTGCTGGAATACGGCAGGAGTTTGTAACAGCCAGTTAAAGTAATAGGCATCGTTGCTTTGCGTGCGATATTGATGAACTGCTTCGAGGCCGCGCATCATGGCGCGCGCTACCTCTGCAGGGTCATCGATGATCAGATGATAACGTTGCTGGGCATTGGCTCCGAGTGTTTCACCAATAAATGCGTGCAAGGTCTGTAGATAGTCCCGACTCTCATCCGGTCCGGTGAGAATCAGTGGAAAAGATATAGAAGCATTTTCAGGGTGCATCAATACACCCAGAATATACAGCACTTCTTCTGTCGTTCCGGCGCCGCCGGGGAAGACAACTACGCCATGGGAAAAGCGTATGAATGCTTCGAGGCGTTTTTCCATATCGGGCATGATCACAAGATCACTGACAATAGGATTCGGAGGTTCGGCCGCAATGATTCCCCATTCGGAAATGCCGATATATCGTCCATGCTTGATTCGTTGTTTGGCGTGGGCAATGGTTGCGCCTTTCATGGGGCCTTTCATGGCGCCGGTGCCACAACCCGTGCAGATATTCAATCCGCGTAATCCCAGTTCATAACCCACGCGTTTGCTGTAGTCATATTCCTCGCGGTTGATCGCATGACCGCCCCAGCATACCACCGTGCGTACCCCTTCCTGTGGTTTTAACAGACCGGCATTTCTTAAGATGTAAAATACGGTGTGGGTAAAGGCTACCGCATCTTCTTCCGAAGACATGAAATGCGGCATGAAATCTGTGGCATAGAGAATGTCGCGCACCACGGCAAACAGATGTTCCTGAATGCCCTGAATCAGCTTGCCATCAACGAAGGCGCTTGCCGGAGCGTTCCGAAGATCCAGACTTAAGCCCCGCGCTTCGGATATGATTGATACGCCAAAATCCTGGTGACGCTCCATGAGCAAGCGTCCGTCATCCAGAGGACTTCCCGTATTCAGCACCGCGAGGCAGCAACGGCGCAACAAATCATGCAATCCTCCATGACTGGTGTCGCGCAGACGTTTGACTTCCGAATGAGACAGTATTTCCAGACTGCCTTCGGCGCTTATGATGGTATTCATTAATCCGTTTTTATTCATGGGTTCTTGCAGAGCAGCGAAAGACAGGACAGGAATAGTGATGATGTCTTGATCAGAGGTTACCTAATGCCTGATGACACAAGAAACTACGAGCTATGCCCACTTAAAAGGGCACATCATCTTCTGTCATATCAAAAGCCGGGCTATTAAAATCCTGATCATCGGATTGGCGGGAAGGAGCGGGAGACGTTGAGGATCTGCCGGCATTGAAATCTGAACCACCACCAGCGCCGCCACGGCTGCCCAGCATCTGCAAATCAGAGGTAACGATTTCGGTTGTATAGCGGTCGTTGCCACTGCGATCCTGCCACTTTCGGGTACGCAGACTGCCTTCAATATAAACCTGCGAGCCTTTGTGCAGATATTGCCCGGCAATCTCTGCCAAGCGGTTATATAAAACGACCGTATGCCATTCGGTGCGCTCCTGAGGTTCCCCGGACTGTCGATCTTTCCAGGCATGGGTGGTGGCAATGCGCAGATTGGCGACCGCCATATTACTCTGAGTAACTCGAACTTCGGGATCTTGCCCGAGATTCCCGATTAAAATTACTTTGTTTACGCCACGTGCCATCGAAATGTCCTGTTGCTCATTAACTTAAGGTGTGGAGATCACCACAGATGCTTGATTCTACCATAACAATTCCCGAACCCAGACACCGGTGAGATATTTTGGGTTTAGGCGGCAAGTTCAGGTTGAGTCAAACGGTTGTTAGGGAACCTCTGATCAAGTCTGGACGAAGCTCAGGTGCGATTCCCCATGTTCAGATTCGAGGTGCTTATCAACCGGTATAGCAGGCTATTGTGAAGATTTACAATGGAGAAACCGGGTATAAGGGACTCAAGAACCGGGTTCATGACTTGATCGGTGGTTCCTTGACTGATAGCAGAGACTTTTCATCGGATGTTTCGGCTTCAACCGCGCTAACCTGGTTCGCATGCCATGCGCCGGTAGCCATGCGCCGCAAATGCCGACCCGCAACGGAAAGCGCGGAATAACTAACGGAAGGTTGCGCCTGGATATTCTGAAGGAGGCTTATAAATTCGGTGGAGATCTCTTCATATTTGTCCATCCATTGCCGGGCAGCGGCGAAGCCGTCTTCGGATTTCTCTTCTGCAATGATGCGAGCGGCCAGCGACGCATGATCCCGATACAGATCGTCAAGCAATGAACCTTTGGCGCTGAGTTCCCAATGATCATGAACGGGAAAAGCAAGCATCCAGGTATACAGTTCATCCAGATGCAGATGGCTTCCGAGATAATAATTAGCTTGGGCAACGGCGATCAGTGAATGCTTTTGCAGTGTGGCATCCACCCGTTGGCGGGTCTGTTCGATGATATCGAGTGCACCCATGGCGAAGGGGATGGCTGCCATTGAACGGGCCAGGGGTTCTGGTATTTTCTGTCCCAGATAACGGGAAATTTCATGATGATAGCGCTCCCTGAGAGTCGGCTCAAGCAGGTGGGAAAAGCATCCCCATAACAGAACGATGGCGCGCCGGTATACATCGATGATCGTTTGCAGGGGTTGAGAATTGATGCCCGGTCGCTCAAGCAACCAGCGGATGGAATGCTCTATCAGTTGCTGGATGGATTGGAGCATCTGATATTGAAGTTGCGCTGGAACCGAATGACCCAGCGCATCCATTTGTTCCCACACCTCCTCGGCATCGTAAACTTCGCGCACCGTAAAATACGCCAGTGATATTTCGGCAATATTGACATTCATGTCATCATGCAATCTTTGCGGCAGGGATATACTCATGCGGTTGATCAGCTCATTGGCGGTCATGGTGGCAATGATTTCACGTTTCAACGGATGTCGATAAATGGCTTGTGGGTAGCTTTGGCGCAGAGCGGACGGGAAATACTCCAGCAGAAGGCGTTGCATCCACGGATGGTCAGGAACGGATGAGCGCAGCAGGGCGCTGTAGCCGGAATTTTTGGTATAAGACAACACGATGGCCAGTTCCGGACGCGTCAGTCCCAAACCTTTCGTTTTTCGTTCAGTGATCTGGCGCTCGCTGGGAAGATGTTCGATGTCACGGTTGAGATCGGCAGTTTGCTCAAGCGAGCGGATCAACTGATGATGTTCGTCGATCATCTCTGACCCATGGTTGACCATAATGCTCAGCGCCTGAGTCTGCAGTTGATTGTCTATTAGTACCAGATCGGATACTTCTTCGCTCATCCGTGCCAGCAATTCGTTGCGTTGTTTATAGGTCAGATCGCCATCGCGAATGAGAAGATCGAGCCCGATCTTCAAATTAACCTCATGATCCGAGCAATCCACTCCAGCGGAATTATCGATAAAGTCCGTATTGATGCGTCCGCCATTCATCGCGTATTCGATGCGCCCGGGTTGGGTCAGACCGAGATTTCCGCCTTCAGCGACTATCGCGCAACAAAGTTCGCAACCATTGACCCTGATATTATCATTGGCGCGATCCTCCACTTCCACATGATTTTCCCATCTTGCTTTGACAAACGTACCGATGCCGCCATTCCACAGCACATCCACCGGCGCCTTGAGAATAGCCTGAATCAGTTCATGAGGCGAGCTTCGATCTTGCCGAAAATCAAGCGCTTCCTGAATCTGGGGGCTCAAAGCAATGGACTTGACCTGTCTGGTATAGACGCCGCCCCCGCTGGAAATAGCTGTGGCGTCATAATCCGCCCAGCTTGAGCGTTTCATCTGAAACAGACGCTCCCTCGCTGCATAACTTTCCTCCAGATCCGGATTGGGATCAATAAAAATATGGCGGTGATCGAACGCAGCGATCAAGCGCAATGTGCGCGACAACAGCATGCCATTGCCAAAGACATCACCCGACATGTCGCCGATACCTACCACGCTGATGATATCTTTTTCAGGATTCTTGCCCAGATCGTGCATGTGTGCTTTCAACGATTCCCAGGCGCCTCTGGCGGTAATGCCCATTTTTTTATGGTCGTAGCCGGTTTTGCCCCCCGAGGCAAAAGAATCACCGAGCCAGAAATCCCGCTTGATAGCAATATCGTTGGCGGTATCGGAGAATGTCGCGGTTCCCTTGTCGGCCGCAACCACCAGATAAGGATCATCACCATCATGACATATGGTCTGTTGCGGATGTTCCACGCGTTCATTGTTGAAATTGTCTGTCAGGCAAAGCAAAGCTCCGATAAAAGTTCTATAAGCTTCGTGAACCCTTTCAAACACTTCTTCCCTTGTCAGATTCTGCGTTAGATTCTTGACCACGAAACCGCCTTTGGCGCCCACTGGGATGATGACACTATTTTTGACCATCTGCGCTTTCATCAAACCCAAAACTTCGGTACGGTAATCTTCGCGCCGGTCAGACCAGCGGATTCCACCACGTGCAACTTTACCGCCCCGAAGATGGATGCCTTCCACTTCAGGCGTAGTCATGAAAATTTCATAGCGCGGTTTGGGAAGGGGTAAAATGGCGATGGCATCGGAATTGAACTTGAAAGCGTAACAAACCGGCGCTTGATCGGATTCATCCCTGTGGTAATAATTGGTGCGTAATGTGGCGCCGATCACACTGATGAATGCCTGCAGGATACGATCCTCGTCGATACCGAGCACCAGAGCCATGGCGGTATCGAGTTCCTGCCTTCGGTATTCTTCCTCCTGTTGGCGTTTTCCTTCCTCAAGCTTTGGATCAAAGCGTGTTTCGAACCATCGGATCAGCAGGCGGGTGACCGAAGCGTTGGCACTCAATGTCCGGGCAATATATTCAAATGAGAAACCAAGCCCGGCTTGGCGCAGATATAGCCCGTAAGCCCTGAGCAGGCTGACTTCCCGCCATTCGAGCCCGGCATTCAGGATCAGGTGGTTGAAGGTGTCATTCTCCAGCTTTCCCTGCCATATACGCATGAAGGCATGTTCGAAAGGATCGCGCAAACGATGCAGATCTTCCTCGGTTTTTCGACCAGACATGAGTTCGAAATCATGAATCCATATCGTGCGACCCGCGATAGTGCCATCTTTTATTTCATAGGGTCTTTCGGAAAGCACCTGCATGCCCATGTTTTCCAGCATGGGCATGGCATGGGAAAGAAGAACGGGTTCTCCGCAGTGAAACATCTTGAACCGGAAAATGAAGGGAGGGTGCTCGGGCTTGTGGTACAGGCTCAGGTGAACGGCGCCTTCTTCCTGCAGCCGGGCGATATGAGCGAGATCGACCGCTGCCATGAGTGGACTGAAATCGTCGCTGTAGGCCGCTGGAATGGCATGCTGGTAGTGTCTGAACAAAGACAGCCCCTTTTCCTCACCATAACGTTCCAGAAGGCAAGAGCGCAAATGGTCGTGCCAGGTTCGAGCCGCATCAGACAACAATTCCTCGAGATGTTGAGGATCGTATTCCGGCAGGTGTCCCGGTTCCCTGTGATATACGACGGCGTAAACTCTGGCGAGAATGTCTTCTCCTATGGCGGGGGTCAAACTGGCCTGCGTTGCATCGAGTTCCTGCAGCAACACCTGTTCAAAAGCCTGATGGACCTCCCGGCGATAGCGATCCAGAGGTAGATAAATCAACACCGATGTGAAACGCCGGTAAGGATCATGGCGCACAAATGAACGAACCTGCTGACGGTTTTCCATTTGCAGTATGCCGGTTCCGATGCGAAACAATTCATCGGTTCCTGCATGAAACAACTCATCCCGCGGCAGGGTGTCCAGAATGTTGAGAAGGGTTTTGGCGCGGTGCCCTCTTCCCGGCATAGTTGCCCGGTCAATGACAGACCGGATACGGCGCCGGAGGATAGGGATATCTCTGGGGCTGCGATTGTACGCGGTAGCGGTGAACAGACCAAAAAACCGGTGTTCTCCACAGCATCTGCCCTGTTCGTCATAGACGCGTACAGCGATCTGATCTATGGGCGCGCTTCTGTGCACCAGAGAAACCATATTGGCCTTGCTGATGACCAGTGGTTTTTGGGGGTCGATCTCTCCGGGCTCAAGGGGGGTGATGTCGGAAAATTCCTGAAACGGCCGCCGATCCACGGCGAGAATACCGAGCCCACTGCCTTTTTCTACACTCAGGCCGTGAATATCATTACAACGCAGATAGCAATAACCGGTGAAGGTAAAATGATCTGTGATCAGCCAGGCGCAGAAAGCGTCAATTTCTTCCAGCAGGGCAGGCTCTATATGACGGATGTTGGCAAGCTGCTGCCTGGTTGTTTTCAACTGCTCCAGGATGGCATGCCAGTCACGCACAGCTACGCGTACGTCGGCGAATACCTGATACAGGTGATGTTCGAGCTTGCGAAGAAACCGTGCATCGGTATTACGTTCCACGGCGATACGGATCCACGATTCGGATTTTTGCTCATCCTCAACCATGGTTCTGGTACGCTGCTCGATTTTTCGGATGAAACCTTTGGTGTCACGTTTAATCGACATGACGGGATGAATGGTATGATAAATACCCAGTTGATAGTGGCGTAACGCATGATGTATGGAATCGACCAAAAAAGGCATATCAGCGTTGATGGTTTCAATTATGGTATGAGGGCTTTCCCATCCATGTTCCTCAAGCACGGGATTGTAGACTCTGATTCTGAACGCATCGGGCAGCCGCTGCTCTGCAAAACGCCAATGGCTTAAAAGAGAAGCATACAGGGCATCCTGTGAGTAGGCTAACAGATCCTCAATAGAAGTATGGCTGTAATAAAAACGGGCGAGAGAGGCGAGTTTTTCGCTTGAATCTGCGGGCGTGTGATCATCAATATATGAACATAATGAATCAATGATTTCCGCGCTGGTTTTCTCAGTCATGGGTCATCCTTTTTCCATGAAAGTTCGCCGCCAGATATTGCTCAAGCCATTTCCATGCACAATGTAAATTGAATCTTGCCGATGCACTCATCGAATTGGTGATCGTCATGGTTTCACCCCGGATCCACAAGCCATGAGCTTGCGGCGCCCGTTCTGGGGTTGATGCGCTCATATTTTCCGCCAGCGTCATGATATGCGAGGGTGTCCAGCCATGCTGGGTCCAAGGCGATGCGCTCGCAGCTTCAATTGATTGAAGCTGAAACGGCGGCTCGATGTGGAAGGCACAATCGATGAACAGCACCTGCCGAGCCAGCAGCACATCGGCGGCATGCTCGGGCAGCAGTTGTACTTCAGCCAATATCCGGATGCCGGATCGGGACAATAAATTACCATAGCGCCTTTGCAGCCATCGGGCTGTCAGCCAGCCCATGCGATCATCGCTCCGGCAGGGATTGCCAAAACCGATGATTAAAAGTTCAGCGGGTTCCAGACGCTTTTTTCCGTGATCACTCCCGTTTTTCAATGGTACCGTCATCGCGACGTCTGATTCCATGCAGTATCCGATCACCGCCATCGCGCAACTCCAATTCAAGCGGCATCTGTCCGAGAGCGTGAGTGGCGCAGGAAAGGCATGGATCATAGGCGCGAATCGCTATTTCGACCCGGTTGAGCAGCCTCTCGGTCAACTCATGTCCATCGATATACTGACGCGATACCGTGCGAATGGTCTCGTTCATAGCCTGATTGTTGTGCGTGGTTGATACAATTAAATTGGCTTTTTTGATCAAACCGTCATCATCGATCTGATAATGATGAATCAACGTGCCTCGCGGCGCTTCGATCACACCGACGCCTTCAAAGCAAGGCTGCCCGCTTGCCACTCTGTCTCCCGCAAGCACTTCGGGATCATCAAGCAAACGATCTATGGCTTCGACACAATGCAGCGATTCGATCATGCGCGCCCAATGGTATGCCATGGGCGATTGGATCATCGGATCTGCGGCACTGTCCATGAAACGCTTACGGCTGGCTTCTGCCAGATCGGTATCGATGAACGAACAGTTATTGACGCGTGGCAGAGGTCCAACCCGATACCAGCCTGCATCGGGACCGAGTTGTTCCAGAAATGGAAACTTCATGTAGCTCCATGGCCGGACCTGCTCGCGGAGTAATTCACTGTAGCGCGTGTCTTCTACGTGGTTAAGAATCATGCTTCCGTCGATGGCGCGCATGCACAAGCCGCCATCGTAAAGCTCAAGCTGTCCTTGTGGGCCGGTCAGGCTCAGCATGGGTGATTGAATCCAGCCGAAACGCTGGTTTTCTTCAAGTTTTTGGTAGTAAAGCGTTTCCGCGAGTTGCAGCGATCGTTGTACGGCTGCGATCACCTCGACTATCTCATTTTTCAAGTCGCCACGATCCACCGCCGCCAGGGTTTTATTGACGCCGCCGGGCACGCACAAGGTTCCGTGAATACGCTTGCCGCTCAAAGTCTCGATGATGCTTTGCCCATAGCGGCGTACCAAGACACCGTCGCGCAAAACCGCCGGTTGATCAACAGCCAGACCGACGATATTGCGATGCAGGGGATCATCATCAGCGCCAAACAGCAGATCGGGGCTGGCGAGATGAAAAAAGTGGGTGGCATGCGATTGCAGCACCTGGGCAAAATGCAGCAGTTTGCGAATTTTCTCCGCGGTCGGCGGGATCTGTTGGATTCCTGCAATCCTGTCAATCGCTTTGGCTCCGGCGAGATGATGGCTGACCGGGCATATACCGCATAAGCGTTGGACCAAAATCGGCACCTCTTCATAAGGGCGCCCCTGAATAAATTTTTCGAAACCGCGGAATTCAACGATATGCAATCGGGCTTCCTGCACGAAGCCGGCTTCATCGAGCCACAGCGTTACCTTGCCGTGTCCCTCTACACGGGTGACCGGATCAATCGCTACGCGCTGCAATCCCTTGTTTTCTTCTCCGTTCGTTGTCATCGTCATAAATAAACCTGATCAATCATAATGAATCATAATCCTGGATAAATGTACCGGTGTTTTCTGTAGCAGTTCCTCGATACAAGCCCAGATGGCATCGGCGCTGGGTGGGCAACCTGGCAAAAATGCATCGATTTTGACTATCTCATGCAAGGGGTAAACCTTATCGAGCAGAGGAGGAATTTCAGCGTCGTTTGGGATTTGCGCATCCATCAAGCCGATGCCGTCAAGATAGCTCTCCTCGAGACATTCCAGCGCGGTGTAGCTGTTGCGCATGGCCGGCACGCCGCCATTGATGGCGCAGGCGCCTACTGCCACCAGAATGTGGCATTGTTCCCGGAAATTCCGCAAGACATGAAGATTTTCTTCGTTGGCTATGCCGCCTTCGATCAGCCCGACATCACATGCGCCGATGGTTTTGATATCGGTCAGCGGCGAACGATCAAACTGTACTTGCGCCACCAGATCAAACAGGCGTTCGTCCATATCGAGCAATGACATATGGCAACCGAAGCAACCGGCCAGGGATACCGTGGCAATTCTGGGTTTAGCTTTTTCCGGCGGTGTCGTCATGATGGATATAGCCTTTTTCCATTGCAAGCTTATGGATCGGTTTGCGATCATAAATTCGTTGGCCGATGGGTATATTGAAGCCCCGATGCTTGGGCAGCAGCGTTCCCACGGGACAGGCTGCCACCGCCGCATCGGAAGCATGGATGGCGGTATCGGCAAAGCGGCCCGACGGGGCGTTCGGGATCAGGCGTGTCTGTATACCGCGCCCGCTTAAGGCAAAGGCATGGCTGCCATCGATTTCATCGCCTGCGCGCACGCATTGCGCGCAGGCGATACAGCGATTGTGATCGATATTGACCTCCTGATGCGAAGCATCGACCGTGCGTTTGGGCTGAAAATGGGGCAAATCAGGAGCAGTCATTCCCAGATCATATGCCAGCGCCTGCAATTCACAGCGCCCACTTTGCTCACATGCCGGACAGATATGATTGCCCTCGACAAACAGCATCTTGATCAGCAGCAATCGCTGCTGACGTAAAGCTTCGGAACAGTTGCCGATCTGTTGCCCGGTGGCGGCGGGCGTGGTGCATGCAGCCTTTTCATGCCCGTTGACGTGCACCAGACACATCCGGCAACTGCCATGAACCGACAATCCGGGTCGGTAACACAGATGCGGGATATAGATGCCGGCATTATATGCTGCCTGCATAATGGTTTCTCCGGCATGGAAAGGAATCTCCACGCTGTCAATGCTGATCTGTTCTTCCGTGACCATGGACAGGCTCACTTAATTAGAGTTAAAGACTATTGTGGTTGATTTTGATGCAGAGGATGTTCATAGCGGAACCTTGACCGAATGAATATTCGCCATTGGAGCAAAGTCTTCCTTGATGTCGGGATCAAACCAGTCCTTGAAGCTGCTTAATCCATGCAAAATGGGGTTTCCGGCAGACTGACCGAGTCCGCAATGACTGGCTACCTTCATTAAATCAGCCAATTGCGTCAACAGTTCAAGATCCGCCCGCGAGCTTTTCTTTGCTATCAGACGTTCCATGATCTGACGGCTCATTTCCGTGCCAACCCGGCAGGGTGTACAGAAGCCACAGCTTTCATGGGCAAAGAACTGCATAAAGCTGGCAATCACTTCAAGAATGTTGCGTTGGGGTCCAAACACCATAAATGAACCTCCGGCGGGCAATGATTCAAAAGCCATGGGCTGGTCAAAATTAATTCTCGACACTAAAGCGCCGGCGGCGCCGGACAACTGGACAGCGCAGGCATCGGAACCACCACAGGCAACAAGCGCCTCGGTAACCGTAGTGCCATAAGGCATGGCGTAAATGCCTGGCCGGGCGCAATCACCACTGATGCTGAACAATTTGCTGCCCTTCGATCCCTGCGTGCCTTGGGAAGCGAATTCTTCGGGACCATCGATGATGATGCGCGTACAATTAGCAAAGGTCTCGACATTATTGACGACAGTCGGCATCCCCCATAAACCGCTGACTGGGGGGTAAGGGGGGCGAATGCGTGGAATGCCGCGTTTATTTTCTATCGATTCGATCAGGGCGGATTCTTCACCACAAATATACGCGCCGGCTCCGAGAACGATTTCGATATCGAAGTCAAAACCCCGGAGTCCGGCGATGGATTCGCCCAGCATTCCTGCTTGACGCCGGTTACGCAGGCACCGCTCCAGCTCAGGTATCATATAGGCGTATTCGCCGCGAAGATAGAGATAACCTCGCTTGGCGCCAACGATATAAGCGCAGGCTGTCATCCCTTCAAAAATCATCCCGGGTCGAAGGGTCAGCAAAACCCGGTCTTTGAAGGTTCCGGGTTCTCCTTCATCGGCATTACAGATCACATAATGAGCGGAAGCATCCGTGGTGCGGCACATGGCCCATTTGTTAGCCGTGGGAAAACCGGCGCCACCCATGCCGCGCAAACCGCTATTCTCGATCATACGCAGAATGTTATCCGCGCCATGTGCGAGCAAACGTTCAATCGCCATGCCAGGAGCGATCGGACGCTCGAATAAAGCCCCGGGAATACGCAGATTGGATTGTACGCTTTGCCATGACAAGGGCCAGTTGTCAACAGGAACCCTTTGTTTGATCAGCGCAGCCATTTCATCGATGCGCGCTATGGTCACTCCGGGGAAAATATGTTTGCCTATCAGAACGGCAGGTCCCTGGTCGGCCATTCCGATGCATGATGCGCGGCTAATGCTGACCGCACCATCCTCACGCAATTCATCGGGAGCAACACCAAGGCGCTGACACATGTGCTGCATGAGAGCCTCGGAACCCGCCATGCGATCGGTGATATTATCACTGAAAAAAATATGCCACCGACCGACGGGGTGGGTATGAAAAAAGGAATAAAATTCCGCCGCTGCCAGCAGCTGGGAAAATGGAAGCTGCAGATGCTCGGCCAGTTCCTTTAGCGAGTCGACCGGGAGCCAGCCCAGCTTGTCCTGGGCGGCATGCATCGCTGCAAGCAAGGATCCGGCCGTCAGGTTTCGCGTTTGGGTTATTGTATCTGTGTCATCGAATGCACCATGAATTCTTTCTGAAGGCATGGAGTCCACAATATCCACCATCAAGAGAGCACCTTGTATTTGCAATCGACTGTAATGGTTCAAATATAACTTATAATCAACATATTATCTATAATCATTGGGTATCAGCTTGAGAAGTCATTTGAGTCGGGGGGGTAGAGAACGATACCACCCGATACAGAACCAGCTTGTGTACGGCGCTTGATCGGAGACGCATCCATGCATCAACTTTATGGAATCCATCGGGATTCAGCTCAGTCCTGAACTCTTCAGTTTCAGATGCAGCTATGCTGGCTTTTACATATCGGAGGACGCATCCAGGGTGTCGGGTACCGCCCTTTCATTTATCGGAGTGCCGTTGCACTAGGTTTGACGGGTTGGGTGCGCAATGCAGCCGGGCAGGTGGAGATTCTGGTTTGTGGTGAGGAAGAAGGATTGGATCGTTTCTATCAAACGATTCTTCATCAGCCTCCCGCTGTGGCATTACCGAAGCTTGTGCGTAAAACGGTTGTGCCTGCTTCAGAGTGTTTGAAGAGCGGTCGGAATTTCCGCATTCTGCCCAGTCATGAAAACAGCGAATCGGCACCCTTGCTGCCGTTTGATCTGGCTTTATGCGACGACTGTATGGCTGAAATACATGATCCTGTCGCTCGGCGCCGAGGTTACTCTTTCACCAATTGCACCCAATGCGGCCCACGTTATAGCATTATCCGTGAACTTCCTTATGATCGCGCGCGCACAACAATGGCGGGTTTCGCGCTTTGCTTTCAGTGCGAACGCGAATTCAATGATCCGTTGGATCGCCGGTTTCATGCCCAGGCATTAGCGTGCCCGGCATGCGGGCCGCATATTGTATTTCAGACCGGCAAGGGTAACAGCGTGGGTGATCCGAAAGCCATCGAGGATGCCTGCGCTCTGTTACAAGCTGGTGGCATTGTGGCAGTCAAGGGGGTTGGAGGCTATCATCTGCTGTGTCTGGCAGAATCGGGCCCCGTAGAGCGTTTGCGGATGCGCAAGCATCGACCGGCGAAACCTTTCGCCGTTATGTTTCCACTAACGGGTCAAGGTCAGAAACGGATCGCGCTTGAAGTGCAAATGAAACCTTATGTCCTGAAATTTCTGCTTGGTTCGCGCCGACCGATCGTGCTGTGTCAGCGCGCGGCAAGCGCAACACTAGCGCACAATATTGCCCCCGGACTCGACACTATCGGCGTTTTTTTTCCTTATAGCCCTTTGCATGTTCTCCTGCTCGAAAAGCTAGGCCAACCGGTTGTAGCAACATCCGCCAATATCAGCGGTGAGCCGGTATTGTACGAAGACGATCGGGCGCGTTTGCAACTCAATGGCATCGCCGATGGCTGGATTACTCATAACAGGCCGATTGAACGGCCTGCGGATGATGCGGTTTTCTGTTATGCATCTAAAGGCATTCCCTCGGTGATTCGCACGGGTCGGGGTTATGCGCCGCTGGAAACCACCCTTCCAAAAGAGCTCGCTCAACCGACGCTGGCAGTCGGCGGGCATCAGAAAGTTACCATTGCTCTTGGATATGGACGCAGGGCGATACTCTCGCCGCATATCGGTGATATGGGATCTGCGCGCGGACGCGAAATCTTTCAAAATATCGCGCTCGATTTCAGTCGGTTGTATCGAATCAATCCCGCGCGTTTTGTGGTTGATATGCACCCCGATTATGCCACATCACACTGGGCTCGAAGCCAGGGAAAGCTGGTAATTCCCGTGGCCCACCATTTTGCGCATGCCTCAGCGCTTGCGCTTGAGTATCCGCGAATAGAACAATGGCTGATGTTCACCTTCGATGGCGCCGGTTATGGTTGTGATCGGAGTATATGGGGAGGTGAAGTACTTGCCGGCGCCCCGGGACGCTGGATTCGTGTGGGGAGGATGCGTCCTTTTCGTCTGCCGGGCGGTGATCTCGCCACCCGTGAGATCTGGCGCAGTGCGGCAGGTTTATGCTGGGAAGCCGGAATTGACTGGCAGCCGTCTATAGTTCATGGTCCGCTTGCACACAAAGCATGGCAAAAGGATATCAATGCACCCCTGACCTCTGCTGCCGGCCGCCTGTTCGATGCCGCAGCTCATTTGATTATGAATATGCATCAAGCAACCTATGAAGGCGAAGCGCCCATGCGCCTGGAAACACTGGCCCGGCAATGGAAGGGGTCGATGAACCCGTGGCCGGTGTCGCTGCGGATCACAAACGGTCTGCTTGAAGCGGACTGGGCTCCATGGCTGCCGCGCATGCTGGATGAGCGCCGCGTAAAATCCGAACGTGCATATATGTGGCATTTGACTATGGCTGAAACCATCGTTCAAATGGCGTCTGCGTTAAAAAGCAACTATCATTTTACGGCAGTTGGTTTAACGGGTGGCGTTTTCCAGAACCGGCTTCTGGTGCATTTGTTAAAAGCTCCGATGAAGAGTTGCCGTTTGCCTTTGGCGCTGGCAAAAAGTTGGCCTTGCAATGACGGGGGCTTGAGCATTGGACAGCTTATGGAAACTGCGTGTCGGGATACATTAAAGAATATGGACTAAAACCTGAAGTATATAGAGTAAGTCTGGGATAAAATAACGCATAGGTCGGTTTTGTATGGGAACAGATGAGCGGCGGGATGAATATTTCCGATACAGCGATACAGCTAGACGAAACAAGGGCGGCTTGTTTCATTATGGAAGCGCTTTTGGGATCACGGAAGGAATGGTAATGAACAATCAAATGATTATTAAGAAGCCGGGCTTGGATCGATTGGTTTTTCGGCTTGGATTTATCGGCTTATGTGTTCTTATGCTGAATGCATGCGGCATCATGCCTGAATATCAGTTGCCTCCGCCGCCTCAGGGAAAGGACATTGCCGTTGCCCCGATCATCAAGCATCAACGTCTTGGCATGTTGACCATTGATGAGCCGGAAATATTCGATGTGCGGGTCATCGAGTACCAACTGCCCAATCCTGGTGTGACAATGGTCGGGCGCATGGTAGGTTTTGGTTTCCAGGCGGCTGTTATAGCCGGAGATCGGGTCAATAAAAATTATGAATTATCTGCTGTGCTGGAAGAATGGGATTTTAATCTGTCTCGTTCCATCACGCGCAATCTCGTTTATGAATTGGAAAAAAGCGGTTATGACGTGGAAATGCTTCCGGTCGAACGCCATCGGCATGCCAGCGCTATACGTAATTACGCATACCTGGGCCGGTATCCTGAGCATAAAAAACCGATTGGAGCCTATTTTCATGTTTATATTGAATTCGCTGGTTATACTTCGTTATTGCCCAATGGACCGTTTACCCCAACACTTCAGGTTTTTGTGAGCCTCGTGGATACCGAGACCAAAAAACCGATTTACAGTCAGATGTATAACTACGGTGGTCCGATTCCGGTCGAGAGTGAGACCGATCTTCCCTCGCCAATAGAAGACAATGTGCGTGATTTTGATACGCTGTGTCAGGGAGTGGGTGAGTGTGACATCAGTCCTGCAGTCAAAGGGCTTGAGAGAGCTGCTATAGCGATGGCCGAACTGATTGCTCTGAATGTGAGTCGTCACTGTGATACCTGTTTGACCGACCCCCAGGGCGAATCATAAGTATTCGCTATTTTAATGATTTATTAACGGGCATTATCATCTGAAATTGGACTTTGAACGGCTTTCTTTTTTGGAAAATCATGGCAAAATAATACAAAACCTGTATAATGATTATAAGTATATTCCTTTTTATTTTAACATGAGTATTCTGGAGAAGTGGATATGGCTCATATTGTCATTATCGGAGCCGGCGTAGCCGGAGTTCCGGCTGCGTATGAACTGCGCAGTAAAATTGGGAAAAATCATCGTATTACGGTCGTTAATAATCGCGAGCATTTTGAATTTACGCCATCGAACCCATGGGTGGGTGTAGGCTGGCGCAGTAATGAGCAAATTATTGTTCCATTGAGGAAACCATTGAGTCGCCGTGATATTGACTTTATGTCCAGCCCGTTGGTGGAGATTGATCCCGTAGGTAATGGGTTAAAGCTGGCCGATGGCACTTCGCTTGAGTACGACTTTCTTATCATTGCCACCGGTCCGTCTTTGGCTTTCGATGCTATCCCGGGGTTGGGGCCCATGCAAGGGTATACGCAGTCGGTATGTACGGTAGATCACGCCAGCCAGGCTTATGATGAATATCAGAAATTGCTGCAAAATCCAGGGCCGGTGGTTATCGGTGCGGCGCAGGGCGCAAGTTGTTTTGGCCCAGCCATTGAATACGTCATGATCGTAGATCGTGATTTGTGCAAACGCAAATTGCGTCACAAGGTTCCTATGACTTATGTTACGTCGGAGCCCTATGTCGGTCATCTCGGATTGGGAGGCGTGGGTGACACCAAAGGCATTCTGGAAGCCGAAATGCGTATGCGCCACATCCGATGGATCTGCAATGCCAGCATTGATCATGTGGAACAAGGCGTAATGCATGTCCATGAACATGACTCCAGTGGCGCCATCATCAAGCAGCATCAGCTGCCTTTTTCCTATAGTATGATTTTGCCGAGTTTCCGCGGCATTGATCCTCTAATGAATATTGAAGGTCTGGTGAATCCAAAAGGATTTGTAACGATTGATCAGTATCAGCGCAATACGACCTTCACTAATATTTATTCCGCCGGTGTATGTGTCGCCATACCGCCGGTTGAGGTCACACCTGTCCCTACAGGAACTCCCAAAACGGGCTATATGATAGAATCCATGGTCGGCGCTATTACCCACAATATCGCCCTGGAATTGTCCGGGAAATCACCGGATGAAACGGGAACGTGGAATGCCGTATGTCTGGCCGATCTTGGGAACACGGCTATCGCCTTCGCCGCTCTGCCGCAAATCCCCCCCAGAAATGTAACCTGGGCTCGTAAGGGAAAGTGGGCACATATCGCTAAAATCGGGTTTGAAAAATACTTCATGCGTAAAATCCGCACCGGGAATACCGATCCGGTATACGAACATTATGTCATGAAAATGCTCGGCATTGTCAGACTGGCCGATAAATCCGGTTAAAGTTATTAACCCGGCCTCTTGATAGGTTGTATTGGTTGTGCATGAAAGTGCTTTATGTAAGCATATTTTGTTAAAAACAACCGCTCCGTTTGAGGGCCGGGTTAATAAGGAACCTCTCGGCCCTGCCGGCCCAGCTTCTTTAGTTGTAAATCATCGCAATAACCCTGCTATTACGCGCGATTGTCGTCTTGAATCTAAACATAATGAACCACAATCACCTTCGCCCAGACTTGATCAGAGGTTCCTTAAAGAAGTCGCCATGTCGAAAATATGCTAGAATCCAGAACGGATCTTGGGGAACCTCTGATCTATTCATGAACTCGGTTCTTGCGTTCCTTATGCCCGGTTTCTTTGTTGTGAATCTTCGCAATAGCTTGCTGTTTCGGTTGATAAGCGCCTCGAATTCTGAATATAATGAACCCCTGAGCTTCGTCCAGAGTTAATCAGAGGCTCCTTAGAGACTTTGCATCTCCGAACATTGAGGCTGACAGTTCAGGAACAGTGGCCGAGTTTTCGAGAAAGATTTTCAAGCTCTACGCCAGGAAAGTGGCAAGTTCACTACCCGGTCGGGTTCGGGAGTTCCTGTTTAATGGTTTTGAAGTGAACGATTATTTAAGGTTTGATCTATGAAGTATTTGCAACCCAGATTGGTGGTACTTTTTTTATGGCTTCTATCGGGAACGTCGTGGGCTGCTCTGCCTAAAGTTCTTGAGTCCCTGGAAGAAAAAGGGATTGAAATTTATGATGATCCTATAAAAATACAGAAGGGGTTAACGGCCTATACTGCCCGTCACAGAGGGCAAGGTCTGATGATTTATGTGCTGGCGGGTGGAGACAGGGCTCTGATCGGCACCATGATTGATCAAAAGGGCCGCGATATCACAGAAGCGCAACTGGAGAAATATTTGCCCGAACCGGATTACGCTCTCATATGGGAAAATCTCTCCAAAGCGACCTGGGTTGCGGAAGGGGCAGAACAACCAAAAAAAATCGTTTATGCCTTTACTGATCCCAACTGCCCTTATTGCAACCTGCTGTGGCGGGCGACTCAAGCTTACCATGAGGATGGATTGCAGGTACGCCATATTCTGGTAGGTATCCTAAGAAAAGACAGTATCGGCAAGGCAGCTGCTATTCTGGAACATTCCTCTCCATCGGAGGCGCTCACACATCATGAAAAGCATTTAAAAGAAGGCGGCATTGAGCCCTTATCTGAACCCGACAGCAAAACGCTCAAGGACTTGGAGGCAAACATGAAGTTGATGGAAGAACTCGGTTTGCAGGCTACGCCGGCGGTTTTTTATAAAAAAGGCGACCAAACTGTCGAACATTTTGTCGGTTTGCCCAAATTATCGACTCTGGCGGAAATGTTTGGTTTGGCTAAACAGCCATTGCAGGATGAAAAGCTGAAGCCTTACTGGTAACCAACCCATTTATTGGGTATTGATAAAGTGATCAGCGCGTAAAAAGTTTTCCACCAGGCTTTCATCTCCAGGGGAAGCGGGGATCAGCCTGTTCTGGTGATCACGCTATCAATGACTCTGGTATGAATCGATGGCGTGTTTCATATAAGCATGCTTAAAAGATCGTATATAAACCGAACGTCCGAACAAGCGCAATCGCTGACTCAGACGTTCGGTTTGCGCTATGTATTGAATAGCATGTGGTGCAGTTATTTGGTATGTCGATTGGCCTTTCCAGGCGATATTACCATGTAATATCGTATTCGAAATAAGGTGCGCCTTTTGTCATAACGACTTTTCCATTTTCTATACCACACATTTCAAGTATCCCCAAGTAAACGCCTTCAACTAATTTCTGAGAATACCCTGGCGCAGACGCCTGGATTATAACACGACGATCTTCGCTTTTAACAAGTTTACTGGGTACTACATCACCACCCCTGTGATGGTTCAAAAAAGCTGCCATTTCATATTCAATCAGATCATGTGGGGTCAGTACATTGTCAGGGAATCCAACGTCATCTTTATATCAAAGGAAAAATCATCCTCCCCAAGGTAACCAGCGCTTGCTCTTTTGTGATAGATGCCTCCGAATATTTATCCATAAACGTACAGAGTATTTTTGTACCGTACCAACCATTCGGCTCCAACTCTTTGTAATGAATGCCAATTCTTTTATAAAGGTAATCATCAGCTTGCTTGAGTTCATTTTTGTACAAAGACATCAGCCTGCCACATAAAATAATAATTCTTCCCTTGATTTCCGCCATTTTTAACCTCCTTGATGCAACACTGGCACATCAAAACCAGTAGTTGAAATTTAGGGGCTGTCCTGGATAACCAGTTCAGATGCTTCCTCACCCATCGTCTTAATGGCGATAACTGCGATGCCGGGTCACTGTTGTTAAATCTCCATGCACATTCTTCAAAAATAGCCCGCAATGCTCCTTCGGAACACCATTGAATTTGCGCATGTGGCGCTTCGCCTGGTTCCAGAAATTTTCGATTCCGTTGACGGAGTTGTGACGGTCTGCGCTTAGTCTGGGGTGGTTGATCCGGAAGTGGTGGAAGTCGGACACAGCCAGCAGATTATAGCCCTTCCAGCAATCCGAATAAACGATGCTGGGCCACAACCTTACGCTTGATAATCGGCATCAGCATGACCGAGGTAGCGTCTGGAATGATCTTGGCGTACGGGCTGGTTATCACCGCTACAGTTTGGATCTGGCAGTATCCCGAGCGCGATGCCTGACACGACCGGGATACCAACGCAGCGATAAACATCAAAGTGGCAGGGTAAGCCATATTATTAACCAGGTCTCTTGATAGGTTGTGTTGGTTGTGCATAAAAGTGCTTTATTAAGCATATTTTGTTAAAAACAACCTCTCCATTTTAGGGCCGGGTTAATAGCCTTCAGATAGTATGTCTATCGTGTGTCGTTAGTCGGAAAGTAATTCTGGTTGCATTGGGCATTCTCGTCCTTCAGGCAGAGGAGCCGTCAAGTCTGCTGCCTTGATCCGAAGGTGGTCAATCAAATGTCATAAAGCCCTATTACAATATCTTAAATACCGGGCGGTTTTTAAAAAATCAAGTGGGCTTTCCTGGGGGGCGGACATGCGCGTTATTTTTCTGGCATTATTTTTGTTTTTAACCGATTGTGGCAGTATTTTTGCCAGCATGTTGCACCGTGATCATCAGATAACAGCTCAATTGGGTCCCCGCCCTTTTTATCTCGTCGAGGACATGGATGAAAATCGGCTCAAGGATAAACTCAAGCAATGCAGCGCGGGTCCATTTTATCGAACCTCATTCTCCATCGGGCATCGCGGTGCGCCTATGCAGTTTCCTGAGCATACCAAAGAATCCTATGAAGCGGCCGCTCGCATGGGAGCGGGGATTGTGGAATGCGATGTGGCGTTCACGGAAGATCGGGAGCTTGTTTGCCGTCATTCCCAATGTGATTTGCATACCACAACCAATATACTGGCGCTTCCTGATCTGGCAGCCAAATGCAGTGTCCCCTTCAGCCCTGCTGTACCTGGTACCGATATCAAGGCGCAGGCAAAGTGTTGTACCAGCGATATTACGCTGGCGGAATTCAAGTCCCTGTGCGGGAAAATGGATGCAGGCAATCCTGATGCCACTTCCGTAGAAGAGTATATGAGCGCTACTCCTGTCTGGCGCACCGACCTTTATGCAGCCTGTGGCACTGTTGTTTCACACAAGGAGAGCATCAGCTTATTCAGGCGGCTTGGCGTGGACTTCACCCCTGAATTAAAAACGCCCAGTGTCGAAATGCCTTTTCAAGGCGATTATAGCCAAGAGAATTATGCGCAGCAGTTGATCAATGAATATAGGCTGGCGGGGGTATCCCCCGATAAGGTATGGCCCCAATCATTCAACCTGGATGACCTCATTTACTGGATTCGAAATGAACCGGCCTTTGCAAGGCAGGCAGTGTATCTGGATGATCGGTATGAAAACAATCCCGATTTTGATTTATCGCATCCCGAACGCCTGTCTCCCACCATGGCGGAACTGCGAGCGCAAGGGCTTAGAATTATCGCGCCACCGATCTGGATGCTGCTTGCTTTAGATAGCCATAAACATATCATACCTTCGCGTTACGCACAGGCCGCTAAAGCAGCTGGACTTGATATCATTGCGTGGAGTTTTGAACGTGCTGGTCCGCTTGCCAGCGGGGGTGGCTGGTATTATCAGACGGTCAGCGATGCTATAAATAACGATGGCGATATGATGAATGTGCTCGACGTGCTTGCCCAAGATGTTGGTGTCATCGGCATATTTTCCGATTGGCCGGCTACGGTCACTTATTACGCCAACTGCATGAAACTTTAATCGTGTGGGTTGCGTGAATTCGCATCTCAGAGCGCGTTCAGGTCAGGGAATTTCTGATCCGGGTAAGAAGGGTCGGCATGCTTCCAGTACATCTCCTGCTTTTATAGCACGCATACATTGATGATGCCCAAGAGGACAACGCCGCGCATGGCATGGACGGCATGACATATTTTTGGACAAAATTGCGGCTTTATTGCTTAAAGGCGGCGTCTTGAATTCGCTTGAAGAGCCAAAAATAGCAACAATGGAACGGTCTACTGCCGCTGCAATATGCATAAGCCCACTGTCGTTGGTGACCACGACACAAGCCAGAGAAATCAGATCGATACAATCCTGCAAGCTGGTGGCGCCGCAAAGATTGATTGCTGTGCCATCGGAAAAAATGCACACTTGTCCACCAAGGGTACGTTCCTTGGGCGAGCCGATCACCCATACAACATAACCTTCTTGATGGAGAAGTTTCGCTAGTTCACCGAAGTAGGATGCAGGCCAGCGTTTGGCCGAACCGTATTCAGCGCCGGGTGCAAGAATGACAACTGGTTGGTCAACCGTCAGGCGCAGGCGCGTCAATGTCCGCCTGCGATTCAATTCATCGACCATGAGTCGAGGATGATAAAGGTTTGATCGATGCATGTCGGCGGTTTCAACTGGATTCTGTAATGCCAGAAATTGATCAAACGTACTGTTTATGGCTTGCCGGTCCACGTGGCGTATATCGTTGATGAATCCATAACGCCACTCACCTTTCATGCCGACGCGTTTTGGAATTCCCGCCATCCATGGTATCAGTGCTGATTTGGCGGATCGGGGGAGAATAACCGCTTCATCATATTGCTGATCGCGCAGTTCTTGAGCGAGTTGCCAGCGTTTTTTCAGGCCAAGCTCACCGTGTCCTATCGGTAGAGGCACCCCGTTGCGGACTTCCGGCATACGCTGGACCAGAGGTATGGCCCATTCTGGTCCGAGTACATCGATAGCCATTTTTGGCTGGCGTATCCTGCATGCTTTCATATAGCCTTGAGCCATGACCATATCACCGACCCAACTGGGTCCTACGAGTAACAGGCTAGTCTGTTTGAATTCCTGCGTCATAAAATCAATTCTGAATCATTGCCAAGCGTAGCTTTCAGGCCACTCTCAATATCAGCGAATGGCTGATGGTAACCTGCCTGTCGTAACAGGGTGGTATCCGCTTGCGTATAGCTTTGATAGCGACCACGCAAGTGCTCGGGCATAGGAACGTAATCAACTTTACCCGATCCATACCAATCGATCAATGCGTCAGCCAACTCGTTGAAACTTCTGGAATTTCCGGTACCCAAGTTGTAAATTCCGGATGGAGCTTCGTGTTTAAGGAACCATAAATGGGTGTTGACAATATCTTTAACCCAGATAAAATCCCTTCTTTGCTCGCCATCGGCATAACCGTCGCTTCCGCCGAATAATTGGACACAGCCCAAGGTCTTCAATTGATGATAAAAATGGTGGAACACACTGGCCATGGCACCTTTATGGGATTCACGCGTTCCATACACGTTAAAATAGCGCAGGCCCACTAAAGGCGCTCGGGCTAAGGGCAAGTGCGCTCGCACCACCTGATCGAATAGATATTTGGAATAGCCATAGGCATTGATGGGTTTTTCATATTCGAGGGATTCCTTGAAGATCTTTCCATTGCCATAGATGGATGCCGACGAAGCATAATAAAAAGGAATACTTCTTTGTACAGCATAATCCAGAAGAATACGCGAACTGCGGTAATTGACCTCCATCAAATACGTGCCATTCCATTCTGTTGTATCAGTACAGGCGCCAAGATGGAATATAGCTTCAATACGCTCAGGACCCAATTTTCCGGCCAGTAGCCGCTGCTCGAAGTCTTCCCGTTCCATGTAATCCGAAATACGGCATTGCGCCAGATTCAGGCATTTCCTGCCATCCTGGAGCGAATCCGATACGAGAATATCGCTGATGCCGTGCTCATTGAGCGTTTCGATCAAATGACTGCCGATAAAACCGGCCCCACCGGTCACTACAAACATGTTTTGTCCATATGGCTAAAGATTAACAACTGTGAATGTCAGAAAAAAAGCACACCCCAATAAAAGAAAGACCACGGCTCAGTTTGGTCCATGGTCTTTCATAAAATTTTCCTTCTGATCCGACCGGGATCAGGTCATAACTTTGACCAGAAAATTCATGGCTTTGCGCATATAACCTTTATAGGGTTGTTTCATAAAACCCGCAGGCGAAAACCAGGAACGTTGATAAAGCACGGCTTTTTGATGTGAAAATTCCGAGAAGCCATAAAATCCATGATACGCGCCAAGTCCGCTGGGACCGATCCCACCAAATGGCATATTCTCGTGCGCTATATGCAGCATGGTTTCATTGACGCAACTACCTCCGGCAATGCTCTGTTCCATTACCGTATTCGCGCGGCGCCGATTCTTATCGAAATAATAGAACGCCAGTGGTCGAGGGCGTTTCTTTATAAACATAAGCGCTTCATCAAGCGTTTCATAGGTTAAAATCGGCAGCACAGGACCAAAGATTTCCTGATTCATAACCGCCATGTCTTCGTTAACATCCGTAAGCAGGGTGGGGGGGATAATTCTTTGACCTTCAGGGATCTGGTCACCATTGGGATTGATCTCAATGGCATTCGCTCCCTTCGCTTTGGCGTCCTCAATCAGCCCATTGATGCGCTGATAATGACGCTCGTTGATGATCCAGGTAACATCATCGTTGCCGACGAGTGTTGGATAGCGGTGTTTCAGGGCATCGCTACACTGATCGACAAATTCTTTCTCCTTGGTTTTGGGAACAAGTACGTAATCCGGAGCGATGCACGTTTGACCCGAATTCATGCATTTGCCCATTAAAATTCGCTCAATGGCTTTGTTGATCGGGAAATCTTCGGAAATCAGTACGGGCGATTTTCCGCCCATTTCCAGCGTGACAGGCGTCAGATTCCTGGCAGCCTCAACCATGATTTTACGTCCGATTTCAGTTCCACCGGTATATACCAAATGGTCGAAAGGCAATTTCGAGAACTGCGTTGCTTCTTCGATGCCGCCGGTAACGACGGTGATGATTTCTTCATCGAAAAACTCAGCTATCATGTCCTTGATGACTTCGCCGGTGTTGGGAGTCATATCCGGTGGCTTGATCATGGCGTGATTGCCAGCGGCCAACACCCCGACAAGTGGCGAGAGAATCAGAAAAACCGGATAATTCCAGGCGCCCATAATGCCGACAACCCCTTTGGGTTGATACAGTACGCGACCGCTTGCAGGCAGTGTCGCCAGACTGATGCCAGGCTTTTTGGGCTTCATCCATCCTTTGAGCTTCATTTTGGTCATTCGGATTTCACCAACGGAACCAAGCAGTTCGGCCATCAGCGTTTCTACCTCGGAACGGTGACCAAAATCGGCATCAACCGCTTCTATCAACCGATCTTTGTAAACACCTGTGGCATGACCCAATGTATTCAAAAGTTCAATTCGTTGCTTATAGCTTGAAACTCCCCGGCGTATAAAGGCTTCGCTCTGCTTTTCTAATAGCGGCAGCAGGGGATTTTGCTCCTGCACTACGCTGGCAATGTCACTAGTAATAGGATGTACAGTACTCATCTATTATCTCCTTGGGATTGAGTAGATGGTCACGCAACTATAGAACCATCCACGCAATAACGCTTGTTCAATCTATCCTTGATATTAGCACGGTCTTTGCCAGGGTTCCAACCTGAGCCCAGCTATGTTGACCACATAAAGGAACCTCTGAACAAGTCATGAGCTCGGTTCTTGCGTCCCTTATGACCCAGCTTCTTCATTGTTGACAATCTTCGCCATAGCCCTGCTATTACGCGCGATTGTCGTCTCGAATCTGAACATAATGAACCATAATCACCTTCGCCCAGACTTGATCAGAGGTTCCTGAAGGATTTATTTTTTTATTTCTTCTTCGAGTAGAGGAAGTACCGTAAACAGATCTCCAACCAGGCCCAGATCTGCGATATCAAAAATGGGCGCCTCTTCATCTTTATTGATAGCTACAATGGTGCCCGCATCCTTGATACCCGCCAGATGCTGGATGGCGCCCGAAATTCCGACCGCAAAATAAAGATCGGGGGCGATAATTTTACCCGTTTGACCAACCTGCATCTCATTGGGGACATAACCCGCATCGACAGCAGCCCGAGAAGCGCCAACTGCGGCGCCAATGATATCGGCAAAATTATAAATGACCTTGAAGTTTTCAGAACTTCCGACCCCTCGTCCCCCTGAAACCACAGTTTTGGAAGAGGACAGATCAGGACGATCCGAACTCCCAGCCTGACGTTCGATAAACCGGGTATGGGTGGGGAATTCCACACTGACTTCCAGTGGCTCGACAGGTGCTGGCTGAGCAGATTTTCCGACCGCCGAATAAGAAGCGCAGCGAACGGTCGCGCACAATAATTGATCAGACGGCGCTTCGATGGTGACAATGGCATTACCGGCATAGGTTGGACGATCAAAGATATAAGGGCTTTCCACTCGCATCAGATCGCTGATCTGGGTAACGCCTTTGAGCGCCGCCAACCGGGGCATAAAATCTTTGCCGTAGGTTGTATTGGCTACCAATACATGGGAATATTCATCAACCATGGCACTCAACAATGCAACAACGCTTGCGCCGAGCGGATTTTCAAATTCCGGTGCTTTCACCGTCAACACCCGGGAAACGCCCTCAATATCGGCGGCTGCCTGTATAATTTGCTGTACGGGTTCAGCAAACATTAACAGCACATCCGTTTGCTCGGCCTGGAAGCCTGAAACGCAGTTCAACACTTTGGCTACCGATGGATTTAGTTGCTTTCCATCATGCTCACCCACTACCAGAATTTTTGTCATCAGATTAACCCTGTTTTACGTAATTCACCGATCAATTCCGCTTCATCCGCAACTTTGCGCCCTGGCTTTCTTGCGGGAGGCGGTGAAGTTTTTAGAACCTTGAGCTTATTCTCTGTAGCTACGCCCAACTCGGATAAATCGGTTTTGGCGAGAGGTTTGCGTTTTGCCTTCATGATATCCGGCAATTTGACGTACCGAGGTTCGTTCAGACGCAGATCAGCGGAAATAACGGCCGGCAGATCAACTTCGATGATATCGAGACCGACATCGATTTCTCGGGTAACGCGAGCCTTGGTGCCTTCAATTTCTATTTTAGATGCGTAGGTCGCCTGTGCGCGATTCCACAAAGCGGCAGTCATTTGAGCAGTCTGGCCGGCATCATCATCAATAGCCTGTTTGCCGAGCAGGATTATTCCGGGTTCTTCTTTGGCCGCAATAGCGACAAAGACCTGGGCGACAACTAAAGCCTCCAGGGGTTCGTCATGCTGAACCAGAATCGCACGGTCGGCCCCCATGGCTAAAGCCGTTCTAAGTTGATCCTGACATTCCCCAGAACCAACGGAAACCGCGATCACTTCTTCAGCCTTGCCGGCTTCCCGCATACGGAGCGCTTCTTCCAGGGCAATTTCATCGAATGGGTTGACACTCATCTTGACGCTCTCGAGCGCCACGCCCGAACCGTCAGCTTTAACCTGTATCCGCACATTGGGGTCAACGGTGCGTTTGATGCCCACCAGTATTTTCATGTTTACTCCTTATCTTTCTGATTGAGTGGTTAAGCCGGCATCTCCCGATCAGAGATACCCTGGATTGAGAGTGCGGAATGGGTTACAGATTTTGATAATTCGGCCCTGCTCCACCTTCCGGAGTCACCCAGGTAATGATTCCGTAGGGGTCCTTGATATCGCAGGTCTTGCAATGGACGCAGTTCGCAGAATTGATCTGCAAATGACGCTCATAGTTCTGATCTTCCACCATTTCGTATACATTGGCGGGGCAGAACCGGGTACAGGGGTTATTGTATTCTTCCACGCAGGTTGAAATACAAACTTCGGGGTCGAGTACGTGTAAATGGACAGGCTGATCTTCATCATGTTCGGTCGCCGCATAATAGACCGAAGCAAGACGGTCTTTCGGCGCGAGATCCCTATCCCGATAATCCGTTGTTGAACCATGATACTCTGAAAGCTTTTTCGTGGCAGTGTGATCGGCATGATTGGTCAGCGTCCAGGGTGATAACCCCATGGTGACGGTTTCAAATCCCGCATTGACCAGTCCGCCCCATAAGCCCCAACGGAAACCAGGACGTATATTGCGTACCTTCTTCAACTCCCGGCTGACAGCAGAACTGCGCAACATGCTGTCATAACCCACCGGGTTCAAGGCATTTTCATGCAGATGTTCAGCGGCAATCATAGCAGAACGCATGGCGGTATGCGTCCCCTTTATTTTCGGAACATTGAGGGTGCCACCGCAGTCGCCTACCATTAACGCTCCGGGCATTTCCATGATTGGCATGGACTGCCAGCCACCTTCGACCAGTGTCCGGGTGCCACTGGAAATGATGGTCCCTCCTTCCAGGAAATCATGCAGCAAGGGATGATGCTTGAGTTGCTGAAAACATTCGAAGGGAAAGAGGTTGGGGTCGGGGTAATCCAGGCCGATTACAAAGCCAAGCGCTACCCGATCTTGATCCAGATGATAAATAAAGCCGCCACCATAGGTATCAGCAGGCAGAGGCCAGCCCAGCGTATGTTGTACAAGCCCCGGCTGAACACGTCCTTCCGGCAATTGCCACAGTTCCTTGAGCCCGATCCCGTAAGTCTGCGGGGCTACATCTTTATCCAGTTCGAAGTGACGAATAAGCGCTTTGGTCAGACTGCCGCGGCAACCTTCGGCAAACACCGTGGCTTTGGCGTGGATATCGACACCCGGGGTATAGCCACTCTTGGAGCTTCCATCCTTGGCGATACCCATATCTCCAGTTCGCACGCCCATGACCTGGCCTTGTTCATTGAACAGGGTTTCGGCTGCGGCGAATCCGGGATATATTTCGACACCAAGGTCTTCGGCCTGGGGTGCGAGCCATTGGCACATGGCACTGAGAGAAACAATGTAGTTGCCATGATTATTCATTTGAGGCGGCGCCATAGGAGAACGAAACTGCTTGTTTCGAGTAAGATAATAGAAATCATCCTTCTCAACGGGTATGCATATGGGGGGTGGATTGTCGCGCCATCCGGGCAGGAGTTCATCCAACGGTTCAGGTTCAATCACAGCGCCGGCAAGTATATGAGCGCCAACATAGGAGCCCTTTTCCAAAAGGCATACCGAACGCTCAGGATCCAACTGTTTCAACCGGATTGCACAGGCAAGACCCGCGGGGCCGGCCCCTACCACAACTACATCATATTCCATTACATCCCGTTCAATTGCTTCGGACACTGTACGTACTCCCTGGATCAAGAACTCAATTTCAAATCTTTAATATTTTAATAAAGGCTCAAAAGCGGTGAAACCTATTTGGTCCAACCGTTTTTTTTACACATCGTTATGTTAAAGATGAACCCTTATGCGCTGCAACTGATTGTTTGGTCGGATCCATCATATCTCAAGCCCCAGCACGAAAGACAACTCAAACCAGAACAAGCCCGGCATTATTGCTGTAGTCAGCACTATACTCTGGATAGAGATACCTGATTAAGTATTTTAGCAAAAATTAACCATTCGCTGTGATTTTCACTGGAATGATTAAAAACCATGTTTGGCATCAAAAACAAACCGCTTTGGTTTTGTTCAGCCCGTTGCGTGACTTTGCGACACAGGATCGGGCAAGATAATGCTCGAAATTACGCTAAACTCGCTCCCCAAATGGAATTGTGAGTAGTGGCGACGAAGAATAAAAACAAGCTCACAGCATTAAAAGGTTGATCGCGCAAGAAGGTGCAATAAGATAAGGATGGTGTGATTTCAGCATATGTGATGTTGTGGAAGATGAAAATGAAAAAATTCACTGCCTGTCACCAGCATTTCATGAAATTCATGGACAAAAAATTCAGAGGAGACTAAAACTCAAGTAATTAAAATTCGTTGGTCGCACCTGATTAATACTGGTTATTAACCCGGCCTCTTAATAGGTTGTATTGGTTGTGCATAAAAGTGCTTTATATAAGCATATTTTGTTAAAAACAACCGCTCCGTTTGAGGGCCGGGTTAATGAAATCAGACGCCATCAATTGCCTGTTAGCCATATCTTACGGCTTATGACCTCTGCGCATTGAGTATCGCGAATCATGCAAAGCTGAAACCGGAATTTCCGGTTTCAGCAATCAGATTGCATTTATACGACTTCAAATAACCCCGCAGCGCCCATTCCGCCAGCGATACACATGGTGACGACCACATATTTCGCGCCCCGTCTTTTTCCTTCGATCAAGGCATGCCCGACCATTCTCGCCCCCGACATACCGTAGGGATGACCTACGGCAATAGCGCCACCGTTGACATTGACTTTCTCATAGGGTATTTCGAGTTTTTTCAGGCAGTAAACGGTTTGTACCGCAAACGCTTCATTCAATTCCCACAGATCAATGTCGTTTATGCCCAGACCGAAACGCTTCAGGAGTCTTGGCACCGCCAACACGGGGCCAATACCCATTTCATCCGGTTCGCAACCCGCAACAGCCAGACCGCGAAATATTCCCATGGGCACAAAATTATTCTGTTGCGCATAGGTGCTGTTCATGATCACGCAAGCAGAAGCGCCATCGGATAACTGACTGGCGTTTCCTGCAGTAACCGTTCCCTTAGCCCCGGCTACCGGTTTGAGGCTGGCAAGCTTTTCCAGGGTTGTGCCTGGACGATTGCCTTCATCCTTAGCCAAGGTAACTTCTGTTTTCTCTGTTTTGCCTGTTTCCTTATTTTCGACGAGCATCGTAACCGTGATTGGTACGATTTCATCATCAAATTTACCCGCTTCCTGCGCCGCAGCCGTTCTTTGCTGGCTTAGAAAAGCAAATTCATCGGATTCTTCGCGGGTAACGCCGTAACGCTTGGCGATGTTTTCAGCAGTGGGAATCATGGGCATGAATAACCCGGGCTTCTTTTTGGCTACGCCGGGGTCAAAAGCATGTTTCATGTTAATGTTATTCTGCACCAGGCTGATTGATTCCAGTCCGCCGCCAACGACGACCGGAACTTTGTCAACCATACAGCGTTGGGCAGCGAAGGCGACACCCTGCAACCCGGAACCACAAAAGCGCGCTACCGTCGTTCCACATGCGCCGACGGACAAGCCCGCGCCAATAGCAGAAACCCGTGCAATGTTTTGACCTGTTGCGCCTTCGGGCAAACCACAGCCGAGAACTACATCTTCAATAATTTCCGGATCGACACCCGACCGTTCAACGGCATGTTTGATCACATGGGCACCCATGACCGCGCCGTGGGTGTTGTTCAGCGATCCTTTCATCGCTCTGCCGATGCCGGTTCTGGCGGTTGAAACTATAACTGCGTCATCCATGTCAAGAAACCTCCTGGTATTTTTAACTAGCCTTAAAGTTGCGATGGATTTTTGCTGCGAATTGATTAATAATGATTATAGCATAAAAACCTATAACCCATTTAAATTCCGGTTTACAGGGTCAACGATCAAGAAGATATGGTTCATGAAATTTCATCTATCCGATCCACAGTCGGGTTATCGCATCTCTTCTTACGATTCGGGGCTGATTGTGATCAATCAACAGATTTATCGTGGCAGTCTGATTGTCAGTTTCGATCACATCGTTTCTGACTGGTCGCCCAGGCGGTTTGAAGAACTCACCGCGCAACATCTTAACGAATTGGCCCAATTGCCGTCGGATCTGATCATTCTGGGAACGGGCAGCCATACCCGATTTGTACCGGGTCACTGGCTAGAACCGATACTCAGTATCGCCAAAGGTTTCGAAACCATGAGTACGCCAGCAGCATGTCGTACCTATAATGTGCTGCTGGCGGAGGGAAGATCGGTCAGCGCGGCTCTGATGTTGCCTCCAGATGAACCTTTGCTGTGAGAGGTCGTATCCGAATCAAACGCCGATGATGATACAGAACAGCCCAACATGATTCTCTGGCGGCATGACTTTCACCGGCTTTCAAAGCCTGTTATTGGGCCCGAACACACGCTGACCTGAAAACATATCAGCCAAACAGAACATGGGATGAAAGACCATTTCCTTCAAGCAATTGCCGCAACCGGGCTAATGCCTCCATTTGAATCTGGCGGACTCTTTCACGCGTCAGTCCGATGGCATGACCCACCTGTTCCAGAGTAACCTGTTCGCGTCCATTTAATCCAAACCGCCACTCCAGCACCTGACGCTGACGTTCAGTCAGATGGGCCAGCCACGTTTGCATCGACATTTGCATGTCATGCTGCTCCACCATTTCCTGGGGATCTACGGCAAAGTCATCCGCAATGATATTATCCAGATCCTTGTCACCTCCATCGCCGAGATGAATAGACATGGAATTGATCGGTTCATTCAATTCAATCAGTTTGCGTATGGTTTCAGGGTCTTTATGCAGGATTTCTGCGATTTCATCCAGAGTGGGTTCTCTATTCAGTTTTTGTGTTAGACGCCGAGAGACTTTCAGACAGGCATTGATTTCCTTGACGACATGAACCGGCAAGCGAATGGTGCGAGTTTGATTCATCAATCCCCGCTCGATCGTCTGTCGGATCCACCAGGTGGCATAAGTGGAAAACCGGTATCCCAGATCGGGGTTAAATTTCCCAACCGCATGCATCAATCCCAGGTTGCCTTCCTCGACAAGATCCAGTAAAGGCAAGCCGCGATTGACATAGCGGCGGGATATTTTAACGACAAGACGCAGATTGCTCTGGATCATCCGGTGGCGTGCCTGTTCATCGCCCTTGCGAATTCTCCAGCCAAGCTCTTTTTCCTGGTCGGCTGTCAATAAGGGTGTCGATCCTATAGAGGATAAATAAAACTGGGTGGCATCAAGGGATTCACTCGAAGGTTCACGTTCCAGCATTTCGGCTGTGGACATTGATGCTTCTTGTGGGTTCATGGCAACCAGTTCTTCATTGGGTTTGATGTCATCGCTTGACTCGCACCCCAGACGCACATCACTAACTGAACGATTGGTATTCTTATCCATAAGTATTCTTCTCCAGTAGCATAGAATTGGCACGCATATTATTTTGTCGATATATATCAGCGTCGGGGCAAATAAGTTTCAGGATTTACGGTAGTTTTACCTTTCCGCATTTCAAAATACAGTTTTTCGGATCCATCGAGCTCTGCAATTATTTGCCCTTGATATATCGTATCGCCTTCGTTTACAGCGATGTTTCGATTGTACCCATAAATTGTTAAATAGTCACTATTGTGTCTGATGATGATAACGTGATTATAATACAAAAGTCCAGTACCACTGTAAACGACCTGTCCTGTTGCCGCAGCGCGAACAGGCGCTCCAGATGGTCCTTCAATTTCAACGCCTTGAAGCGCAAATTCCTCGCCAGCGCCGAATCGGGCGATAACCCGGCCAGGGATGGGCCAGATCCAATCGGAAATTTTTTGCGAAGCTCCTGACTGGAGCGATGGGCTGAATGAATGTTGTGGTGCTGGAGTGCGCTCTGATCTGGATGAGTCTCCAATCGCTCCAATGTAAAGTAATTGTCCGGCGACGATATAATCGGGATCGCGTATTCGGTTCCAACGAGCAAGATCTTTGACATCCACATCATAGCGACGGGCGATGGCATGAAGGGTTTCTCCGTGGTGTACAACATGCATCCGCTCCTCGGGCCAGAGGGACAGGTAGGAACATGCGCTGAGCAGGCAAGTAGACCATACTAAAAAATAAAGCAGAATGCGTAGTTTCACCCTGGAGTGTGCATTGTTATGATGGAGTGCAAGTGATGACATATGCTGTGATTTATCGCCGGAGCAGACCATTCTCTGGAATGGGACCTTGAAATTGTCGCCACAGGTATCTAAAACCATTGCTCATATCATTTCTGCCATGCATAGAAGGTAATTGCCACCAGGGTAGATCCGGGCGCTGATGATGACTTGCATGAAAATTTCCGTTCAGCAGCCACCAGTCCCAGGGACTTTTAAGCTTTACGTTAAATGAACCCATCGCATTGTCAAGTTCGGTTCCATAGTGATAGGCGTTATCAAAAACAGAAATCATAAAACCCCGCAGCATGAATCCCGGTATCAGCAGCCAGATAAATGGACCGTAAAGCAGAACAGAAATAGTTAACAGTGATACGTTTATAAGCGCATCAAATCGTGCCAGCCATAGACTGGGGGCAGCCAGAAAAGGCTTTGCTACGCTGGCTTGCCAGTCATCCATATGAGCAGACGTCCATTTTTGTAGCAGGTTTCTCTGTATGCTGCGAGGCAACCACACGAGAAAATTGGTCAGCAATTCTCCCACATACAAACCCCCGCACAGGCGTATATAATAAAAAAAACAGGCGCTTCCCAGGGAGATTGCGGGGAGGCTGTACACTTCGGTCCGGTCGAGTACGCTTCGGTTCAAACGGTGATGAACAAGGTGTCCCTGGCGCAGAATATGAAAGGGGATGCCGAGCAGATATCCCAGAAAATGTCCTGCCACAGTATTCATGAATCGATGATCAAACAACAGACCATGAATCGCTTCGTGTTCCAGCGCCCATAATGTGGGCGTTATTATAGCGAATGACACACTCAGGAAGATCCATGACAACCATGGAATATCCCTGACCTCTCGGGCTGGAAAGCCATCAAGAACCAGGATGGGAAAAATGAACAGGTAGCTTAGACACAATCCGCTCAATACGATCAGAAGAAATGCGTGCAACAATTGATGAAAGCGAAACATGATGTATACCCCTTCATGCCAGCAATTGTTTGACTGGGCCAGGTTACAACCTGCGTTCGAAGCTATACCTCAATGTTTTTGATCCGATCGAGGATTCAGACTTTAATGATTATATCAGCCGTCCCCGGGTCATGGGTCGCCAATCAATCAGAAATGAACACGGGTTTTTTGATATGCCCTCTCAAAATTCCATCATGGTGCGATTTATTTGTCCCAGTGGCGGTGGAGAAGCAAACGCCTGGCCTTCCCGACCTTCAACGATGGGTTTAATCACGATATCCACTCTTCGGTTGCGTTTTCGGTTCTGATTCGTATCATTTGGAGCAACGGGATCGTTTTCACCACGACCTTCGGTTTTTATGCGGCCAGGGTCGATACCACTTAAAGCAAGATATTGCCGGACGTTTTTCGCTCTGCGCTCGGACAAACGTTGATTGTATTCCTCAGAACCTGAATTGTCGGTATGACCCACAACATGAATAATGGTTTTATTGAACTGCTGTAATACCGCAGCTATAGTGTCATAAGTGGGTAAAAACTGTTCTTTCAATTCGGAACTGTTCAGTTCAAAAGAAACTGCGCTTGCGATACCTACCAGAAGACTTCCATCTTCCAGTTCGATGATGGATAACTCGTTGCGGTTTTGTTGCTGCGTTAGTTTCTCCTCCATGATTTTTTTCTGTCTGTCCATGTAAGCGCCTGCTCCGGCGCCGATCAGTGCTCCGGCGGCTCCGCCGATGTATCTTCCATCATCGGAATCGATTTGATGTCCAATGACACTTCCGCTGACCGCGCCGATGGCGGCTCCGAGCTTCGCCTTTCTGTGCGGATCCGGTGCAGAGCAACCTATCAAGAACATAGCGGCGATGAGCATGATGGTGTTTTGGCGTAATTTCATTTGGATCTCCCCGGAATTTATTTATGGAACCTCTGATTAAGTCATGAACCCGGTCCTTGCCTTCCTTATGCCCAGTTTCTTTGTCGCCTGCTATTATGGTCGATAAGCGCCTTGCATCTAAACGGAATAAACCACAATAACCTTCGTCCAGAATTAATCAAAAATTCCTTGGGAATGCCCCATGCGCCTTGTCATATAAAAGGATATTTCCGGTGAATCGAGTCCATCGGTCAACCGTGCTTCCCTGAATTTTTTTGAACAGCTTACATGACTGTGATGCTTATGATGTGGGCGCAATTTCCCGCTCGCACATGCTGGAGCTGGCGCGTTCACAACCGCGATAACATCGGACATTGCCATTGCGATCAATCATGGCTGCACCACCTTCCGCCGAGGAACAGTGCACATTTTTCAAACGATCTTCCTCACAACTGCCTTTACCGCAAACCACTTCGCCATTGACGTTCAGAACCGCATCACCATCCCGGTATTTGGAACAATAAACATTACCATAACTATTGTTGGCGCATGCCCCATAGCCACAATAGATTTGACCGACCTGGTCCATGACGCACTCTGCCTGAACGCCCAGCGAGATAAACAATCCGATCAATAAAAGATAAAGTCGCATATCGATACCCCTGAATAATAAAAAACCGATTCAACGTCATATTATGTCATAGATGAAAGTCATGGTCTCAGAAAATAGTTTCAATGATGTTTCACGGATGATTGTTCACGGACTTGAATTCAATCAAGTATAGGCATCGCAGGGAATGTATCCAAAGCTTGTAAGGGAATGGGCGTTTTTCGTGATAGGTTCTATCGCTATCAGGAACTGGTTGAAAGCGGTGGTATCGACAATCTGATGAACAAGAGCCGTTGAGCCACCAAATACCAGGAACAGAGGTGATGAAGCCACAGAGCAAGCCGTGGTGGATCATGCGATCGGGTAGCCAGCCCATGGTCAGCACCGTGCCAGCAATGAATTACGCAAATCGGGAGTGTTTGTATCAGGTAGTGGAGTCCGTTCAATCCGGGTTCGTTATATAAATGTCCTTATAAACCAGGTGCATGCCATCATAGAGTTTTCCGGCGTAAACTACAAACAAAGCGGCTCATTCTTACACGCAAAAAATTCTTATGGATTCTTGCCAGTGTTGAAGGAGATCATGGACGCTTTTTAATGCTTCAGTACGGTCCTCATACTTAAAAAGTGTAATTTTATAGAGATGGTGCATCAAGGCACGGATTTATTTCTCAGGCATGCTGCAGGCTGAACTGTTTATTTGAGTCTGCCCAATTCCGTGGCAGATTCAGCAGCAGTTCCATACGCAGTGTTATCGGTCCAGGGAACCTCATTATTAATTCTGGACGAAGCTCAGGTGTGGTTCCTGCTGTTCAGATTCAAGGCGCTTATCGACCAGTATAGCGAGCTATTACGAAAATTTACCCCGAAGCGGACATAAGGAAGGCAAGAACCGAGCTCATGAATGGATCAGAGGTTTCCTGGCAGGCTGTTAACGCTAAAGGGCTTGAAGTTGAATGAAACTGCGCTGGGGACAAGTTGCATGCGAATAGACAGATCACTGATCTTTAGGTTGCACCGGTAAATTTGCGCGATACTACAATCTGCGAAACCTGACCGATCCAGCCTTGGGCATCGGAAAAGTTGGTATTGATCAGCCCGTTGCCGTGATCATTGACATAGTTAACTGATTCGAGGAAAAACCAATCACCCTGTGGATAGCGCCACAGATGAATATCAATATCGGCATTGATCATACCTATTCCATTCCCGAGGTAAACCTGAGCCAAACCATTGCCAAAATCGGTGATTGGGCCGAACATCCCCAAAGCGCTCGGCGCTTCGTTTTCGATGATGCAAGCGTGGATGCGCATCCATGCAGCGCCCGTGCCGGTAAATTTCATTCCTTCCACCAAGCGCATTTCTACCAGAGAATTGAGTCCGGGCACTGGATTAGCCTCGTTTTTCCACATGGCGCCAAAGCGCATTGATGTAAAATCGTCCGGCTTGTGGGGCGGCCCCTGTTTGCGCGGTAGATTATTTGGCATATCTACGTCGGCGGGGATGGCCGCCAGCCCCGTGGAACGGGCAACTTCTTTGCGCTCGGACAAAAGGCAGACCTCAATGACGCAAATACGTTTGCCATGGCGCAAAATGGTGCAACGAGCCTCAAGCGGCCCGTTGGGAACCGGGCGGAACAAATCGTGGGTGATGCGTAACAAATGAAAATTCGGATCAGGCAGGCTTTGTTCCAGGCAATAAGTGAGCAGCCCGGAACAAGCGCCGCCATGCAGCATACCAGGACCCCATGGGCTGAGTGCGTGAGATGTGGGTTGAAAAATCCAGCCATCACGTTGAAAAAGCCCCGGCAGTGCTGCGCTCATATGGTTAAGATCCTGCAATAGGTTGATGGTATATTTTCGGCGATCGGAAAAATGCTGTCATAGACAGCGTTGCGGTCTTTAATCCGTAGATTTTCACATACGGAAAGCCTGTCAGTATGTCCTTAATCATAGCCTGTTAAGGAACCTCTGATTCATTCTGGACCAAGCTCAGGCGTGGTACATTATATTCAGATTCGAGACGCAAATCGCGCGTAATAGCAGGGCTATTGCGAAGATTGTCAACCAGGAATCTGGACATAAGGGGTGCAAGATGCGAGTTCATGAATTAATTCAGAGGTTATTTGGCTAATGTTAGCATGAGATCACGGTTTTCGCCCCGTCTTCCAGTAATTATGTAAATATTCCCTTCTTTAGGGTAGCAGGCCCAATTAGAATTTTCTGGCCGTTCGCTGTCGGTCTTTGCATGCACTTTCGAGAGCGTCTTGAACACATATATGTTCAACACCTCATCTTGATATGTGATGCATCCCGGGCGCCAATGGCATAGCGCGCATGTTACACAAAATCGGGGATCTTTGTCGTACCACAAAAAATGCGGCGGTTGGCAAACTTTTATTTTGGAGCTAAAAATATTTATTGGTCAGTTCATCTGCAACATAGTTCTTAACAGGGAAGTGAAGTGGAGCAAAACTTAAAAATTCTGAAACAATAGTGGATTATCCTGATATTCAGATTTTTATAAGTTTTAACCATCTTTATCGCCCATCTTTCGCGTTTAGAACCAATCGTCCCTATAACGATACAGGCACCTTGGTTTATGCGCTGATAATACTTAAAGGGATATAGAGACTTTCGCGCGACATCAATAATTTATTCAAAGGCGTTTCAAGGATAATCCATCTGTGTTTCCAGCATAAGGAGATATAATCGATGCCGCAAATCAATCGCCCTTGGCCGAAAAGTTCGGGTCATTTAACGTAAACCAGTTATTTACTCAAACCCGTATGGCTACCAGCCGATTCTCAGTATCGGCTGGTAGCCTGGAACGACAATATGGTTAAGTATTTGGGCGAACATCAGGAAGGTGAAGCGGTGTTTGATCGTATCCACTCTGATGTGGATCGGCATCGGCTGCTTAAGCTGGCCGAACAAGCCCATGCTAACAATATGCCTGTTGCGCATCAAAATATAAAGTTGCGTAGCACAGATGGGGAAACGCGGACTTTCAGCGTAGCGGTATCTGACCTAAGCCAGGGGGATGCACGATATCTGCTCTGGGAAGTCTCTCCCGTTGAGGACGAAATTGCCACCGTCCCGAACATCACTACGACAAGTGGGGAGAAAACCGAGTTGGTTCTGGCGGAGCAGTATCAGCAGGAAGTCTTCTATTCTGGCCATCAATGCAGCCATTGAAGCTGCTAATGCAGGTCGGAACGGCCAGGGGTTCGCGGTGGTGGCTCAGGAGATACGAAACCTGTCCCAGTTCAGCGCCGAGAATGCCAAAGACATTAAGCGCCTGATTGATGGCATTATTCAACTAGCGGGTGAAGGTAGCGCCTTGTCGAGCAAGAGTTACGAGTCCTTCGCCGAGATTCTCAAAGGTATGGATGATGTAAGCCAACGCGTAGCAGATATGGTCTCTTCCATGGAGATCCAGCGGACAACTACGGATCAAGTGGCTGGCGCCATGATAGAAGTTAATGAGTTGACCCAGGAAAACAACGCACTGGTTCAAGAGAACTCCATCGCATTTTCTGCCTTGGGTGATCAGGCCAAGCGTCTCACCGAAACCGTGGGGTTTTTCACACTGACATGAGAGGGAATTATTGCTGAATGCGACCGGATGCGACCTATAGGTCGCATCTTATTCTTACCCCCCATCATCGGGAACAAAACCCAGCACTTTTCCATTGATGCAATAGCGCTTGCGAGAAGGCGGCGGCCCATCATTGAAGACATGACCCAGATGAATTCCAGAGCTCGCGCTGCGCACCTCGACGCGTTTCATGCCATGAGAGAAATCTTCGCGCAGGGTGATGGCGTCTTCAACGGGCTGGAAGAAGCTTGGCCATCCGCTACCGCTTTCAAACTTGCTGTTACTTAGGAAAAGCGCATCACCCGTTATGGGATCAACGAATTTGCCGGAGCGTTTTTCATCGAGATGTGATCCACTGAACGCGCGCTCGGTACCCTGATCAAAAGCGATCTTACGCTGTTCTGGCGTCAAAAGCTGAATACCAAGCCATTTCCAGAAACGCTCTTTTTCGCCGTTATAACCAGTGTAGCGGGAAACTTCCCGTCCGCGTTCAAAAAGCACGATGGTCGGCGTGGCAAAAATGGTTTTTTCCAGTTCCCAGCCCTTGGGCATGTCTGGATTAAACGAAGAGATAATCGCTACATTCGCCTTCCATTGGCTCATAATATCTTTCTGGAACAGTTTGCAATAAGCGCATTGCTCCGCCTCAAAAACTATCAGTTGGCGCTCATAGTTCAATGCATCGCTTTTCAACGCTATGGCATGGCTCGATTGGGATAACCTGGTGCTGTTTTCTACCTGCTCGGTGGGATAAGCAACGCCTGTTCCTCCGAGGCCGCAGTAACCATTGGGGTTTTTCTGCAAATAATCCTGATGGTATGACTCGGCAATGATATAGTTTTTCACAGGAGCAATTTCGGTGGTAATGGCAGGATAGCCTGCCTGAGATAATGCAACCTGATAAGTCGCCAAAGTTTTTTGGGCGATAGCTTCCTGGCGGGCATCCTGAATATAGATGGCACTGCGATAATTGGAGCCCACATCGTTGCCCTGCCGATCACCCTGGGTAGGATCATGATTTTCCCAAAAGTTGGTCAAAATAGTTTCCAGCGGAACCCGATCCGTATCGAAGGTGACCTTGACCACTTCAGCATGATTGCGATCATCAACCTGACCGAATCGAATCCGGTTTTCCAGCGCCAGAACATCCTGATAACCCGCTCTTGCCGCATCACCACCGGCATAACCGCTTTCCACATTAACCACGCCGTCAATGGCGCTCATGCGTTTTTCCGCCCCCCAGAAACAGCCCATGCCCAGCACGATGCTTTCAGTATTCTCGTTCGCTTCAGCCTTCATCATATTTTTCCCGGTGATAGTAAATATGATCACAGCGAAACCAATTCCTGTAATCTTAATGATCCAGTTTAACATTATCATTGCCTTCTCGAAGGATTAAATGGGACGCTACCCGAATGGCGCGATAGCTGGTATTTGTGATAGCAGCCATCGCGCCAACCTCGACTTCACAGCAGGGCTTACACGGTTCATTCAGTTCGGTAACATAAATTCAGTATCGGCAACACTTTGCCCGTTGAGAAACAGCTCCACTGTGTATGATCCGGGCTCCAGCGAGCCAATATCCTCAGTGAACTCCCACGGTGTAATAACCATCGCGCCTACAGAACCGCTTTGATTTACATTTCCCCATACCAATACTTTTTTTCCGATGATCCTGTGGCCATGGTGGCTGACAGTATAGTTTGATGCTCTGAATTCACCGCTCACCACGACCAATGTGCCAGCAGCATTGGTCAAAGATGGCTGGACATCCATCTGTATCTTCCCAACATCGGTTGGAATACCCACATGGGGTATCAGAGATTTTAATATCCTGACCTGAACCCTGTGGCTTGCAATGAGGTCCCCAGGGATGCCGGAAGAACCCATTCCATAGTAGCCGCATGAGATAAATGTCTTGCCCGCATTCAAGGCCAGAAATATAGATTCTTTGTATGTAGTCCCGATAGTACCGTCGGCTGGTGCGGCATGATCTTCATTCAACAAGGAGACATATTGCTGGTCATAGTTATCGCAGAGCCATTCGTATCCTGGGTGCAGAGCCTGCTGGAGCGATATAGTGAACGTCATGCCTTCAAGGGCACGGATTGATGAGCTGGAACCCGGTGGCAGGACTACTCCGATTTGAGAGGAGCTCTGTTGCGAGCTTGCAACAGCCTGGTAGAATGGAACCAAGGCAGCGATCCCCAACAGCATGACCGCAACGAACTGGATGTTTGAAACGATTTTTTTCACGAGCAATTTCCTTTCCTGAGATAGGTCTCTTTTCTTTGGAATTAACTGCAAGATACATATAGCTTCTACCGTTGGCGGCCATTGCCTGGTATCGGGAAAGGTGAAACTACATCGTCAAGAATAGCATTTGACATCCTCACCGCCCTAAAGGACGGCGATTCCTGCCAAGCGGCTTGCGCCCGCCCTTTCGGAGGGTTCGTGCTTCAACGAAGCCGCCACGGTTGCCCGTGGTCTTACTGCCTCTCCACACACTAACACGGCATGACCTGCCGCGAGTATGTTTTGTGCCGCGTTTATATCGGCGTTTTCCGCATAGCCGCAAGACACACATTCAAAACGGCTTTGCGTGGCGCGGTTTTCGGCGGCGATATGACCACA
>Ga0209633_10000553_pt1 | contig 42807 bp, 39 predicted proteins | sample Cruoilmetagenom1_FD_187290 | JGI IMG/M metagenome (GOLD analysis project Ga0209633, IMG submission 187290) | Oil polluted marine microbial communities from Coal Oil Point, Santa Barbara, California, USA - Sample 1 (SPAdes) (version 2) | ecosystem: Environmental > Aquatic > Marine > Oil seeps ...
GAATTGGAAATAAAAATTTTATTATTAAATGTTTTTCTTCCCTTGATTTTACTTTACCCTCAAAATAAATCAACTATTGTTGATAATAATTATTGGGAAACGTATTTTGAAAAAGCCGGGGTTAAAGGGACTTTTGTTTTATCAAAACTTGATTCTGATACAATGATGATTTATAATCGAGAAAGATCAAAAAATACTTTTTTACCGGCATCTACATTTAAAATTCTTAATTCTTTAATATCACTTGAAACTAAAGTAATTGAAAATGAGGATGAGATAATAAAATGGGATGGAAAAAAAAGATTTTACGATAAATGGAATCAAGATCACAATTTAAAATCTGCTATCAAATATTCTTGTGTGTGGTTTTATCAAGAACTGGCAAGGAGAGTGGGTGAAGAAAAGATGCAGTTCTATCTTGATACAACAAAATACGGTAATAGTAAAATTGGAACAGATATTGACAAATTTTGGTTGGAAGGGGAATTAAGAATATCGGCAATAGAACAAATTGAATTTCTAAAGAATTTTATAAAGAAAGAACTGCCGTTTAGTGAAAATAATCATGAAATTGTAAAAAATATTCTTCTTGTAGAAGAAACCAAAGATTATAAGTTTTATGCAAAAACCGGATGGGCTGCTAGGATAAAACCGGCTGTTGGCTGGTATGTTGGATTTGTTGAACGTGAATCAGATATTTGGGTTTTTGCAATGAATATAGAGATCAACGAGGATGAACAGGCCAAATATAGGCAAGAAATTACCAGACAAATTCTTGAATCTGAAAAATTACTTAAAGAACATGAGTAGAAATTATTGAATTTCTGATGCTATTTTTTCTAACTTTTCGCTGATGCTTGTCCATGAGGAATATGCTTTTTCCAATTGTTTTTTTACATCCTCATAATTTTTTTTATTTACTTTAGCGAGTTCATGATTAGAATAAACTTCTTCTTTTGTTAAATCAAATTCAAGTGTAACTTTTTCATTCTCTAAGATTTCAATTTGTTTCTCAATTTCTTTAATTTCAACTTTTAACTTTTTTGTGGCACTATATTGCTTTTGTCTTTTTTCTGCTTCTAATCGTTTTTCTTCTTTTCTATTAATTTTTATCGATTCTGAATTGGGAAATTTTACAGAATTTATATTATCATTTCCCTCATCTCTTTTTAATAAGTAGTAGTCAATTCCGCCATAATACTCTTTAAGATTTTGTTTTCTAACCTCAACAACCTTTGTTACAATAGGTTTTAAAAAATCTATATCATGCGAAACGATTATCAATGTTCCTTCAAATTTAATTAATGCATTCTGAACGATTTTTTTTGAGTCATAGTCAAGATGGTTAGTTGGTTCATCCAAAATTATGGTGTTTGCTTTGTTTAATAGAACTTTAGCCAAAGCGACTCTACTTTTTTCACCGCCGGATAATACAGCTATTTTTTTAAATACATCATCGCCATTAAATAAAAAGGCTCCAAGAATATTCCGAAGTTGTCCAATTGTATTTTCAGGATCACTATTCCCAATTTCCGTAATGATGTCATTTTCTATGTTTAGATTGTCAACCACGTCTTGAGCATAAAATGAAATTAAAGTATTATGTCCATGTTCAACGTTACCGTCACTTGGTTTTATTCTATTTGAGATAATTTTTGCAAGAGTTGTTTTTCCAGCACCATTTGGTCCAACAAGAGCAATTTTTTCTCCTCTTTCTACTTGTAGATTAACTTTTTTCAGTACTAAATTATCGTCATAAGCTTTTGAAACATTTGAAATATTGAGAGGAATTACGCCACTCTTGACTGAATCGAAAAAGTTAAAATGAATTTTGTTTTCTGAATCCGATAATTTAATAACATCAATTTTCTCTAATTGTTTAACTCTGCTTTGAACTTGTTTTGCCTTGGAGGCTTTATATCTAAATCTTTCAATAAACTGTTCAGTTTGTTTTATTTTTTTTTGCTGATCAGCAAATTCTTGTTTTAATCTTTCTTCTCTTTCTAATTTAAAATTTAGATAATCATTATAGTTCCCTTTATAGAAGGTTACATTATTACTATATATCTCTAAAGTTTTAGTGCAAATATTGTTCACAAAATATCTATCATGACTTACTAAAATTATTGCACCCTTGTAAGACTTTAAAAATGAAACTAACCATTGTAATGAATCGATATCCAAATGGTTTGTAGGTTCATCAAGCAGAAGAATATCATTGTTGGAGATCAAAATTTTGGCTAACTCAATGCGCATTTGCCAGCCACCGGATAATTCCGAAATTTTTTGATTAAAACCACTATTCGAAAACCCTAGTCCCATTAATATTTTTTCAATTTTAGAATCTATTTCATAGTAATCTAGTTCTTCTTTTTTATGATTAATATCACCAAGTTTTTCAATTAGTAAATCATGTTCTGTACTCGAGAGATTATTATTTTCGAGTTTTAGATTAATATTTCTTTCTTCACTTTCAATTTTGTTTAGAAATTCTATTGAATTCCTAACTCCGTTAAAAATATTTTCGTTGCTAATTAAATTTAATTCTTGAGGCAGGTATCCAATTTTCAGATCTTTTTTGAACTGTACGTTGCCGTCTTCCTGTTGTTGCTTGCCGGATAGAATCTTTAATAATGTAGATTTACCCGTTCCATTAGAACCGACCAATGAAATTCTATCATGAGGAAGAATTTTTAGGTTTACGTTCTCAAATAAATATGAGCCTGTGAACTGAACGGAGAGGTTTTTAATATCGATCATGCAAGGTTTTTATTATTTTCTTAATACCGCAAATTTTGCATGTCCAATTTCATTTACTTCGGAATCAAATGCAACAACAATATATATTCCGCTTGATATTAATTCTCCGGAAGAAGATTTACAATTCCAAGTTGTTGTACGGCCACCGATAGATTTAAATTCATTTACAACCTTACCACTAATATCTAAGATTTTAATTTCAGAATCTTCAATTAAGCCTTCTATTACTAGATTATTGGATTCACTATTACTTAGCTCTATGGGATTAGGATATACGTATAAATCATCAAATTTTTCTGTCGGTTCAATAAAAAATGTCGATATTGCCGTTATCCCAAAATCCGTCCCAGCGTATATAATCCCGTCTTGTCTATCGATTGCAAGGCTTTTAATGTTATCGGAAGGTAGAGGAGAATTATCCTTGGTATAGTTTGCCAATAAACTGGAACCATCAGAGCTCATAAGGAAAATTCCATTTGTAGTACCAAACCATTTTTGATTGATCGGGTCAACTGCAATACTATTTATTGTTTGTTGCCTAATTGCAATATATTGATCTCCTATAATTGAGGTAGGGCTGGAAGGATTAGGAATGACATCCACACCTACACTAGTGCCAATTAATAATTCTCCAAATTGGTCCACTGCCAATGCATTTACAATTTCATCCCGAAGTCCGTTACTTTTTGTAATTTTCCCCCAAACATCATCACCTAAATCTTCAAAGGTACTATTTTCATTAAAGTAGTAAAGTCCTTCATCACCTTTTCCAACAACCGCGAACCACTTAGTATCAAATTGATCAACGACAATATTTTTACAGTCAACTAATTGTGAAAAAAGAGGAGAATCAAAGGAGTAATGAAACCACTCATCGTCAGCAGTTAATACACTTATTGGTTTTTCATTTGTAGCTCTAAAGTTTAGCACCCATGCATTACCTTTAGCATCTTCAACAACTTCATCAATTACTATAAAATCTATGTCCTCTACAACTCCTACTATATCTGTATTAGTATGATCAAAATTAGTAAAAGTACTATCCTTATATCTTGCAAACCCCCGGCCCCAATTTGAAAAATAAACAGCTTCATTAGATGAAGAAACCTTATGAAATTGATTAGATAAAAATACTGGTATACTTTCTTGGTTAATTACTGTCCATGTGTCTTTATCAAATTTTAATACTCCTATCCCTAGTCCATCTTTACCGGTACCTGTCCATAAATTCCCTTGATAATCGACCGAAATACTACTAATAGAATTTATTGCTGGTCCATTTGGGAATACTATTTTATTGTTTGATAATTTATTAATTAAGATTCCTTGTTCAGTTCCTAAAATAAATTCATCTTGCTCTAATACCTCAATTGTAGTAAACTTCTCATCGTCTTTTGAATACAATATACTATCTTTTTCTGATAGCACATGTAAAGAACTTCTCGACCATACATCATTACTTGAATTGTATTCTGCAACAATACTGTATAGTATATCAGATTTAACATCAACGTCAAGTATATGATTACTAGAGTAATATTCGTTCGTCCAGGTGTTCATTGAATAGCGGTAAATACCTCTGTCAGTTGCAGCATATAATTCACTTTCCCACAAGAACAACTCATAAACAATACTTGCGGAAAGTTGCACTCCCAATTCAATATTATCCCAAGATTCCGGTGCCTGAAGATTAGTAACTCCGTCTTTTTGTACAGCAATTCCTGCTTGAGTTACTACATAAATTTTATCATTTATAAAGGTACTTCTGACAGGGGTCCCCACATTAAATATTCCAAATTTTAATACATTGTCTAAAATTGAAAAATCGGTAGTATTGAAAAGTATTAATCCAAATTCGGTAGAAACAAAGCACGTATCATTAGAAACTAAAATATCATTAATTTTTTTATTGGTTTCATTTGCATTAAAAATATGGAAAATAGTTTTAATATTATTTGTCGAAGGATCATAAATATTAATATATCCTTCACTAGAACCTATCCATATCTTATTTGATGTATCTATTTCTATAGCAGTTATACTATGGCTGGATAGTCCTTCGGATTTTGTAAGAATTTGATATGAACTGTCACTATACGAATAACTAAAAACTCCTCCATTTGTGGCTGCCCATATAATATCGTTTTTTGCAGCCAAACCGGATATATTTTGCATATTTGTATAATTTTGCCAACTTTTAATTTGTTGAGCAGAAATTACAGAACTAAATAGCAGAATAATGCACAAAATATTTTTCATCTTTCCTTCTAAATTTTTCATGTAAAATATAAATATCTCGATTAGAATGAAGTCTAAAATTTTATGACCATCAGGACACAGATTTTGTTTGCGCCATATTTTTTATATTATCTAATACAGAATTTGTTGTATAATATTTGCCGAAATTATCGCCGTCATTTCTCATGCCGCCATGATAATCTGAACCGCCAGATTCAAGAAGACAATATTGATTAACAATGCCTCTGTAGAATTTTTGCTGATACTTTTTATGAGATGAATGTATTACCTCGATGCCGTCAATTCCCAGGTTAATTAAATTCTTAAGTATGGATTCCTTCATTTTTCCAGGATGCGCGATAAAAGCTAATCCTCCGGCATCATTAATAATTTTTATCGCGCTTTGAGGTGAAACATGTATCTTTTTTTCAAATGCCGGTCCAAAATCGCCAATGTATTTATTAAATGCAGATTGAAAATTTTTTACAATCCCTTTTTCTAATAAAGCCTTAGCAATATGAGGTCTGCAAATAGGTGAATTTTTGGCAATCTTTTGTACTTCTGAAAGAGTAAGCTCAATATCAATATTATTTAATCTTTTTAATATTCTTTTAGCCCTTTCAAGCCTCTCTTCACGAAAAAATTGCAAATATTTATTTAGTTCCACATCTTTATGGTCTATAAAATAGCCTAATAAATGAACTTCTTCACCTTCGACATCCGTACTGATTTCTAAACCTGGAATAACCTCTATATTTAATTTTTTTGCATATTGAAAAGCCTCATCAATACCATCTATAGTATCATGATCAGTGATCCCTATTACATCAATTTTTTTCTTTTTAGCCAAATTTAATAGCTCTTCCGGGGAATTTGCTCCATCAGAATATGTAGTATGGGTATGTAAATCTACTTTTATGCTCAATAGTTACTTTCTTTTTAATTTTGATTAATCATATAAATGTAATTATTTTTGGCGAGTATTTCACCATTCGGATTGTAATTTCCTTTTTATCTTTCACATTCAGTTGTTAAATCTCGGTTAATTATTTGTTATTAAAAGTTTTTATACGACTTTATGAATACTTATAAATCCTAAAATTGTAATTAAACGGACAAAATAGTATTTTTGCCAATTGTAAATTATTTATTAAACAATATTAAACTTAAAGGAGCGATTTAAATGGCAATTAAAGTTGGAATTAATGGATTCGGTAGAATTGGAAGACTAGTATTTAGAAGAGCGATGGAGTTAGGTGGATTTGATTTTGTTGGTATCAATGATCTAACTGATGCTAAAACTTTAGGTCATCTGTTAAAATATGATTCTGTTCATGGAAGATTTAATGGTACAATAAAAGTTCAAGGCAATAGTCTGATAGTTAATGGCGATAAAATTAAAATTACTGCTGAAAGAGATCCTAAAAATCTTAAATGGGGTGAATTAGGAGCAGACGTTGTTATTGAAGCAACAGGAATTTTTAGAACACAAGAAGCTTGTATGACTCATGTTGAAAATGGTGCGAAAAAAGTAATTTTAACTGTTCCTTCAAAAGGCGATGTTGATGCAACAGTTGTTCTTGGCGTAAATGATAAAACTTTGAAGAAAAGAGATAAAGTTGTATCAAATGCATCTTGTACTACTAACTGTTTAGCCCCAATGGCAAAAGTACTAAATGATACTTTTGGTGTTAAACAAGGTATGATGACAACAATTCATGCTTATACTAATGATCAAAGAATTTTAGATCTTCCTCATTCAGATTTAAGAAGAGCTAGATCAGCAGCTGTTTCAATTATACCAACAACTACCGGTGCAGCTAAAGCTGTTGGATTGGTAATTCCTGAACTTAAGGGGAAATTAGATGGTATGGCTATGAGAGTTCCAACTCCGGACGGTTCTATTACAGATTTTGTTGCAGTACTTAAGAAAAAAACCACTGTTGAAGAAGTTAATGCTGCTTTCAAAAAAGCATCTAAAGGTGCAATGAAAGGAATTTTAGAATACACTGAAGATCCAATTGTTTCTGCCGATATAGTTGGTAATCCTCACTCAAACATTTTTGACTCACTATCTACAATGGTTGATGGTAACTTGGTTAAAGTTGTTGGATGGTATGATAATGAATATGGTTATTCATGTAGAGTTGTTGATTTAATAAAAAAAATTGCTAAATAATTTTTTTTGTGATTTTAATATTAGGCGCAGTAATTTTAATTTCTGCGTCTTTTTTTTGTATAATTTTATTCTATTTTCGTCATATCTACTTATCCGTAGACGGGTTGAGCTTAGTGGAATTTCTTATTCTAATTATTTCCTAGATTCTTTAATTAGTTCAGTATGACGGATATATATTAAGAGATATTTTAGAAATTCATTCCATTGGAGAAGAAATGAACAAATTATTTATTGAGGATGTAAATCTTCAAAATAAAAAGGTATTAATAAGAGTTGATTTTAATGTCCCGTTAAATGAAAGTTTAGAAATTACTGATGATATTAGAATAACTTCTGCTCTTCCTACAATTAAAAAAGTGATTGGTGGTGGTGGATCTGCAATACTAATGAGTCATTTAGGAAGACCTAAAGGTGAAAATAATCCAAAATTTAGCCTGAAACCTGTTGCAGTAAAACTAAATGAATTACTTAATCAGGAAGTGAAATTTGCAGATAATTGTATCGGTGAATCCGTTAAAGAATTAGTTTCTGATCTAAAAGCTGGTGACGTACTTTTATTAGAAAATTTAAGATTTCATGGTGAAGAAACGAAAAACGATCCTGAATTTGCAAAACAGTTAGCAGAATTTGGAGATATTTATGTGAATGACGCATTCGGTTCTGCTCACCGTGCGCACGCCTCAACAGAAGGTGTTACAAAATATTTTGATACTTGTGTCTCTGGTTACTTATTAAAAAAAGAGATTGATTATTTAGGTAGTGCAATTTCAAATCCTGAAAGACCGTTTACCGCTATTTTAGGTGGAGCAAAAATTTCAGGTAAAATTGATGTAATTCAAGAACTTATGGGAAAGGTAGATAATTTAATTGTAGGCGGTGGAATGGGTTATACTTTTTATAAAGCCCAGGGTTTAGAAATTGGTACGTCTCTTTTAGAAGAAGATAAAATTGAATTAGCAGGAGAAATTTTAGAAAAAGCTAAATCTAGTGGTGTAAATTTCATGTTGCCGGAAGATATTAAAGTAGCAGCCGAATTTAGTAATGATTCACCCTCTGAAATTGTTGCAGTTGATTCTATCCCAGCTGAAAAAATGGGATTGGATATAGGAACGAAAACGATAAATAAATTCAAGGAAATTATTATTAATAGTAAAACCGTTGTCTGGAATGGACCGATGGGCGTATTTGAATTTGAAAATTTTGCTCAAGGGACTAATGCTATTGCGCAAGCTTTAGTAGAAGCAACTGAGAAAGGAGCAATAACAATTATTGGTGGTGGTGATTCGGCAGCTGCAATCAAAAAAGCGGGATTAGATGATAAAGTATCTCATGTTTCAACAGGTGGGGGTGCATCTCTAGAATTTTTAGAGGGAAAAATATTACCTGGTGTAGCTGCTTTATCAGATAAATAATCCTGAAACCTTTTTTACGTAAATTAGTCTAATAATAAAAACCTCAATACAATTGAGGTTTTTATTTATTTTTTGTTTTTGTAATTTATAATAAATTGTTACATATTAAATTAAAAATTGAATTAAAAGGATTTTAGATGTCTTATAATCAGCATGGTTCGTATAGACCTTCAGGATTTGGCGGTTTCAGTTTTTTCCCTCCTGTAATTAAAAAATTGTTAATAATTAACGGAATTATTTTTTTCCTATCTATTATTGCACAAAATATTGTTATTGGTAATGTTTTATTAGACAATATAATTACTAGATATTTTGGATTAATACCGTTTAATCATCCTTATTGGTCATTTTTACCGTGGCAACTTATAACTTATCAATTTTTGCACGGAGGTTTCAGTCATATCTTTTTTAATATGCTTATGCTTTGGATGTTCGGAATGGAAATTGAGAATATGATGGGATCCCGTAAATTTTTAATGTTTTACTTATTGGCAGGAATTGGCGGTGGACTTTTACAATTAATTTTAGGCGCTGGCGGAGGACCAATTATAGGGGCTTCAGGTGCGGTTTACGGTGTAATGGTTGCATTTGCAATGTATTTCCCCGATAGGATGATCTATATTTATTTCTTATTCCCTGTAAAAGCAAAATATTTAATAGTCTTTTTAATGGTAATTGAGTTTATGTCTGTTGGTGATGGAAGTTTTGTTGCTCATCTTGCACATCTGGGCGGGGCTTTAGTAGGATTTTCATTTGTATTTTTTGATAAACAATATAATTTTAATTTCGATAGATTTTTCGATATGTTCAAAAGTAATAAATCTTTTTCGCAAGGCAAGTCTTTTAAGGAAAGAGCTTCAAGTTTTGGTTTTGGTAAAAAAGAAGTTGAAGATGCTGATTTTTACGAAATAAAAAACAACAAAAAAGCAGAAGAAAAAGTAGATCAAGAAGCAATTGACGATATATTAGATAAAATTAGCAGAAGCGGTTATCAAAATCTTTCAGAAAAAGAAAAGAAAATTTTATTTGAAGCCAGTAAGAAAAATTAGTATTAAAATAATTTTATTGACCTGCCTTTTGCTCTCATGCAGTAACAATCAAGAAATTGAAGTTGAGCAATTGGCACGGGTCTATGTAGATCTTCAGGTTACAGCTGATATTTATAGTAATTCTGATTCACTTGAAATTAAACGTTTGGAAGTATTTGAAAAGTATTCGATTTCCGAAGAAGTGTACGATAGCACATTTATAAAATTTAGTTATGATAAGGAAAAATGGGAACGGTTTTTCAAACTGGCAAACACTTATCTTGATACTCTTAAATCTGATTTGAAAAAGACTGAGAAGAAAGAATAGATTTCACAACTCTAATTTTTGCATAACTTAATTTTGAAGAAACTCTTTTTTTCACTTCTTTTATATTATCATTCACTGACTCAAAAGCATTTTTAATTTCTTCAAAATCATCCATATCCAAAAGTTTTGAATAATTTTCATTTGGGAAATAACTAATTATTGTCTCAATCTGAATTGATACAATAGATTCAGGTAATTTCAGTAAAGTTGAAATTTCCATCAAAGTATATCCCTTTTGAATAAGTTTATAAGTTTGAGAAATGTGTTTTGGTAAATCTTTAGTTTGACTCTCATCGACTATGTTTTTGGAATTTTCTTTCAGGATTTCTAAAAATTCTGCACCAACTTTATTAAACATTCTTTGATTAAAACCATCCACATCTAATAAAGAGGATGGTGCCGTTGGTTTAGCTTGAGCAATTTTTCTTAAAATCTTATCAGGACAAATTAATTCAGGTGATTGTGAAAATTTTTTTGCAGCAATATTCCTTTCTTGTCTTAGTAGGTTAAATAATTCTAAATTGGATTCATAATCAGATGCTTCATTTAGTCTATTTTCTTTCTCCAACAAAAGTAATTCGTTAACAGGATCAAAAAATAATTTCTGATTTACTTCTTTAATAAGACGTTTTGAAAGTAATACTTGTATTCCGGAATTAATTTGCTCTTCGTTAAAGTGTATACATGATTGATAAGTTGAAATCGTTTTTGCTATATGCGATTTTGATTTACCTGTTACTATGCCAATTAATCTTGAGGAAGTTAATCCTCCTTTAAATTCTTTAAGAGTTCTTAAAATGATCTCAGATACATATTCATTGTTAATATCATCATTCTCAGATTTTCCTGTACAATTATCACATTTCCCGCAAGAATAGTTATTTACGCCTTCGCCAAAATAGTCTAAAATAAATTTAAATCGGCAATCACTTGTATGGCAATATTTAATTACTGAATTAAGCTTACTTCGAGAATGTGAAATTTTAACATCAATATCTTTCGAGTCGATGTAAATATTATTAAGTGCTGCCCTTTCTCTTAGCATTTTGATTTTTGTATAATCAGTAGACCTATCAAATGTTATAATTCCAATTTCGTCTAATTTTACAAAACTTTCGTTAATCTGTTTGCGATTTATATTTAAAAGGCTTTCAAGCTGATCATATTTAACTAAAACTTTTCTCTCAAATGGAACTGCACCATAATATTGAATAAGAGAAAGAATAAAATTTTGAAATCTTTTATTCTTAACACTTTTTATATAATTCTTAAGCTGATCTTGAGATAATAAAATTTTAAAAAATGAATTTTTATTTGAATTATTAACCGATTTCAGATATCCGTTTAACTCTAGCTGTGTTAAAATTGTAAAAAGTTGATTTTGATTAATGGATTTCGAATTCAATAATTTTAAGAGCCCTTCATCAATCTCTAACGCAGCTTCAGAAACTGAGTTAACAGCTATTGAGTAATAATCCAAAATTGCGTTATAACAATTCTTAATTTGATCAATTGACGGGTGGTTAACTTTAATCAAAAATTCTTGAAGGAATTTATCTTTATCTGAAAGGAATAAATATGCTTTTGCTTCAGAACCATTTCTTCCCGCTCTTCCAAATTCTTGATAAAGGTTTTCAATAGAACCTGTAATGTTATAATGAATTACTAATCCTATATCCTGTTTATCAATCCCCATCCCAAATGCATTTGTAGCAACAATAACATCAATATTATTCTTAAGGAAATCATCTTGAATAACTTTTCTAAGTTCAGTGGTTAAACCGGCATGATAATATTCAACATTAACTTTGTTCAGTTTGAGAAATTCTGTAAGCCTTTCTGCATATTTTCTTGTAGCAGTATAAATTATTGTGGGTGTTTTATTTTCAAATAATAATGACAAAACCTTTTCGTTTTTTTTCTTAAGTCTTTGTACATTTAATGAAATATTTTCTCTTTCAAAACCATATACAAAAACTTTTGAGTCATTAAATTCAAGCTGATTAATAATATCACTTCTTACATCCGGAGTAGCAGTTGCTGTAAAGGCTGATAGAGAACTAAGTCCAATTTCTTCGGCAAATTTTTTAATGTGCCTATAACTTGGTCTAAAGTTATGGCCCCACTCACTTATACAATGTGCTTCATCAATAAATAAATAATCAGGAGACAAATTTTTTATAATATTAACGAATTCTGTATTCTTTAATTTTTCAGGTGCGACATAAAGTAATTTAATTTTATTATTTGCTATTTTTTGTAAAACTTTTTGGGACTCTGAGTAGTCTAAAGAGCTGTTGATAAAAGCTGCAATATTTTTGTTTTTATTAATTGATTCGACTTGGTCTTGCATTAATGATATAAGTGGAGATATGACTATTGAAAAACTCTCCTTCATTAAAGCAGGAATTTGATAACATAAAGATTTTCCGGCACCTGTAGGTAATACGGCAAGAACGTTTTTATTGTCTAGAATAGCATCAATAATTTCTTCCTGTCCTACTCGGAAATCGTTGTAACCAAAATGATCTTTAAGAACTTGATGTGGTGTCAATTACTTTTGCCTATATTGCATAGATATTTTTAGTTAAAGAACAATAATAATATAAATATGCCTATTTTAGAAATTAATGAGGTTGTGAAAACTTTTAATGGCTTATCGGCTTTAAAAAAAGTAAATCTGGGAATTAAAAAAGGTGATTTTTTTGGATTATTGGGTCCAAATGGGGCTGGTAAATCGACCTTAATGAATTGTATAGTGGGGTATTTAAATCCTGACTCCGGAAAAATTCTTCTGAATAGTAATAATATTACAGATTTGGATTTATCTTATCGAATGGATATTGGATATGTCCCTCAAGAAATAGCTCTTTATCAAGAACTATCTGCAATGCAAAATTTAAGGATATTTGGCGGATTCTATAACGTTTCAAAAAAATATCTGAATGAACGAATAAATTCAGTTTTGAATTTAGTTCAACTTGATGATAGAAAAAATGATATCGTAAAAACTTATTCCGGAGGAATGAAAAGACGACTAAATCTTGCTGTAAGTATTTTGCACGATCCTAAATTAATATTGTGCGATGAACCTACTGTCGGTGTTGATCCACAAAGTAGAAATGCTATTTTTGATATGCTAGCTGAGCTTAATAAAGATGGTAAAACTATTTTGTACACAACCCATTATATGGAGGAAGCGGAAAGATTATGCAACAGGTTAGCAATTATTGACTATGGTAAAATTATAGCTGAAGGAACTCTTAATGATCTGATATCACTTTTAGAAAAGAGAGAAACTATAAAAATTCGGAAAGCCCCTGAAACAAAATCGTTATTGGAATCGATTAAAAATTTAGGTGATCTTGGAGAGACCGATTTTTATTATGAACTGATCCCGAGTAATTCTTCGAAATTGAATTCTGAAATTTTTAGCGAGTTGGAAAATATAAAAATACCTCCACATTTACTTGAGTTAAGTCGAGCATCATTAGAAGATGTTTTCCTTAATCTAACTGGCAGGAGGTTAAGAGATTGAAGAATATAATAAAACTGCTCAGAAAAGATTTTATAAGATTTATAATTGATAAGCCGGCTGTAATGTTGACGTTTTTAGTTCCGGCAGTTTTAATAGTAATTTTTGGTAGTATATTTGGCGGCGGAAAGGGAAGTAGAGGAAAAATACCTATTATTATTGTTAATGAAAGCGGTGTAGAATTAGCCGATTTTATTGAGTCCGAAATAGATTCTAGTACATCTCTGCGAAGTGTAAAAACAATTAGTGATGATAGTAACAATGTAATTGACATATCCCATGATAAAGCTAAAGAGTTGGTTAAAACCGGTAAATATCCGGCAGCTTTGGTTATACCCACTGATTTCTTTACTGATACATCCTCTGCACTAAATTTTAAATATTACTATGACCCGAGAAATGAGATCGAATCTCAACTCATTCAAGGTACAATTCAGAAAACAATATTTGCAAAAATGCCCCAGCTTTTTCCTTTATTAATGCAAAGGCAGGCAGAATCGTTTATGGGTGGAGAAAGTGCCGATTCATTTAAAACAGAAATAGCAACTATGATGAGTGAATATTTTGATATGGATCCGGATTCAATTATTGAATCCATGACCAGTTTTGATATAACTGAATTGACAAACCAAAATGGTGATGATTCGACTAATGAAAATTTTGATGTTATTAGTAATCTAATAAATTTTGAATCGCAGCAATTAGTTGGTGCTGAAATTAAAAATCCGGGTGTTACTAGAATAGTTGGCGGTTGGGCAATAATGTTTTTACTCTTTACTTTAACCGGAGCAGCCACTTCCATTTTTGAAGAAATGCAGGATGGAACATTAAAACGAATTTTTTGTATGCCGATTGCCCGGTATCAATTTATTTTTTCCAAATACATTTATTCAATTTCACTTGGTGTTGTTCAATTGATTGTTTTATTTTTGTTTGCTTATTTTTTATATGATGTCGATATTTTTTCCAACATTGGAAATCTGCTAGTAATAATTTTTGCTTCAGCAGCAGCAGCGGTAGCTTTTGGAATGATAATTACAGCAGCTAGTAAAAGTCTTGCACAGGCAAACGGAATAGCCACTTTATTTATTTTAATTATGTCGGCACTCGGAGGATCATGGTTTCCGGTCACATTATTTCCGGATTGGATGCAAGTAATATCAAAATTTACATTAACTTACTGGTCGGTTGAAGCATTTTTGCAAGTACTTTGGAGGAACGCTTCATTCCAGGATTTACTTTTTCCATATTTATTAATTTTAATTCTAATTGCTTTCGTAGCAAATCTAATCGCAATAAATTTATTTAAGAAAAGACAGGTAATTTAATTTATGTCAAACTCTATTTCAGTACAAAATTTAACGAAAATATTTGAATCAAAACCTTTTGGTAAAAATGGAATTACTGCTTTGGATGATGTTTCATTTAGTATAGAGAAAGGAATAATATTTGGATTATTAGGACCAAATGGGGCAGGAAAAACTACTTTAATAAAGATTCTATTAGGGATAGTTTTCCCATCTAAAGGAACTGCAGAAATCCTGGATGAAAATATAGAAAATTGGAGAGTCCGAAAAAAAATTGGATACTTACCTGAAAACCACAAGTTCCCAAACTATCTAACAGGTGAAGAGGTAATTGTATATAACGCAAAAATGAGCGGGTTTCATATTGATAAAAATTCGCCAAAAATTTCTGAGGTATTAAATCTTGTAAAAATGGAAAAGTGGAGAAAAACTAAAATTAAAAAGTACTCCAAAGGTATGCTTCAAAGACTTGGTCTCGCACAAGCAATAGTTCATGATCCTGAGATAGTTTTTCTCGATGAACCGACGGATGGCGTTGATCCTATAGGAAGGAAAGAAATTAGAGATATTTTAGTTGAGTTAAAAGAAAAGGGTAAAACAATATTCATTAATAGTCATCTTTTATCGGAAGTTGAACTAGTTACTGATAAAGTTGCAATCCTTAATGAAGGAAAATTAGTGAAATTTGGAACTGTAGATGAACTAACCGTAGACAGACAAATTTGTGAAATACAGATTGAAAATGATTTACCTGAAGAAACTTTAACACTATTAAAACAAAATTTTAGTTTTTCTTCGGATAACCACATATTGACGTTAGAAATAAAAAATAATGATGATACAAATAAATTTATGGATGAATTAAGAAAGAATAATGTCAATATTTTAAGTGTAAACCAGAAAAAATCTTCGTTAGAAGATACATTTATTAAATCACTAACTGAAACTAAAGACTAGTATGGAAAATATTATTACATTATCGAATTTTACAATTCGTGAAGCTTTATCTCGAAAAATAATTGTCACTTTTTTTGCCGTATCCACATTTGTAATTATTGTTTTTGGATTATTATTTGCACTTGTTCCTTTTGAGGATTTAAGGGGAATGGTAAATGCAAGTGGGGATGATCCGATGGATATTGCCGGAGAAATAGTAAAAGGAATTAAACTTTTTGTCGTTGCTCCATTATTTGGCGGCGGGCTATTTCTTTCAATATTTTCTGCTTCAAGTTTTATCCCAAACATGCTTGAAAAAGGATCGGTGGATTTAATAATTTCCAAACCGGTATCAAGAGCTCAAATTATTCTTGGCAAATTTTTGGGCGGCTCTTTAATTGTTCTTATTAACATAGCTTACCTTATTATTTCAATTTGGTTATTAATTGGAATTAAATTTTCGATTTGGGATATATCTTTGCTTTATAGCATTTTTACAATCACATTTACTTTCTGTTCTCTTTATTCCCTCATTATTTTAATTGGCGTTTTAACTCAAAGTTCTATTTTCGCAATGATGTTATCATATATTATCTTTTTTGTATTTTCTCCTATTTTAACCGCTCGTGATACAATTTCAGTGTTTTTGGATAGTAAGATTATGGAAACTTTGATGGATATCTTGTACTATATTATTCCTAAAACATCCGAGCTGGGTACACTTACCACCGAGATCGCACTAGGTTACGGAATTGATGAATATCAGCCAATTCTAACTACGTTTGGTTTCTTAGTTCTCGTTCTTTATATAAGCATTATCATTTTTAGTAAAAAAGATTACTAATATTTCGAATATCGGTAAATTAGTGGTAATTTTTGTGGTATGAATATTGATTTTATTCATGATTACGAATTTTAAAAATTTATATAAAGAACAAAACTAATGGACGACAACAAACTTAAGCTGGAAGATTTGTTAAAAGATTCTAATCAACCTGAGAATAATGCCCAATTTGAATATGTTGCTATTGTTGGGGCTGGAATTATGGGACAAGGAATTGCACAAACAATTGCCGCCGCCGGAATTGATACAATAATCATTGAAAAAGATGAAAAACACCTCGAATTAGCAAAAACCCAAATTCAAAATAGTATGCGCCATGATATTGAAAGATGGTCTATGACCGAAAGTGAGATGAAATCGATTTTAAGTAGAATTAATTGGCAATTAGATTTAAATGAAGCTAGTGATTGTGATTTGATTATTGAATCAATTGTAGAGAATTATCAGTTAAAAAGAATATTATTTAAAAAATTAGATGAAATTGCAGACCCCAAAACTATACTGGTTTCTAATACATCTACTTTAAGTCTAACTCAAATTGCCGAAGTAACCGAACGTAAGGATAAAATTATTGGAATGCACTTTTTAAATCCTGTGCCAAAAGTTCCATTAGTTGAATTGGTAAAAGGTTTGGATACTTCAGATGAAACTGTGGCTAAAACAAAAGAGTTCGCTACAAAAATTGGAAAAACAGCAATCGAAGTTTACGAGTATCCGGGTTTTGTAACTACGAGGGCAATTGTTCCTTTACTAAATGAAGCGATGCACATATTATTAGAAGGAATAGCGTCAGCAAAGGATATTGATACGGCTATGAAGTTGGGATATAATTTCCAAATGGGCCCTTTAGAATTAGCAGATTCAATGGGATTAGAAGAAGTTCTTACCTGGATGGAACAATTGTACAGAACTCTTGGAGAGCCAAGATATAGACCTTGTCCGCTTCTTAGAAAATTAGTTAGAGAGAGAAAATTAGGTAAAAGAACCGGTGAAGGATTCTTTAAATATGATGCTGAAGGGCACATAATTCAAAATAATTAAGGAAAGTATAAGTGAAAATTTTAGTATTAAATTGTGGGAGCTCTTCGATAAAATATCAGTTAATTGAAACGGAAACTGAGCATGCTTTAGCAAAAGGTCAAGTTGAAAGAATAGGGATGAGTAGTGCAGTACTTACACATCAACCTGATGGAAAAGAAAAAATTAGAATTGTCGGAGAAATATTAGATCATTCTATTGCGATGGAATATGTAATTGCAGTATTGTTAAGTCCAAATCATGGTGTAATTGTAGATAGAAACGAAATTGATGCAGTTGGTCACAGAGTTGTTCATGGCGGTGAAACATTTTCGGGATCAGTTCTAATTACAGATGATGTCTTAAAGGCGCTTAAAGATAACATTGAACTTGCACCTTTACATAATCCACCAAACTTAAAGGGTATTGCTGCGGCAAAAGAACATTTGCCTAACGTTCCTCAATGTGGCGTTTTTGATACGGCATTTCATTCAAGTATGCCGCCCCATGCCTTTTTATATGGAATTCCGTTTAAACTTTACAAAAGATACAAAATTAGAAGATATGGTTTTCATGGTACTTCACATAGATTTGTTTCTCATCGTGCAGCAAAATTTTTAAATAAACCTATAGAAGAATTAAAAATTGTTACTGCCCATTTAGGTAATGGCGGTAGTATGGCCGCTATAAAATATGGCAAATCTGTCGATACAACTATGGGATTTACTCCATTAGAAGGGCTCTTAATGGGTACAAGGTGTGGCGATATTGATCCATCCATTATAACCTATGTTATGGGGAAAGAAGAATTATCTATTGCTGAAGTAAATACAATGTTGAACAAGCACAGCGGTTTAGCCGGAATAAGTGGTGAAAGCAGCGATATGAGAGAAATAGAACAAGCTGTTGAAGAAGGCGATAAAAAAGCAACATATGCTTTTGATGTATTTAATTATAGAATAAAAAAATATGTTGGCGCTTATGCTGCGGCAATGGGTGGGATAGATGTACTAGTATTTACCGGTGGAATAGGAGAAAATTCACCAACGGCTAGAAAAGCGGTTTGTTCGGATATGGAATTTCTAGGAATTCATTTGGATTTGGATCTAAACGAAAATACTAATGGAGAATGCTTTATAACGAAAGAAGATTCTCCAACCAAGGTTTTAAGAATTCCGACAAATGAAGAATTAGTTATAGCAATGGATTCTGAAAAAATTGTAAATGAAATTAGTAAAGAGGCTTAATAAATGGACTTTCAACTTAGTGGAAAGAATGTTTTAGTAACTGCGGCAAGTACCGGAATTGGTAAAGCTGTTGCTCAACTTTTTTTGATGGAAAATTGTAATGTGACTATTTGTTCAAGTAGTACTGAAAAACTTGAGAAAACTTATGCTGAATTGAGCGAATTAAATACTGGAAATATTCATTTTACTAAGTGCGACATTAATAATGCGGATGAAATTAATAAAACGGTTGAAATTGCAGAAGAAAAATATGGCCCAATTGATATTTTAGTTAATAATTGCGGCGGTCCGGCACCTGGTTTCTTTGATGATATTGATGAAAATAAATGGAAAGAAGGTTTTGACCAAGTTTTAATGAGTGCCGTACGTTTTACAAAATTGGTTTTACCAAAAATGAAAGAAAGAAAATGGGGCAGGATTGTTAATATTACTTCAATTTCGGTGAAACAACCAATTGATAATTTACTGCTTTCAAATTCATTTAGAAGTGCAGTTACAGCTTTTTCTAAGACATTATCAAATCAAGTTGGACAATTTAATATTACTGTAAATAATGTTGCCCCTGGCTTAACATTAACGGGCCGGTTGGATGAACTTGCTGAATTACGCGCAAAAGAAGCGAGTATCCCAAAAACAAAAATGCTTGAAAATATGGCAAATGATGTACCTCTGAAAAGATTAGCCGATCCAAAAGAGATAGCCTCGGCAGTTGTATATTTAGGTTCTAACATTGGCGGTTATATAACGGGACAAACTATTATTATTGATGGCGGTTTTAATAAATCTACTTACTAATTTTTAGTATTTTGTCATCATATGTTTGATGAGTGAGATCTCTCAGTCGCTTCACTCCATCGAGATGACAGGTAGTAAGAATAACTAAAAAACTCGTCATTTCGAACGAAAGTGAGAAATCTTTACTTTTGTTATTTCCAAAATCTTGTTAAATTAACAATATTTTTCATGCTTCGACTAAGTTTCCCTTGCGCTTGTCGAAAGGCTCAGCATGAATTTAAAAATTTTCCTCATAAATAGAGGACTCTTAATATGATAAAAGAAATTGATCTCTCCGTAACACCAAATAATCTTCAAAACTACGATTTGCTTAAAAAGCTTTCATCTCAAAAATTAAGGGTAGATGTCAGTGAAATTAATTCAATCAAAGTAATTAAAAAGTCCGTTGATGCTAGAAAAAAACCGGTATTCAGATTAAAAGTAATTGTATATGTAAACGAGTCTCCAATAGAAGAAAATCCTATATTTAATTTTAAGCCAGTTACTTCCAATAAAAAAGTCATTATTGTTGGAAGCGGTCCAGCTGGTCTATTTGCTGCCTTACGTGCAATAGAATTAAATATAAAACCAATAATATTGGAAAGAGGAAAAAATGTACGTGACCGCCGGTTTGATTTAAAATCAATAATGCAGGAAGGGAAAGTTAACTCAAATTCAAATTATTGTTTTGGAGAAGGTGGGGCCGGAACTTATAGTGATGGAAAACTATACACACGTTCTAGTAAAAGAGGGAACGTAAACAGAATTATTGATGTGCTGATTTACCATGGTGCTAATGGAGAAATTAAAATTGATGCTCATCCGCATATTGGCTCTAATAAATTACCTAAAATTATTGAGAACATCAGAAGAACAATAACTGAGTGTGGAGGGGAATTAAGATTTCATAGTAAGGTGACTGATTTTATTATTTCTGAAAATAAAATTAATGGCGTTATAGTTAATGAGGTTGATGAGATTATTGGCAGTGCTGTAATCTTAGCAACCGGTCATTCTGCAAGAGACATCTATGAAATTTTTAGAAAAAGGAATATAAAAATAGAAGCGAAACCATTTGCAATGGGTGTTAGAATTGAACATCCGCAAGAATTAATTGATCAAATTCAGTATAAATCTAAATTTAGACACGAAAATTTACCAGCTTCAAGTTATAATTTAAATTGCCAAGTTGACCGGAAAGGAGTATACTCATTTTGCATGTGTCCTGGCGGGATTATTATTCCTGCCTCAACGGATAACGATGAACTTGTCCTTAATGGAATGTCTGTTTCTAAAAGAAATTCACCATTTGCAAATTCCGGTTTGGTTGTGGAAGTAAATGAAAATGACTGGAAACATCATGCAGATCATGGGAAATTTGCCGGATTAATGTATCAAAAAGAAATTGAAAAATTAGCTTTTAATGCCGGCGGTGGACGGCAAGTAGCTCCGGCACAGCGGATTACGGATTTTGTGTATAAAAGGGCATCAAAAAATTTACCTAAAAACTCTTATATCCCAGGCTCTATATCTTCGCCGCTTCATGAATTATTACCTCAGGAAATTTCAAAAAGATTAAGAAAATCTCTCCAAATTTTTAATAAAAGAATGAAAGGCTATTTTTCAGATGAAGCTCAAATTCTCGCAATTGAGTCGAGAACAAGTTCTCCAATTAGAATTCCCAGAGACAAAGAAACCTTAATGCATGAAGAAATAAAAGGGTTATTTCCTTCGGGTGAAGGGGCGGGATACGCAGGGGGAATAATTTCTGCGGCTATTGATGGGGAGCGATGTGCCGAAAGTGTAGTCAAATTTCTTAGCTAGATGATTCCATGAGCAAATTGGAAATTTCCTTAAAATATTACTGCAATAATTAAGATTTTTTTTTCCGTTTATTTATTTTAAATGTTTAACCCAAATACCAGCAAATTCAGGAACAAAATTTGACGTAATTGGTTTTGTATTATTTACAAAATCTTCTCCAAAAAAGAAACCTAACATTTCTTTGGCAATTTTTTTATTCGGGAAGTTATAATTCATTTCAATTATATGTTGATCAAATTCGAGTTCATTAATTAGTTTATCATAAAAGTAAGCTAATTTTTCTAACGGTGGAGAAGCTTCATCAACATTAGTTCCCATTGTTTCTATTAAAATTATTGCTCCAGTATTATTTAAAGATGATTGGGAATTATAAATTAACTTACTTATTGTACTATCTAATGAATCAGAATTATCGATAATTGAATGGCCGAAACTCCATCCTTGTAAAAATATATCATGTTTCTTATCTAATACTGGCAATGAAAGATTATCTGAAACATTAAAATTAATTTTGTCTAAATGGTTTAGTAAATTTTTTTTCCCGTAATCCCACATTGAAGAATTTAAATCGAATGCAGTAACAGAATTGACTTTATCAACATAAATTTTTGTGAGGCGTCCAGTACCAATTCCTGCTTCAATAACATTTTTATTTTTGAAATCAACTAGACTATGTATTTTTTTTGAAAGATTTTGTTCAATGTCATGATATTGAATAAAATCATTATAGAAATCTGCATGACTTTTGTAAATTTCATTAAATGATGGCATGTAAATCCTAATATTACTTATTCTTCATTGGCTATTGGAAATTAAAAATTTTGGGATAAAAATAAAAGCAATTATATTGATACTGAGTAAATCAGTTAGATCACTGATTTTCTAATCATCTTTTCATTAAGTCCAAAATCCAATAATATAAACTTATTCCATTTTTAACAGGTTTAAATATATTGTGCTACATATGTTGAATAACAAATGATGAAATATAGTTTGCAGCAATGAGCTGGGAAAAATTAACTTGGTAGAAGTAAATGTTCCATCGAATTTAGATTATTTTCAAACTCATTATCGTTTCTAAGCCATACTTCATGATTTAAATTATATAACACATCCAACTGCTGTAGACCTAATTTTCTAATCGTTCTACCTGTTTCAACTACATCGATAATTGCATCTGCAAATTCTAAAGATAAAGCAATTTCATGGCAGCCGTTCATTGGAATTACATCAACATCAAGACCAATATCATCAAAATATTTTCTAGCAATAGATTCGAATTTTGTAACCACTCTAGTAATATTTTGAATTTGGATGCCCTTTTTAGCAATTAAAGCAAGATAGTATGGTTTTGTCTTTAATGTATACGCTTTTTTAAGTGTAGAATTATTTTCATTAAAAAACCAAATTGAACTACCTACCGCTACATTAATGTATTTTTTTTTCAACATCCAGGATAGGTCGGAGTGCCTTGCAGTAACGCATGTTAAATTATTACCGGTATCATTGTATATTGGAATATTATCCGAAACAAATTCTTTGAATTCATTATTTGGCGTAAATCGAAAATTATTTAGAGTTTCGTTGAAAAGTTTTCCTTTACCAAAAGCAATTACCAGTCTCTTATTATTAGTTTCTATACTCATAATTTTATTTTTTTATCATTCACCCAACTAATTATTTTATTAAGACAATGCGGAGTACTCATATTACTTGTATCTATGACTAGAATATTAAATTTTTCTGCAAGCTTCTTATAAATGCCTAAATAATATTTGTGGTAACTTTCATCGTATTTTCTTTCTGCTCTAATATTGAGTCTTTCTTTTGTTGTTTTTAAATCTGCCCAACACAAAATTGTTTGTGGAAAATATGACCAATTGGCCCAATATTTTTCATCAATTAATGATAACACCGTCATCCAGTGTCTATCAAACACCAACGTTTTTTTGCTATGATTATTATAGACATCTTGAATTAAACTCCTACCCAATTGCATGGTGAAATTATTATCTCCTTTTTCAAATGCATCAATCAATGATACACCATTATTATTTGCAAAAGGTCTAACAAATACTCCATCAATTTCGGAGACTAAGAGTTTTGCTAGTGTTGTTTTTCCAGCACCATCATGCCCATCAAAAGCAACGGTGACGTTATTATTTTCATTCATAAAAATTTAGATATTGTTTTATGATTATCCCAAATTGATAAAACAAAAAAAACTACAATATTCGACCCTTTAATACCAATAAATGAAATTAATATGGCAAAAGTCTTACTTCTTTATTGGTATCATCTATTTGCATCCAATAATGACGTTTTTCATTTTTGAGAAGTAATTCTTTTTCATCTCCTTTTAAACTGGTTATACCTTTCTTGGAAACCCGAAAAGTTTTCTTACTTTTCGAAGAACTAGCTGATAATACTACACTTTTTTTGTCACTTGAAATTTTAATTTGTCCTGGTTCATTTACTTTCATTCCAAGTGCTTTTCTTGCAGCAACAGATAAAGTAATTACACCGTTGGGTGACATTTTTGATCTTTTGTTCTTAATTGTAATTTTACCCATTTTAAATCTCCTTTATTTAATTGATAATTTGTTCCGGTTTAGGAATTGAACTTTTTTCAAATATTATTTCATATAGTTTATTATAACTAGTTGCAAGAAAGGACTCATTTTTTCCGTTTCGCCAAAGATCCTTTGCCAAGCTATCAGATAATTTTGGGTGTAACACTCCTTCTTTGACCCGCATGCAATCAGGACTTATTTCACCAAATATAACTTTTCCGGATTGATCAATAAAAAAACAAATATCAACTAGTATTAATCCGGCATTATAAAACAATTGCTCTAACCACAAAAACGTATCGGAGGCTAATTTTTTAGCAAACCATACATCCTCCATCCATACAGAAGCGTAATCATCGGAAAGTGGTTCATCAGATAAACGATTTCCTTCATCATCTGTGAGAGGGTTTCTCCAATCGAAGCATACAATTGGTTTTTCAAACCTATCCCATTTTTTTAGAGGGCATTTATCACCAAAGACTTTTGAATATTTATTAGTATAATTATACCGATGTAAAGGTGACCCAATATGATATCTTTTCACTCGTACTTCTAAATTTCCAGGTTCTACCTTTCTCTGAGCTATAATAAATCCTTGAGACGTCTTAATTAAACCAAGAAAAGCATTTTGTAGTTTTTTCCCATTCTCATTCGATTTTTCCTCATTCATTTTTCTGAATATTTCGGCTGTAAATTTTGCACGTAAATCTTCGGTTCCCCCAACAATTCCATAACGATTTTTGGTATATGAATAAACTGTGGGTTTGAATTTTTCTACAACAATATTATCATTCAATAGTTTTACTATTTTACTTTCACCTTCTATCAATAGAGGAAGTTCATCAAAATTGATTGGTAAAAGGTTTATAACTTTTTCTACTAGGAAATCGACAGAAATATTTTCATAATTATCAAATTGACCGAGATCAAAAACAATACTATCTTGATTCTCAAATAGTTCTTCATTCCAAACAATATCAATATCCAACGAAATTAGTTTTTGTTCGAGTTTATAAGCAATTTTCTGGTGATTAGAATTAACGAGATTAACTATGAACTTCTTACTTTTTTTTTCTGACATATTCACCTTTGTAAATATTTTAATTAACAGTTTTATTTGGTAATCATACTGGAGTACATATGTTCAATTCTTTATTATAGAATTTCATTACTTCTTGTGTAGCCCATGTAGATGATGAAATTGCCTCGATTGGATTTCCTGAGTGTGATTTCTCTATCTGGATATCTACGTCAAAATTCAGATTTTCTAAAAACCACTTTCGTAATTCTTCATTGTTAGTGATATTTTTATAGCAGCCTTGAATTCCCTTACTAACGTTTAAAGGTATTTTTGTAAAATAGTGTAAGAGATTTTTTTTGTCGTCAGATTCTGTGGAAACATTATTTACATGCGCGGCCATACCAAGTAATTGTCTGAAACGAATAAACCCAAAACTGAAATTGCGTGCTAATAAATCGTTTTTTGATTTATGAGGAATTTTAGCTTCACCATAAAGACATATTGCATGATCCATTAAATTATCACCGGATGCTAGTTGAAAAATCCAAAAATCTTCTTCGTTGAAAATGCTGATATTAAGTTCTAGGCCATTATAGGTTGGAGATTTCCCAGCTAATTTCTCTAAACCTTCTTTCAAATTCTTAACTACGATTATTAAATCATAATCAGAAAACTTTTTACTATTGGTGGCTGAGCCATATAAGATTATGGATTGAATATTATTGCCTAATATCGATTTCAAATCATTTACAAAACCAAATCTCAATTTTTGCGATTCAGTAAGTTTTGTCTCTTGAATGTAAACCTCACTTGAGGGAATTGATGCTGCCAATTTGGTTAGAACTTTTGAGTAAAAAATTTTTAGTTCGAAAAGAGCTTTTAAGGGATCTATTTCAATAAGGAACGCATTCTTTAATACAAACTTACATATATCTAATTCTACCAACTCTGCCAAACCGGCATTTTTTATCATCGATCCGGCTTGCCAAAGACGATTTAATTTGCTTTCCAATGTTCCTTTTGACCATCGATTCTGCACAATTGCGGCACTTAAAGTTACTCCTGTTAAAAAGATAACCGACTGCAAATAATAATTTGTTGTAGGAACATCTAATCCTCCGGAAACAGGATGGGTAAGTTTAAATGTTTTTATTTTTTTAGTGAATTGAGTAGGAATTTGAGAGCTATTCTTTACTGAATGGAAAAAGGATGGATGAAATAATGACGCAAATTCTAAAATACCCGGACTAAAAAATCGAGGATTGTCTATATTATTCGAATTACCAAATTTGTAAAACTCAATATATTCCTTACAACTTAATTCTGAATCAACATAAACAAATGTGTATGGAATGGGGCACATACTTTTCCAAGATGGAGGCATGTAAACAACCTCATGTCCAACATAAGAGTTACTCCAATCTCGAAATATGTCATTATAAATCATAAAGGTTATGATGTCTTATTATAAAATAAATCTTTATATTTATTTGATAATATCGCTTCCCCCGTACCAACCCCTTTATATAAATTTGAAAATAGTATAAAATTTCAGTAAAGTCAATTTAAAAATTAGCAAAATAAAAAAATTATTTTTAATAAAATTTAACTTCAATTAATATTACTTATTAATGAATTAATAGGCGAGAAATGTTTTCCGGATGTGTGAAAATTTTATAAGAAAATGATACGGCAATTAGTGATTTTACCAATTGCCGAATAGAAAATTTACTTATTATTCTTTGTTACACAAAAAGTTACATTTTCTCCATCCCAATTATTATTTGCAGGTATTATGTTATCAAAAAACCTGAAATTTCTAAAAGAATACTTTGATAAAATATTTTCCAAATCTGAATTGGAAAAAAGAGAAGTCCAAAATCGATAAATCTCAATATCATCATCATCAATAACTATATGTTGATAAAGAACTACTTTTTCATCTTCAAATAAAAATGATTCGGAAGCAGCTAAATAAGGTTTATCTTTCCAAAATCCTTTTTTTGTAACTTCCCAATTTTTTGGAGACAGCTTTGCTTTAGGGTTTTTATCATTTAAAACATCAAAAATAAAAATCCCGCCGGATTTAAGTGTTTTATGAATCATACTTAATAAACCTTCTCTTTCAGTTGGATTTAATACACCAAAATCAGTGAAAATCATAATTACTAAATCGTATTTATTTTCTTCTAATTTCAGATTCAGATAATTTTTGTTAATGTATTCTATATCCAGTTTCTTTTCTTTTGCTTTTTGTTTAGCATATTTTATAGAGTTTTTTGAAAAATCTACACCAGTAATAATGTGACCCCTTTTTGCCAATATTTCGGTGTACAATCCCGGGCCGCAACCCAAATCCAAAATTTTTAGGGTTTTATTTTCGACTTTATTCAAAATCCATTCAATTGTTTTGCTAATTGTGTCGTGCTTTCTGCTAGCAAGATCCAAATCCTTGTTTAAGTGTACATCCAATAATTGTTTGGAAATGTATTCATCAGTCCACATTACTGATGTTCCTTTCTCAAAAATTTTTGGCTTAGCCGATGCTTTAATAATATTATTAATATTCATTATGAATTCCCTCATCTAATATTTCTCTCTCAATAGGAGAATAATTATAATTTTAAAATGTTTGATTAAAATAAATGTAGAGGACAACCGAATTTGTAATTATTATTTCAGTTGCCTGTTATGATCTTAGTTATAAGATTTATATCGATATGTTTACGAGGCTTTCATGACATATTAAATATAGCCAAAATCTAGATCCGGTTGAAATTATTTTTTAAGAAGTTTGCTTTTAATCCTTATATAATCTTTCCGTTTAAATCCTACTTTACTGAATTTTAGATTTCACAAAATCATTTTTATATTAAGATAATTTGTCGTTTTTTAATAAATTTAAATAAGAAAATAATTTAGAAAGGTCTCAATTATGAAGCTTAAGTTTTACATATTATCATTGGCATTATTGATATTTATTAATCAATTAAATGCTCAAAAGGACTCCTTCCCTGTAAAAAAATTAAAGGAGATTTATACCACAAACAAACCTTTTCAAAAAGTAATTACGGATATGTTTGCTAATCTAAAAGACTTGCCTGATGGAACCATAAACCCTTGGAAAGATAAAAATATAGATGATTTATATGAGTTCCTAAATGAATGGTTCTACTTTATTCCAAATACGAAAAATGGATTGGATAAAATAATTGAATTCTCCATGCTCTATTATCATAATCCGTATGGAATGAAATTTATTTTGGAAGAACCCGGTTATAGTTGGTCATTGGGTTTTATTGAAGAACGAGGAAAGTATATGGATAGTCCTGAATCTAAAAAAGGCATTAGTGCATGGCTAAATGATAAATCAATAAACCATGATGATTTTGTTATGCCATTAGAAGGTTTTAAATCATTTAATGATTTCTTTACAAGAAACTTGAAACCTGGAGCTAGAGATATTGAAGCTATTGATGACAATTCAGTACTTGTATCGCCGGCAGATGGAGTCATTAATATGATTAATAATGACTTAAAACTTGAATCCCAAATTCCTACAAAAGGTAGAATGACTCTAAATCTGAATGCACTTTTAGGTAATTCTAAATATGTTGATAAATTTATTGGAGGGACTGCTCTTGCTGTATTCTTAAAACCAGATAATTATCATCATTATCATTCCCCAATATCGGGGACTGTAGTTGAAGCTAGGGAGGAAGTGGGTGATAGATTATTTGGTATGCCCGACATCCCGGATATTATTAATAATGGAAACATAGCTTATAATAAGGATTATAGTGTATTTGAAAATTTCAGACATGGCTACTTGGTTATCAAAACTGAAAAATTTGGATATATTGGTATGATACCCATCGGTCTTCAGACCATTGGCTCAGTAGTATTTCAAGAGCGCTTTAAAAAAGTGGGTGATATACTACCGGAAAAAATATACAAAGGTGAAAAGGTTGGTAATTTTGCTTATGGTGGTTCAACTGTACTCCTCATTTTTCAAAAAGGAGCTTTTAGTTCGTTAAACGTAAAACAAGGACAACAAATAGGTATATTGAAATCTAACAAGTAATTAATTCTAAAAGGTGATGTTTGTTCAGAATTTCCATTTCTGTTCGAAATCCTACTCTATAAAATTTTGTATTTCACTAAACTCTATTTTATATTCAGATAATTTGTCGTATATTTAGTGAAATATCAGCGGCAAAATAATCTTAACTGTTCATTCTGCTGAATTACATATCAAATTACTTCAGGAGTTGGTCATGAAAAAAGATAAAATATTTTTTTTACTTACGTTTCTTTTTCTTCTAACCTTATTAAATATTTCTTCTGCACAAAACTATGAAATAGAGCTTATCAATAAGACACCACTTTATGCAACAGCCTCAATTTTACAGGATTATGAAAATGACGGTGATTTGGATATAATTATTACTAGACGGGATGCGACAACAGACAAGGAGCCATCCTCAGTAGAATGGTTAGAGAATGATGGAACAGGACAGTTTCCAAGAAATACTTTGTTTGCAGATTTAGATTTTCCTGTTGATTTGGATACAGGCGATTTTAATAAAGATGGAAATATTGATTATGTAATTTCAGATAGGTTTGTTAGCATTAATTCCGGTGCTCTTTTATTATACCTCAAACAAAGTGATGGGAGTTATACTAAAGAGATCATTGATGACAGTATAAGAACCGATCAATCTGTTGTGGCTGATTTTGATAAAGATGGAAATTTGGATATTGTTTCCGTAGGGTTTAACAGATCGGCAGTAAGTATTTATTGGAATGACGGGAATCTTAATTTTACTAAACAGACTATTGCAGACAGTGTTATTCAGGTTCAGCTGATAGAAAGTAATGATATTGATAATGATGGTGATGAAGATATAATTTACGGCGGCGGGGGATTAAGCGGTTTTAGATTGTTATATAATAACGGGAATGGAGTATTTGATTCTTCCAGAACTTTGTATATGAATAATGGACAATACTCCAATGCGAAAAGGGGAATGACAATTGCAGATGTAAATAATGACGAAATTAAGGATATCCTGGCTTTCAGCGGTGTTGGATTTGGAGGAATGTATTTTTTAGACGGCTCCGATAATTTCAGTTCATCAATTATCGACATTGATGGAATTGATTTAGGTGGTGATATTGTCGTTGAAGATATTGATGATAATGGCTTGAATGATATTATTAGACAAAATTCCGGGGATGATTATTTATCAATTCTTTATCAAGATTCGGAAATGGATTTTAGAGTAGAATTCCTTGAATTAAATTGGGATAATCAGGGCCCGGGTCAAATGTCATTGGGCGATTTGGATAATGATGGAGATACTGATTTAGTGTTTGCGGAAAACGGAAATGTTGACGGAGATATGACCTGGTTTGAAAATATAGAAGGTATGTTGTATCGGCACCATTTATACAGTGAAATTGAAGCAGTGAGAATTCCCCAAATAAATGATATTGATAATGACGGGGATTTAGACATTGTTGTTACTGCCGGTGATGACGGTGTTAAGACTGAAGAAGATGAAATTGTTTGGTACGAAAATCGTGGAGAAAACACTTTTATTGAACATCGTATTGATGATAATATTTCATTTCCCGGCGATATTGATTTAGGGGATCTTGATGGTGATGAAAATGTAGATATAATTGCTACTGCCCATGATGACAGCAGTCTTATTTGGTATAAAAAAAATGGACCTGATTGGTTTAAAATTGTTATTGATGAAAATTTAGTTATGCCGTTGGGTTGTGCGGTTGGCAGTATAGATTCGGATGAGGCTCTGGATATTGTTGTTTGTTCATCCGGTGAAAACAAGGTGTTGTGGTATAAAAATAATGGTAGTGGAGTATTTTCTAGAAATGAACTGGATGCAAATTTACCCGAACCGCAAAATATTAAGATTGGTGATTTTAATAACGACGGTAATTCAGACATAGTGGTTGTTACTTTAGATACTAATAACACTGTAGTATTTTATTTAAACAATGGAAATGAAACGTTCACCAAAACTACTTTGGCAAGCGGACAAAAAAGCTTTGCACTGGAATTTGGCGATTGGGATGGAAATGAAACAATTGATATTGTGGTTGGTTTTGATAAAGGATCGGTCCTTGGAGAAGAGCAGAGGGATATAGCAGTCTTTCTTAATGATGGAAATGCAAATTTTACTGATTCCACATTGGTTGTGTTACAGGAAAGAACAAATACAATAAAATTAGTTGATACAGATAATGATAATGATTTGGATATAATTTTTGGTGCTGGTAATGCGGGAATCTTTCCTTTGCGTATGGCACTCAATAATAATGGAAGTGTAGAAACAGTAAATGAAATTACAGATAATGCTGTCAGGGTTTATGGAATTGACGCTGGAGATATAAATGAAGATGGAATTATTGATATAGTAGCCTCTAATCAAGTAAATGCTAATAATAATTTGTTGTTACTGGTTGGAGGAATGTCTACTAATGTTCTTGAAAGTAATAATGAATTTCTTCCCAGCAAGATTCAACTTTACCAAAATTATCCTAATCCGTTTAACCCGGAAACAACAATAAAATTCGATATTAAGAATACCAATAACGTTTCGCTAATAGTTTATAATCTACTTGGACAAAAAGTGAAAATTCTCACGAATGAACAATTGAGCTCCGGTTCCTATACGGTAAAATGGGATGGGAAAAGTGATAGTGGGGAATTAGTTCCTTCAGGGATGTACATTTTGCAAATGATATCTAACGGAAATCAATTATCTAAAAAAATGGTTATGCTGAAATAGAAAAACAAATTTTACTTTTTACCTGTCAATAAAAATGCAGGGAATTCTCCATAGGGCTTTTTTACAATACTGGCAAGAGTTGTTTTAACATTTTTAAATCCAACACTTTTTGCAATTTCTGATATTTCTCCCCGGTCGAAGCCAAAGTGGAATGCACCTGTATCTTCAGTATGAAAACTTCCATCTTCAGTATCCAGATCAGCTATAGCAATAATGCCGTTAAAATTTAACATTTTATAAAAATCAGCAAACATTGTTTTAATGTCTTCCACATGGTGCATAGTCATTGATGAAATAATTCCATTAAATTTTCTATCTAATTTATTTTTCGATAAATCTAGTTCTAAAATTTCTAATTCACATTCCAAAGATTGTCTTTTTTCGTTAAGTTGATTATTCATTGAAGGTGAAATATCAACTGCTGTTATTTTTTTAACGAAAGGAGCTACTTTTTCTAATAATAATCCTGTTCCCGATCCAAAATCCATTATATGCATATCTTTACTTAATTGAACATTGCTAAGTAGAGTTTTGGCAATATTTTCGACGTTTTCAACTCTATTTCTATCTTGTTCATAAATTTCTGCTTTGTGTCCGAAGTAATCTTTTTCCATATTTTCTTTCAACAGTTTTAAAATAAAATTATTTTAATAGTATCATTTTTTTGATTTGAGAATAATCATTAATTTTTAATTGATAGAAATAAATCCCACTCGGTAAATTTGTTCTATCAAATTCTATAGAATAAGTACCCATGGTTTGTTGCTGATTCACGAGAGTCGAGACATTTCTTCCAAGAATATCAAATATTTTTAATGTAGTGTGCCCATTCTGAGGAAGGGAATAATTTATTGTTGTTGTTGGGTTAAATGGGTTGGGATAATTTTGGTGTAGTTCAAAGGATAGAGGTATCGTTTTCCTATTTTCAGAAATATCTGTTGTGATACATGGGCCATTATCAATAATTTGTTGTCGCGTCGGATTTAACAAGTTTCCAGTGACATGAAACTTCCAGCCCAAACGACCTTCATTTAAAATTGGATAAAGTCCACAAAAATTAGATAGAGAATCATTATCATTAATGAATAAGTCTCTAACAAAAGTTATTGTGCTCAGTTCATTTATATTGGTTAATGAAGGGTTATCTCGGACATACAATTCCTTTAACGTAGAGAGACTGTCCATTCCTTTAAGGCTGGCAAGAGATTTATTATTAGAAATATTTACACTGCCATCAGAATTTACTATGTTCACTCCATTCAGGTTTGTCAGGGCATCATTATTATCAACTAACCTACATCTTTAATATTTCTTAATCCTTCTAAGCTTCTTAGCGAAGAATTATCAAATATATTTACTTGTCCAGATGCATAATTTATACCGCTTATTCCCTCTATATTAAGGAGAGAATAGTTATTGGAAATTTGAATTGATCCAATTCGATCTTTGACATTACTTAATCCATCCAAATTCGTGATTTGCGGATTATAAGATATAACTAATTGAGAAAAAGTAGTGAAATTATTCAAACCGTCAAGATTTGTTAAAGCCTTGTTATACCATATATATAATTTTTCAGTGGAGATTAAACTTTCTAATCCATCAAGGTTGATGAGAGCATTATTGTTTCTTAGAAAAAAATCTTTAACAAAATCGAGACTGTCTAATCCAGTCAAAGTTCGTAAGCTGTCGTTATCGTAAATATTCAATTCAGTAATAGTATTTAAAGTATTCAATCCCTCCAAGTTTTTCAGCGAAGAATTACGAAAAATCTCTAAATATCCAACCGATTTGAGATTATTTAACCCAACCAAATTCTTAAGAAGATAGTTATTATATATTTTAAAGTTATTTACCGAATTTAGATTATTACTGCCCTTTAAGTTTTCGAGTGCATAATTATCATTGATACGATAATTATCAACCGAATTTAGACTTATCATGCCCTCTAAATTCCTCAGACTCAAGTTACCCCAAATCAGAAATTCTCCTACAGTGTATAATTTGGTTACTCCAATAAGATTTTTTATTCCTTTGTTATCAGCAATAATAAATTTGTCCACCGAAGCAAGCTTGGCTAATCCATTTAGATTTAGTAATGAATGATTTCTAAAAATAGTAAGCTCCTTAGCAGAGGTAAGATTATTCAATCCTTCTAGACTTTTAAGGGAATCATTTTCAGAGATGTAGAAATATTCGACAGAGTCGAGAATACTAAGACCAATTAGATTCCTTAAAATTTTATTTCTGGTTATATTAAATTCTTTAATGGAATTTAGACTATTCAAACCAACTAAATTAGTTAAGGACTCATTATCATTTATATATAAATTCTTAACGGTGTTAAGACTGTTCAAACCAACTAGATTAAATAAGGACTTATTATTATTTATGTAGAATTCTTGAACTGTTTCAAGACTGTTTAGCCCATCAAGATCATTTAGATTATTATTATACATTATGTGAAATTCTTCGGTAGAATTGAGACTACTAAATCCCTCGAGATCTTTGAGAGCATTATTAGAATTAATATTTATTTTTTTTATAAAAGTGATATTATTTAAACCATCCATATTTGTAAGGGCATTGTTGTGACTAATAGTAAAATTATCAATATAAATATGATTGCTTAATCCATCAAAACTTTCAAAGATAGGATTTTGAGTAATTTCCAAACTTCTTATAGAATCTAGGTTATTCAGACCAATTAAACTTGTAAGGGCATTATTAGTAAATATGCGCAATTGTTCAACATAACTGATATTGTCCATACCTTCTAGGCTAGTTAGAGCATCATTAACACCAATATTCAATTTCTTAATTGATGATAATCTTTCCAATCCTTCCAAATGTGTTAATGCGGAATTTCCAATAATGTCTAATTCCTCTACAGTGGTTAAATTATTCAATCCATTCAGACTTGAAAGGATAATGTTTTCATCGATTTTTAAAATATTAACTGAATTGATATTTCCTAATCCATTAAGATTTGTGAGGGTATCGTTCTTCGAGATTTGTAAAAAAGTTAACGAAGTTAAATTATTCAATCTCTCAAGATTTGTAAGCGTGCTATTCTGTATTATTTGGATTCGTTGAGCAGAAGTTATATTTCTTAATCCTTTGAGATCTGTGAGGATAGAATTCCCGGAGATAGTTATTGAATTAGCAGAAGTTATGTTTCTTAATCCCTCAAGGTTCTCTAAAACATTATTACCCGAAATTTGAAATAAGTTAACTGAAGTTAGATTTCTTAACCCCTCAAGATTTATTAGAAATTTATTATTTCCAATTGTTAATTCTTCTTCTACAACCGTTAGATTCCTTAATCCTTCTAAGTCTATGAGACCATTATTTTCAAATAAATATAACTTCCTGAAGGAGTTTATATTTTCTAGTCCATCAATATTAGAAAGAGCATTATTATCATGAATATAAGTGTCTTTTGCAGATGTGATATTAATTAATCCATTGAGATTTGTTAAAGAATTATTATAAGCAATGTATAAATCTCCGAGGGAGGTAATATTGCTCAATCCATCTAAATTAGTTAGAATATCATTGTTAGTTATTTGTAATCCCTCAACAGCAGTAATCGTCGATAAGGGTGATAAATCATTTATATCTGGTCCTGAAATGGTCAAAAAACCAGAAATTGATGTTCCAGTAAAAGTGTTTACTTCAGCCTGTGAAGTAAGGCTAACATACCCATTTATAACTTGTGCTCTAAAATTTGTTATAGAAACATGTAAAAGGATATTAACAATAATTAGTATAAGAAATTTTGTTTCGTTCATAATTCACCATATGAGAAAATTTGATAGGTTTAAGAAAAAATATTATAATATTGTTGGAGTTTAATTAGAAACACAGCATAAGTATCATAATAAAATAAATATGTTTTTGTATTGGGTATTAGTATAAGAAATTAATTTAAAAATATTAAATAAGACAATATTAACCAATTTTAATCATCGTAAACTATTAAAGATATATTTAATTTTCAATAGTAATCAAATTGATCTTTAATACATTGTGTCTTTATTAACTTTTTGAGGATGGATCTTATTGAGCAATAACAGAAGCTATTTCAATTGAAGAAGAAAAAATAAAATCCGACTTATTTTTCTAATCCGCCAACATCTGCAGTTGGTTTTAGTCCAGGATATACTTAGATCTAAGGAAGTTGAATTTGGCTGATTAGGCTTAAGATTAATCTAGTGTTGGGCTCCAAATTTCGTTTACTTCTTCCTCTATATTATTCTTCATTAGCAGTGCTACTCTCCACTTGTAGTCATTGTTTGGTTTTCTTGCAATAAATTTAATTATTTCATTTTTTTCAAGTTTAACATCCTTTAATCCAGTCCCACACCAACCTCCATAAGATACCCAACCAGTATCAGACATAAATGAAGTAAGGTAGATGGGACTATCTTTATCATACCCAGTAAACCAAACACGGGATGAGGAATAATTGATGGCCATAAACTCGTAATATTCACCATTAATATTTCCAGTGTGCTGTAAATGTATATTATTCAAATTTGGTGAAAGCCCATTCTCACAAGAAATCACTAAAATGTTAATAACTAATAATACATATTTACTCATGTTTTACCTCAAACCTAATGTATTGCTCCAACCATATTTATCAGCCTATGGCTGAGGTGGGTTAAAGATAACCCGACGGTCAAATTTAACAGCAGTCCTTTTGTCGGGAGTGACTGTTTATAAAGCATTTTTTTACGATACTTAATATTTTAATTAAAATTACAATGAGTCATAAGTTATTATTTAACTGATTTCTTTCATTTCTTATCTTAAGTCAATTGATCAAACACCCCTAATTTTTATTTTTGGTTATCAATAAACATTTTCTAGAAAGGTAAAAAATGAAAAAAATAAATCTTATAAAGCTGCTTCTTTTTATTTCTGGTATTATTGCGATTTTAATTGGGACTTCTCTATTATTTTTCCCGATTGAATTTGAAGCATCCGCAGGTGTAACTATTGATGCTAATGCCAGTTCACTAAGTGAAGTTAGGTCTTCGGGCGGACTAATATTTGCCAGCGGAATCATTATACTCATAGGTATTTTTAAAAGATCACTAATAATCATTTCACTGGTAATTTCTTCACTGCTGTATCTAGCATATGGATTCTCAAGAATTATAAGTCTTGTCTTAGACGGAATTCCTCATGAATCAATTTTAATAGCTGCTATAGTTGAAATCATTGTTGGTGTTATAAGCATACTTGCTTTGAAGAGAATTAACTCCAATAAAATTATAATTGAAAATTAATTCTTTAAAAATCTTTTTCTTATTCTGCTCAATGATTCAGGAGTAATTCCAATATATGTTGCTATTAAATTAAGTGGTACTCTATTTAATAATTCCGGTCTAGTATCTAATAATGATTTATATCTTTCCTCAGGAGTTGAATTAACAATTGAGGAAAGATGTTTTTCAGTTCTCGAATAATCTACGGGAATAAAAATGTTGCTTAATGATTTAAGATTTGGACATTGTTTTTGAATTATTTCCTCTTGTTCTTTCGTACCGGAAACCAAGGTAGAATCTTCAAGGCAAGATAAATAGTATTCAGAGGGAATTGAGTTCATATAGCTTGTGTATGATAAAATAGTTTCTCGCTCAGTATAAAATTCTATAGTCGTTTCTTTTTCATTTGCATATTTATATTGACGAATGCAGCCACTTAAAACGAAATAACATTTTCTAGCTATTTCTCCTTCTCTTAGTAGAACAGAACCCTTTTTAAATGTTTCAATGCTGGTATTTTCTAAAATAGAGTTGATCTCTTCCGGTTTAAGAAATGCAAATTCAGATAAATATTGTTGAAATAACTTTTTCATAATAATAGAAAAATACTTAAATCAAATATTCCAAGTTAATTATTTTTTTGCTTTATTACGGCGTAGTACCTATCGCGCTTCTTCTCAAGCGGGGAGTAGCGAGTTATACATACTTTTTATTCTTCCCATGAACCCAAATAATCTGCATAAATCCATTTGTCATTTATGAAATGATATTCATCTTCAGTTCCACTAGCATAAAAATTTCTCTTATTTACAATTGCTTTTTTATAATCCTTTGCAAATAATATATACTCTAATCTTGGGAACGAGTTGTACCATAATCCCATAGACCAATGTTGATGCGCAACATTAATTTTTTTTCTTAAAAATCTTAGTTTCTTATCAACTGCATTGTTTGTTGAGTCAGATAGGAAGTTGTATCGCATTAAATTTACCGAATCTGCATATCTTCCAAAGATAAAACGATTAAGTACATCTTCGTATTTTTTATTCAAAAATAAAATACGTTCAGAGTTGAAATTTGACTTTGGGTAAAATTGTGCCATTTCTGTGAATTCTTTATATGAAAATTCTGGATTTTGAAGTCTGCTTAGAAAAAGAGAGCTTTCAGCGATGTAAGGTAATTCACGATAACTTAAAGAAGATTGTAACACTAAATAATTGCTTTTTGAATAATCTTTAAAGTAGTAAGTCTTATATTTATCAACATATTCAGTTGGATTATATATCGCACTGAATAAGCTATAAATTTGCTTGTGTTTATAGTCTAATGTATCGTTTTGTACAGGTGCTATTTCACTTTTCCAGATTTCTAAAAATTTTATCAAATCATCTTGTGAGTTATTTTTATAACAATCAGATAATATTTCTATTAATATCTCACTAGAATAATTTATCTTTGGATCACCTGTGCAGCCAACCAAAAAAAGGTATATTATTATTGTTATTTGTTTCATGTATAACTGTGTCGCTCCTACCAACCATTGGCGGGATTAACGAAGCCCAATTTATTCGGTCAATTTATTAATATTTTAATTAAAGGTTTCAACATTTCTACGTCTTGACGTTTTCACTCAAACCCCGCTTCTTCTCAAAAGGGGAGAGGGTGGTTATTCTAATTTTTTCTGAGCATTATGAGAAAATCTATTCTTAAAACGATGCACAATAAAAATCATCGGAAATAACGTTAACCCTAATAACAAAGAATAATACTCAATCTCAGAAATAGTTCCATATGTTAAAATTGGTTGAATAATATGTGGAAAAACAAGGGTTACACTTAGAATTGCAATTCCGAACGTTTTATATTTGGACCAAAATGATTTTTTGAAAATTAAATAAAATAAAGGATATAAAAACATAGCTGGTATAATTTGAATTACATTCAATGCAGTAAATATGTAAAAAGATAATACTTCCAAATTTAAAAAGAACACTACTAGAAATTTGATTGTAAAAAACACTAATGAAAGAATAAATGTGTAATAAATGAATTTTTCAAGATTTTTAATCTCAAAGTACTTAAGGATGATCAGTATAATTAAAAATATTAATAGGCGTGTTAAACTCATTGCTTCGGTAATTGTTTTTGGTACCCCACACTGAGCACTAGAATATATTATTTCAGTGAAAGAATTACCAAATGCAATTATTAATGAAATTAAAATAATTATGCTAATTACTAGTGGATCAAAATTTTCTTTCGGTCTAGGATTATATTTTGTACGAATCAGCTTAGGATTGGCCCTAATTATTAAAATTCCAAACACTATAAGGGCAAAAAAGCCCAATGTTAAAAAAACTGTTGAGTAACTAAACAAGCCAGATATGATCATTGAATAAATGTTGGCAAGAAGACTTGAAACTGAAGTTATTCCAAAAAATAATACTAATGTTAAAATAATTCTATTTGCTTTTTCCCTCTCAACACTTTCGATTATAAATATTATAAGGTTTGGTTTTATTGCAGCAATTGCAAAAACAATCAAAATTAGAGGAAATGGGACCAAATCTTCTGATAAATTCGGCAACGCAAAAAAGAATAGTCCAATTGCAAATACTAAAAATCCACCAATAGCAAAATTTCTTTTCGAAAAAATATCTGAAAGAATACCAAATATTAATGGAGATAAATATAACCCAGAATGAAATAGTGAATATGTGTCCGACATTTTGGAAACATCATCATTATATACACTAAGTAGATAAAGAGCCAAAACTGACAATATAGAATAAAATATGAAGCGTTCAATAAATTGAACTAGGACAACAAATTTGGAATTCCTCATCAACTTTCTCAGATTTTTTTATCAACTTAACGGTTTAATATCTACCGCGCCTCTTCACAAGGGGGGAGCGGTAGGTTAAATCACTTTATTTATAAAAAATGTAATTCTCTAAAGTTAGAGAAATATTGAATAATCTATTTTTGTACTCAGTAATTTTATTTTTATATTTTAATATCTCTTGTTCATCAATTTCACATAAGTTTTCGCAATATTTTTTGGATTGATTAAGTTGAGAAAAGTTCTGATTAAATTAGACTTTTCTTCTTTGAATTTTGCACGAATATTAATTTCAGCCAAATTCTTTTTTAATTCCGATGGAATTTGATGTGAGAGATTAACTCTATTTTGAAATAATTTATTTTCTTTTTCTAATTGATTAAGGCGATTATACCCTCTAAACACTTGTCCTTAATTTAATAATTTTTATCTTATATTTGATTAGAATAATTGGGGCAGGTATGAAGAAGAAAAAAGAAAAGAAAAAATCCATGAAGGAAATAACAAAAAACCACACTAAGTTTATGCGAAGAAAGAAAGAAAATTCCGAAGGCTTGGAAGACTTTGAAAAAGTTTTAGAAACACTAACAAACGAAGGGGATAAAAATGAAGACAAAAAAAAGAAATGATTTTTTTCTTTTGCTTGACAATGGAATTAGAGAAGCGGTTAAGATATTAGCGGATAATGATATAGAGACATTTGAATCATGTGAAGGTGGTAAAGGGCACCCCTATTCAGAGCCCACAATTAGGTTCCATGGGGATAATTCTGAAGGGCTTAGAGGCTTGGCTGTTGCAATACAGAATAATTTAAATGTTGCATCTTTGAAACGAACTTATGATATTATCGATAAGGAAATTACAGGCCCTTGGTGGGAGTTAACATTTATCCCACCGCAGACCTAAAAGATTAACCTATTTTCCTTCTAGATTTAATCTTCGGCAATGTTGACAGAGAGGCTTTCCTCCTGTACCTGAACGTAAATTTTCACGTTCAATATTGTTGCCTTCGGTACACCGAGTATTATTGTGATGTACTGATTGTTTCTGTGAATGCCATGGTGATTTTTTCATGACAATGTTCCTTATATTATGATAAAAATGACCCCTGAGGGGTGTTGTTTATTAGCCCTGAAGCACCACTATGCTTCAGGGTTTTAATTCCTCAATAGCTATTTCAAACATAGGTCTCTCTGATTTTCTGTGATTATATCTAAACGAACATTCATCTATATAGTTTTGCAAATATTCTTTGCTAACGTGGATATGAGTCCCGCTAATAGTTCTTTTAAGTTGTGACCAAAATCCTTCAATTGTATTGGTGCATATTTCACCATCCCGATATTTGTCAAGTGTATGTTGAATCACACCATGCTTATAACCTAATTTTGAAAGAGTGTTATAAACAGGGAATTCATCAGTGCTTATAAACGAATCTTTATCAATATGTTTTTTGATTAATGGGAAAAGAGTTTTTCTCTTAACATTCTCGACTTGTTTGGCTTGTACGCTCCCTTGTCTTTCGACCATTCCAAAAACGATAGACTTGTTTTCTGCTCCACGACCACGCTTGCCTCTGGCAGGGGCTCCCAAATAGCTTTCATCAATTTCTGTGAACCCTGAAAGTTTGTTGGATTTTGTATTAGACATTAGTTCTCTGATTTTATGAGCCATTCTAAACGCACATTTATAAGTTACTCCGAGTTGGCGTTCTAATTCTTTCGCTGATACACCGTTTCTAGTTGCAGTCATTAAGTAGATAGCATAGAACCAATAGGAAAGAGGCGTACGTGTCTTTTCAAAGATAGTTCCGGCGGTTGGGTAGAGTTGAAAATAACAATGCTTACACTGATAAGCTCGTCTTGTTGTGACTCGTCTAAAATTTGCTTCTTTATTACATTCAGGACAATGTGTTAAGTGACTATAGCGGAGTTGAAAGATTTTATCAAGACAAGCTGAATCATCAGGATAATTTTTTCTAAAATCTGAGATAGTATATTTCATAATAATAGCTCTTGAATATTATGAAACTTATTGCTATTATTATGAATAGCAATAAGTTTCGGTTGTTGCTAAATACAAAGTGGAGCTAGTCAGTATCGAACTGACAATATAGGGCGCGAACCCCTATATTGTACCCCAGTACTAGCCCCCTGATTTTAGGGGTTGCTTGAGACAACCCCTTCCTTTTATTTCTTAAAGTACAGATTAACACCTTCTGCTGTTGACAACTCCTTTTCAATATATTCTTTTCTAATAAGCATTCTTAAAACTGTATGTGCAGTTGAGTTTATATTTTTTGACCTGACAATTAAAAGATCAGCGTTTTGAATTTCTTTTAGTTTAGTTGTAATCTCTGATGCTGTATATTTTTTATCAGGGTTTTCGTTGAATAACTTTTTAATTGCCGATAGAGGCTTTGTAGGCTTCTGGTCCCCAGTATCAAACATTGAAATAGTCTCTGTTGTTTTTCCGTGATCGGCCTCTATAATATCTTTATTGGTCGTAATCTGAAGTTTTAATAAGAGCTTATCATAAGCCCTTAATTCAGCAACTTGGTTTGGGAAAGTCTTTTCAAGTTGTTTTAGCAAGTCCTCTTTTTCTTCATGAATCAGTTTTATTGCGTCCATTTGTCTTTCTCCGAAAAATTCTTAAAACAATATAAATCTTTATAAGCAAAAAACCTAATCAAAAACAAAGAAAAACACAAAAGCCACGAAAACGAATACGTCTTACTTGTTAGTAGATTGTTATGGTAACAATCCTATTAAATCAGAAGAAGGTGTATCTATTGCTAAAAATATCCTTATCTTTGTGCAAGTGTCTTGAAGGCATAATCACC
>Ga0209633_10000554_pt1 | contig 42792 bp, 37 predicted proteins | sample Cruoilmetagenom1_FD_187290 | JGI IMG/M metagenome (GOLD analysis project Ga0209633, IMG submission 187290) | Oil polluted marine microbial communities from Coal Oil Point, Santa Barbara, California, USA - Sample 1 (SPAdes) (version 2) | ecosystem: Environmental > Aquatic > Marine > Oil seeps ...
ATATTAAAATTTTTAATTCCGATATTAAAGATTTACAGGAAAAAGAGATTAAGCTAACTGCACAGCAATCGGACAACGTGATGGATTTGCATGAGATAACCGGCACGGCACGGATATTTGCCAAAGATCTTGAATCAATTCTGCGGCAGTCTCAATGCACAGCCCGTTTCCCTGACCGGATACCCCCTCTAAAAGCAACTATGAAAAATGATCACTTCCCGGGCATGGATGATTTCAAGACTATTTCCGGTCTTTTTTTTCAGGAAAAGGAATTTTCCGGCGAAGTTTCTTTGTATCAGGGGGATTATGTGGATCGATCCGGAATTAGACAAAGAGGAGACATTTTAAGTATCGGCAAATTCACAGTAGCATACCGGACGGATAAAGAAACCGGATTTTTAAGATTTTCAGAAGCAAGCGGCAGACTTGCCGCTTTGTCGGGTCTTTCTTCCTGGTCTGTCAGGCATAACCTGAATATAATATATGAATGGCAAATCAGAAGACGTCTGGCTTGATTTTTTTGGTGGAGCAGTCTTGCGCCAGATTACCAATAAATTGACAATTATGGACAGAATCACCAGCGGCGGCCCCATTGCATGGCCGATTATTATTATTGGTTTTTTTGCTCTTCTAATAGTAATAGAACGGGCTATTTTTCTAAGGGGTGTCCATACCAACACAGACATGATTATGGGCGAAGTAAACGCTTTGGCTTTGAATGGGAAATGGCGTGAATGCGACAAACTGATAAAAGATAAAAAGGGCCGGCCGGTCTATAATGTTTTAAAGGCCGGACTTGGAGCAAGGGCGGAAGAACGTGAAACTTTAGACAGTATTTTGCAGGAAGCAATCTTAAAAGAGCTGCCAGGGCTGGAAAGGTTTTTGCCCGCCTTAAACATTATGGGTGCGGTTGCTCCCCTGCTTGGACTTTTGGGCACAGTGACCGGCATGATTGGAACCTTTCACGCAATCACCCTGTACGGCACCGGTGATCCTCGCATGATGTCAGGAGGCATTTCCGAAGCAATGGTGACCACCATGCTCGGTCTTGGTGTGGCTATCCCCATCATGCTGTCTCATACCTTTTTAAGCCGCCAGGTAGATCACATTATCGGGGATATGGAAGAGAAGACCGTGGCGCTAACCAACATTATTAACAGAGAAATAACGTTTATTGATTAAGAAACGGGGGATGAATCATTAGAATTTATATTAAATGCTTACGAGTATCTTAGCTCCGGCGGCATTATTATATTTCCTATCTTTAATTTTACAAAAATGGAGGAACCATGGACTTCAAAAAGATAGGGACTTTAAAAAGGTAGATGGTAATGTTGCTTTTTTGGCTGGATTTGGTAATAAGGAACGAGGACGAAATAACTTCCACAACTATGCATCACAGCTTCAGGCCATATTTGCCCGATTTCAAAGTACAAAAATCTTGAAATAGCTCGCTATTCCTGCAACTTTTGTATTTTGAAATCGAACAAAGCTGATCTATAGATTGTCACATAATTAATTTCACAAGGTCAGAGGGAGGAAGGCGTATTGTAATACTCCAACGACCGATAACGCAGTGAAATTATTTATGTGACAATCTATAAATCTGTACGCCTACTTGGGGAAGTTATTTTGTCCCCGTTCCTTAATATGTTGGGAGACCCCTGCAACAGGCGAACCGCATGAAACATACATTAGCCTTAACTATAATTAATGGAGATTTAGTGTGAACAAACAATTTAAAATTATTGTAAAAAAATATTCTGATGGTTATGTTGCATATCCACTTGGCTTGAAAGGCGTGGTAGTAAGTGAAGGAGATACATATGAAGAAGCCTTAATAAGTGTAAAATCTGCAATCCAGTTTCATATTGAAACATTTGGAGATGAAGCTTTTGAAGTGGATGAACCAATTTTAGAAGCATTTGTAGCTGAGACTGGAATATCAGTTAATGCCTAAATTCCCTGTTGATGCTCCGAAATTAAGAGTGATTAAGGCCTTAAAACGACTTGGCTTTGAACTTGTGAGAGAACGTGAACAATATTGCTATGGTCAGAGAAAACTAAGATGGAACAAAAACCCATTGATTATGCCGAATCATCCTAAACTGAAAAGTTTCACATTGCGAACTATTTGCACACAAACAAATATAAGCCGAGATGATTTCTTGAAAGCATATGAACGAGCATAGATAACCATATTTAGGAATGGTTAGCGAACCGCCCCTTTTATATCATACCCTCATGACTATTACTCAAAACCCGATAATTGAATCTTCAGGACGGATCAAGGTTTTTTCCCCTGCTAAAATTAATCTTTTTTTACATATTACAGGAAAAAGACCGGATGGATATCATAATTTGCTCTCTCTGATATGCTGTATTAATCTTTATGATACACTTTATATCAATTTAGGTGCTGACAAAACAAGTATCACGTGTACCCATCCAGAAGTTCCATTAGACAAAACAAATATAGCCATTAAAGCCGCAAGCACCTTCCTCAAAGCAATAAATATTGATGAAGCAGTTAAAATTCATATAAAAAAACAAATACCTGTCGGTGCAGGCCTGGGCGGAGGCAGTAGTAATGCCGCCGCAGTTCTTTTGGCATTGAATCATTATTATGATTATCATTTTTCCATGGATGAATTAATTTCAATGGGGCTTTCCCTTGGAGCAGATGTCCCTTTTTTAATTTTCCGTAAACCTGCTATTGTTTCAGGAATAGGGGAAAAACTTGAACCATTTTATGGTTTGTCGAACAGGCAGCTTTTATTGATATATCCGAGTTTAAGCATATCGACAGCGGAGGTATTTAAAAAATACGATTTAAGATTGACAAAAACAAAAAATAAAATTAAAATTAATTCTTTTGTAAAGAACGAAAGTGAAATTGAATCTTTGTTATGGAACGATCTTGAGAAAGTTACAGCATCAGAGTATTCTGAAATATATGATGTAAAAAAAGCTCTTTTGAGTCAGGGTGCACAAGGAGTCCTTATGACAGGAAGCGGATCTGCGGTTTTTGGCCTTTTTTCTGATTCTATCAAAGCAAAAAAAGCCCATGATGCTCTTTTGCACAATATGAACTGGCAGCTTTTTCTCACGGACTTAATTATTTAGGAACGGGAACAAAATAACCTGCGCAAATAAGCGCATAGATTTAGTTCACGTTCATTAGTTCATGTTCCTTATAAATACTGGGGCGTCGTCAAGTGGTAAGACACAGGACTTTGATTCCTGCATTCGGAGGTTCGAACCCTCCCGCCCCAGCCATTTAATATTTTGAAACCTGAATTATGATGTTGATTTAATAAATGGAATAACCTTATGAATGAAATGGTATTATTTACCGGAAACTCAAATCCTGGGTTAGCAAAAAAAATATCTGCTTATATTGATAAACCTCTTGGTTCCGCAAAGGTAGAAACCTTCTCCGATGGAGAGATTCAGATTGAAATTCAGGAAAATGTAAGGGGAAAAGATGTTTTTTTACTTCAGTCTACCTGCACTCCTGTAAATAATAATTTGGTAGAACTACTCCTCATGCTGGATGCTTTAAAGCGTGCTTCAGCCAGCAGGATTACAGCCGTAATACCTTATTACGGATATGCACGCCAGGATAAAAAAGTGGCTCCGCGGGTACCTATCAGCGCAAAATTAATCGCAGACCTGATAACTGCTTCAGGTGCCACAAGGGTAATCACGATGGATTTGCATGCAGGCCAGATTCAGGGCTTTTTCTCTATTCCGGTTGACAATCTTTATGGCGCTCCTGTCATAATTGAATATGTCAAAAAGAATTTTGATCATGATCTTGTAATTGTTTCACCCGATGCAGGAGGCGCTGAAAGGGCAAGGGCTTTTGCCAAACGGCTCAAGGCTGGTCTGGCAGTTATTGACAAGCGGAGAAGTGCCCCCAACCAGGCAAAAGCCATGGCGGTTATTGGTGATGTAAAGGGAAAAATAACGGTAATTCTTGATGATATGGTTGATACTGCTGGTACATTAACAGAAGCTGCGGCAGCATTGAATGCAAACGGAGCTTGTGAGGTTCATGCGTGCTGTTCTCATCCTGTTCTGTCAGGTCCGGCTATTCAGCGTATTAATGATTCGGTTTTAAAAAGCCTTTTAATAACCGATACAATTCCGCTAAGTAAAAATGCAGCAGAGTCTGACAAGATAAAAATTCTAAGTATAGCAGACCTGGTCGGAGAAGCGATAATCCGGTGTCATAACGGAGATTCAGTAACTTCTCTTTTTGTTTAAAATTTTTTTACGAATTTTAGAAACGAGGATGAAGTATAGATTTTTAGATAATTACCTGATTTTAAAATTTGGCACAAGGCCAGAGGGAAAAAGGAGTATAGTAATACTCCGACGACCTATAACGCAGTGAAATTATTTATTAACTTCCCCCGTTTCTTATATTATTTCAGGAGGTTCTTTTTTTGGATTTTATTGAATTAAAAGCAAATATTAGAAAAACATCCGGTTCAGGCGCTGCCCGGGAATTGAGAGCTGCAGGAAAGGTTCCTGCGGTGCTTTACGGCCAGTCAATTGACTCCACATTGCTCTCGCTCGACGTTCATGAATTTGAATTGAGCTTAAAAAAAAGCAAAAGGGGCTTTTCTCTCTATAATCTATCCATTATAGATGGAGATAGCACTCCCAGGTCTGTAATGATTAAAGAATTGCAGACAGATCCCGTAACAAGAATGTTATTGCACGTTGATTTTTATGAAATCGCAATGGACCGCAAAATCAAGGTCAACATACCCGTTGTTCCAACAGGCAAATCAAAAGGTGTGGAACTTGGAGGGATTTTACAGGTAATCAGGCGTGAAATTGAGGTATTTTGTTTACCAAACGAAATTCCAGAGTGTATTGAAATAGATATAACAGATCTTGATATAGGTAATGCAGTACATGTTGAAGATATTTCTATAGATGGTATTGAAATTCCGGCGGAAGTAAATTTTACAGTTATTACTGTCATAGGAGCAAAGGCTGATGAAGAAATAGAAGAAGAGGCCGAGGAAGGCGAGGAAGAAGAGGCCGAAGAAAAAGCTGATATTTCTGAAAGTCAGGAAAAGAATTAATCTTGCCTGATCAACTCCATCTTCTCATCGGTCTTGGCAATCCTGGCGGGCAATATAAAAAAACTCGTCATAATGCCGGATTCATGTTGATTGATGCTGTTTCGGATACTTTTTCAATTGCTCTTAATAAAAAAAAATTTGATGCTGAATTTGGGCGAGGATATATAGAAGATGTTGAAGTTATTTTGGCAAAGCCTCAGGCATTCATGAACAGAAGCGGTCCTCCGGTGCAGAAACTGGCGGCCTATTTTAATATATCAATTCAGGATATTTTGGTCATTCATGATGATATTGACCTCAATTTAGGAAGAATAAAAATAAAAAAGAAAGGAGGGGGTGGAGGACATAATGGTATAAAATCGCTGATTAATGCTTTACATAGCGGTGATTTTCCACGACTTCGGATAGGTACGGGACGTCCCGATGAACATACGGAAGTTATCGGCCATGTCCTTGGCAGATTCACAGATAGAGAGTCTGAAATTATGGAACGAACCATTTTCAGAGCAAAAGAGGCGGTTGTTACGATTATTTGTAATGGTATTAAGGAAGGAATGAACAGGTTTAATGTAAATTTTATGGATTTTTAAGAGACCTTTGTAATTATAAAAATAACTCAGCCATGTTTGGGTAATGAATAAAAATATAATTTTGTCAAGGTCTCGCTTTATTGAAAACGGAGGATGAATATGGAACCAATAATGGGAAATATTCCATTGATATGTACATTTGTAGGTATTGCCGGTGTTGTATTTGCTTTAATTCTTGCAGGAACTGTCAAAGCTGCTCCGGCAGGAGACGCAAAAATGAACGAGATTGCTGATGCCATCAAGGCAGGAGCGATTGCTTATCTTAACAGACAATTGAAAAGCATGGGTATTGTGGGCATAGTCATCACCGCCATACTCTTTTTTGCGCCGGGATACGGTGCCTGGGCTACGATGGGCTTTATCATAGGTGCTGTAGCTTCTTATTTTGCAGGTTATATTGGTATGCGTGTTTCAGTTATTGCTAATGTAAGAACAGCAGAAGCATGCAAACATGGTCTTAACGCAGGTCTCAAGCTGGCTTTTAGAGGTGGTTCTGTTACTGGAATGATAGTTGCCGGTCTTGCTTTAACTTCATGTGCCGGCCTTTATGCCATCTTGACTTCTCAGGGCGTTGAGAGCGGACATATTACAATTTCGCTGATATCGCTTGGATTCGGTGGCAGCCTTATTTCAATTTTTGCACGCCTGGGTGGTGGTATTTTTACAAAAGGCGCAGATGTTGGAGCAGATTTGGTTGGCAAGGTCGAAGCAGGTATTCCCGAGGATGACCCTAGAAATCCTGCAACAATTGCAGATAATGTTGGTGACAATGTTGGTGACTGTGCTGGAATGGCTGCTGACCTTTTTGAAACATACGCAGTTACTACTGTTGCAGCGATGGTGCTTGCTAATCTTCTTTTTCCAAAAAACAATACAGCCATGGTTTATCCGCTGGTACTCGGCGCCGTCTCCATTGTTGCATCTGCAATCTCAGTCTTTTTTGTCAAACTTAAAGAAGGCGATTCTTACATAATGGGCGCTCTTTATAAAGGGATGTTCGGAGCTGCAATTCTGGCAGGAATAGCCTTTTTGCCTGTAACAAAAAACATGATGGCCGATATTCCCGGTATTTCAGCCATGAATCTTTATTATTCATGCCTTGTGGGTTTAATTTTAACCGTTGTAATAGTTATTATTACTGAATATTATACAGGTCTTCGCAAACCGGTTAAAGATATAGCCGAAGCTTCAACAACCGGCCATGGCACCAATATGATCGCTGGTCTGGCTGTCAGCATGCAGTCTACAGCTCTGCCTGTGCTTGCTATTTGTGTTGCTATCCTTGCTTCCAGTTATTTTGCAGGACTCTATGGTATTGCGATTGCGGCTGTTGCAATGCTCTCTATGACAGGTATGGTTATTGCGATTGATGCTTACGGTCCTATCACTGATAATGCCGGCGGAATTGCCGAAATGGCTGGAATGGATGAATCTGTTCGCGCTATAACCGATCCTTTGGATGCTGTTGGTAATACTACCAAGGCAGTTACAAAAGGTTATGCAATTGGTTCTGCAGCTTTGGCAGCGCTGGTTCTTTTTTCCGCATACACCCAGGAATTTAAACATCTCGGTAAATCACTTGAGTTTGATTTATCTAATGTAAATGTTCTGGTTGGACTCTTTATCGGCGGACTGCTCCCCTATCTTTTTGGCTCTTTTGCAATGAAGGCTGTTGGAAAAGCCGGGCATGCTGTTGTTAAAGAAGTTAGACGTCAGTTTGCTGAAATTCCTGGAATCATGGAAGGAACCGGTAAACCTGATTATGCTGCCTGCGTTGATATTGTAACCAAATTTGCGCTTTCAGAAATGATGGTGCCTGCGCTTTTGCCTGTTATAACACCGATTATAGTAGGTTTCTGTCTTGGCCCCGTAGCTCTCGGCGGACTCCTTATCGGAAGTATTGTTACAGGTATTTTTGTAGGTATTTCCATGACAACCGGTGGAGCAGCCTGGGATAATGCCAAGAAATATATTGAGGACGGCAATCTTGGCGGCAAGGGTAGTGATGCCCATAAAGCTGCTGTAACAGGCGATACCGTTGGTGATCCTTACAAGGATACAGCAGGTCCCGCGATTAACCCGATGATTAAAATTCTGAATGTTGTCGCTCTTCTGCTGGTACCGTTCTTATAAAAAAGATTTAATTTTTTAGGAACGAGGACGAAATAACTTCCCCAAGTAGGCGCATAGATTTAGGTCAGGTTTGTTCGATATAAAAGTACAAAAGTTGCAGAAATAGCGAGCTATTTCAAGATTTTTGTACTTTGAGATCGGGCAAAGATGGCCTGAAGCTGTGATGCACATAGTTGGGTAAGTTAATTCGTTCTCGTTCCTTAGTAACATCAAAAGGATTGGCCCTTCTCAGGGTCAATCCTTTTTTATTGATTCTCCAAAAAATATATGATATTAATAACATTAAATAAAATATTTTTGACGTTCTTTATTTGAGTACAATAAGGAACGGGGACTAAAGTACTTTTTTCCATGTTACAATCGGTATTTTTACCACAAAGGAACTGCTTAAATTTTATGGAAATCAAAAGAATAAAAAAACAGACCAAAAAAAATACCAATAATGTACGTAAATTTAAAGTCGGCGATCTGGCTGTATATCCTGCACATGGAGTCGGACGAATAGAGGCGATTGAAGAAAAGTTCATTAATGGAGAGTATCATGATTTTTATATATTAAAAGTTATAGAAAACGGAATGCTCATAATGATACCTACCTGGAATGTTGACCAGGTTGGGCTCAGAAATATTGTCGATCCTGATGATATTCCCAAAATATATGATGTCTTAGACAAGGAATTCCCAATTACTGTAGATAAGCAGACATGGAATCGCCGTTATAAGGAACATATGGACAAGATCAAAACCGGCTCTATTTATGATGTTGCAGAAGTATTCCGTGATCTGTATCATCTTAAACTTACCAAAGATCTTTCCTTTGGAGAACGTAAACTTTTTGATACTGCCCAAATTCTTCTGATAACAGAGCTGTCGACTTCAAAAAATGTAGATGAGGCTGAAATCAGGTCAGATGTAAATTCTCTTTTTAAAAAATTCTCCGATGAAGAATCCGATGAAGAATCGTCAGACATGCCTGTTCAGGAACCTCCTATAGAATAATGCATACTCCTGGCGTTTTTTTCTTTAAGGTACCTAAAAAAGATGCTGGAAAACGCCTCGACTGCGTCATTGCATCCCTCCTTCCAGAGTATTCCCGTACTCTTATAACAAATCATATTCGAGATGGATTTATATTTGTTGCCGAGAAACAAAGAAAACCAGGATACAGGGTATCTGCAGGTGAAGAGATTAACGGAAATATCACCCATCAGAAAGCCTTGACATGTATTCCCGAGGCAATTGATATAGATATTCTTTTTGAGGATATGGATATTATTGTAGTAAATAAACCCCCAGGCATGGTGGTTCATCCTGCGCCAGGGCATCATACTGGTACGCTTGTTAATGCCTTGCTCTACCATTGTCCAAGGATTGTTGATACAGGTGAGCAATTCAGACCAGGCATTGTACACAGGATTGACAAGGATACTTCAGGTATATTGGTGATTGCCAAAAATCGCCTTGCCCATAACAGGCTTGCCGAGCAGTTTAAATCCAGAATAATAAAGAAAACCTATCTCGCCCTGGTACACGGCAAAATGGATACTCTCTCCGGCCGCATTACTCTTCCCATTGGCCGTCATCCTGTTGACAGAAAAAAAATGTCAACAATCAGCAAAAAAAGCAGGCAAGCCGAAACAATCTGGAAGGTCAAAGAATATTTTGAAAGTACATCCCTTATTGAAATCAATTTAAAAACAGGCAGAACACACCAGATCCGCGTTCACACAGCGGTATCAGGGCATCCTGTTGTCGGCGATCAAACATACGGAGGCAAACAAGACAAAAATTTCTACAATCTTATAGAAAAAACAGTTTCCAGACAAATGCTGCATGCCTGGAAATTATCCTTTTTGCATCCTTCAAGAAAAAAAATAGTTTTTTTCGAAGCGCCGATTCCTTCTGATATGCAACAGGTACTTGATGCGCTGCGATCAAAAGAGTCCCCCATGCCCTGTCAGGCACAACAAAACATGACACCGCTCACTCAATCTCAGCTTTCGGGTTGTATACCGCTGTAACCCTGGTAGTAATCCCGCCCCGAGCTGTAAAGTCTCCTTCAACCTGCATATAAAATGGTTCAAGAACTTTAACCAGATCATCCAAAAGATGGTTCACAAGATGTTCGTAAAAAATCCCTACATTCCTGTACTGCAGCAGATAAAATTTTAGAGATTTTAATTCTATAATTTTAGCATCTGGTTTATATCTGATTGTTATGCATCCAAAATCCGGAAGCCCTGTCATGGGGCAAACAGATGTAAATTCAGGCTGCTTAATGATAATATCGATATTTCTCTTGCCGTGATATTTATATTCTATCGCTTCAAGAAAATCAGTTTTGATCTTCTCCAGGCTAACAATATTTTTTTTTGAATTATTATGCGGCATATTTTTTATTGCGTCCCCGTTCCTAAACAGAATTGTCCAAAACCTCTCTAATAGCAAAGGCTATTTCATGCATTGCAAATGGTTTCATTATTATTTTTATGATACCCGCTTCCTGCGTCTTATAGTCCGAAATATTGGAATTATACCCTGTGCAAAGAATTATCGGTATTTCCGGGCTTAAATTGCTTATTTCCATGGCAAGCTCCAGGCCTGTCATTCCCGGCATGGTCATATCCGTAATAACCATGTCAAAACTATCATGGGCAGCCTTGAAGATTTCAAGAGCACCCGCTGCGGTAGATGCTGTAACAACCTGATAACCTAATCTCTCCAGAATCTCCTGGTCAAAATCTATTATCTGTTTTTCATCATCTATGCAAAGAATTTTTTCATTGCCATGAGGAAGATCTTTATTCAATTCGAGTTCTTCACTTATTTCTGCATCAATTGCCGGGAAAAAAATCTGAAATATACTTCCTTTGCCGATTTTGCTATCAACTATTATAGTGCCTTGACATCTTTTCACTATTCCGTGGATAACCGCCAGGCCCATGCCTGTACCTTTTCCAGGACCTTTGGTTGTAAAAAACGGATCAAAAATTCGGTCCATGATTTCAGGTTTGATCCCTTCGCCGTTATCATAAACAGTAAGTTTTTGATAATGACCGGTCTGCAGATCAGCATGTCTCGAAGCAGTTTCCTCATCAATATATAGCTCCTCCAAACTGACCTCCAACTCTCCTTTATTATCAGGCATTGCATGGGCAGCATTGGTGCAAAGGTTCATGATGATCTGATGTATTTGGGAAGGATCCGATAAAATTGAAACATTGCTGTTTTTGATGTCCATACGAATCTCAATGGTTGCCGGCAGAGATGCTCGCAGCATCTTAATGGCCTCTTTAACTATCGGGCTTATTCTGGTCGGCATAAGTTTTTGTTTATCCTTGCGGCTGAAAGCAAGAATCTGTTTTACAAGATCTGTTGCCCGGCCGCTGGCCTTAAGCACCTGATTGAGTTTGCCGCGCAATGGATCTGCCTCAGATATATTCAGGAGCGCCAGCTCTGTATAACCCACAATAACACCAAGGATATTATTAAAATCATGTGCTATACCTCCAGCCAAAGTACCAATCGCCTCCATTTTCTGGGCATGCAGAAGTTGTTCTTCCAACTGTTTTTTTTCAGCGTTTTTCCTCTTTAAAGATTCATACATATTATTAAAAGCATCGGCCAGTTCACCTATTTCATCCCTTGCATCAGCAGGAATTTTGTCAACCACCCCATATTCACCCAGGGCCTTAACGCCGCTGGTTAACTGCTTTAAAGGTTTAATAATCGACTTAAGAACAAAAAATATAAAAATAGAACCTGCCAGCCAAAAAGAAAGGCCTATCATTAAACTTTTTATGTAAAGAGACATGAGCCTGTTATGCAGCATCTGTTTGCTAAGCAGCACCCTGACAAAACCGATGGTCCTTGCTTTTTGATTAGGCATCTCGTTAGCAAAAAACAGGGATTCATCATTTAAAGGAGTCTCTATCGAAACTACTTTGGACCAGAATTCAACATTGTCATTATGATCCAAATAAACCGCTGCATGATGTGCGTCAATATTTTTAAAAATTTCAGTAGATATTTTTTTATAGTTAGTGAAATACGTATTTTTTTTGCCAAAATTTGACTTCTTGTTATCCACCAGAATTTCTTTTGCCTGATTATAAAGAGTCACTCTGAAAACTTCCTCTTGCTGAAAAATACCATCAACCGGATCTTTTAATAGTTCGATATTTTCCGAAAAAACTCCTATTTTTGAGTTATACGCAAGAAGATTTGCCAGTATGCTTCCATTATTTTTCAAAGCCTGCTCCATGGCTTTGCTCTGGAAATGCATAAAAAATCCAATAAATCCAAATGAAACAAGGAAAGTGAAAACGGTAAAAAGAATAAAAATTCTTATACCAAATCCTTCCCTGAATGTTCTAATTAAATTCAGATTCATCAATGCCCCCAAAAGCATTCGCATTATTTTTGTTTATTTTGATCCCCAACTTGTTTGCTATCTTTTTATTTAGTGATACAACCGGCCTTCTGGCATCAATATGTTGATTAAATAAGTTTTTGTTATTTGTAGTAAAAAAAGTATTTCCCAATTCACCAGCCTGACGTCCTATATCATAAGAATCAATTCCGATTGACAGCAATGCCCCAATTCCCAGATAATTTTTAGAAAATGCAATTATAGGTATTTTATTATTCATCGAAAAAAGAAATAAAAATTTAATTGTCTCAGGTGTAAGAACTGTAGAATCGGGAATCAACCAGAACAGATCAATTTTTCCCTGCATCTCCATCATTCGTGAAGCTACATTTTTAGGGGTATTAACAGTTTTTTTAATCAGGTTTATTCCTGTATTCCAGGCTGCTGTTTCAGCTCTTTTAATAATAAAACTTGTTTTTTTCGGATTATAAATAATGCCAATATCTTTAATATCAGGAAAAAGGTTCACAATCACAGCAAGCTGATCTTTCTGCGGAATATTCATGCTTACACCGGAAATATTCTTTTCACCGGAAGAAATTACGGACTTTGGGTCAAGCACCATAAAATAAATAATCGGGATTTTCCTGATATGCTTTACTTTGGCAAGCGCTGTTACTCCAATCGCAAGAATCATATCCGGATGCAATGATTTTATTTCATTGGCAATATCAATATTTTTATAATCAGAAAGGACAAGGCGGCGTACGTGTAATTTGCATACCGATTCAAAGCCCTTTAAAGCTTCTTCATAAGGGGCAACCCTTATGCTCTGCACTGCCAGAATCTTTTGTGCTGACACGGCAGTCACAGAACAAAAAAGGATTGACATTGTTACAATTAACACGTAAATTTTCATATGTTTTTGCGTTATTCTATTGATATTTTAAAGAAAAAATAAATATATATTAATAATATTATTGCACCTAATACAAAACCTTGTTACTGGTAAAATAATTATTACTTTTTTTATCATAAATAAATAATTTAGTAAAATCATAAAAACTGTAAAATTGGCTTTCATTTTTTTATCAAAGGTTCGTAAAAATGACAAGTAACGCATTCAATATAACAACCTTTGCTTTTACTTTATTCTTTTTAATCTTAACAGCTTTTATTTGTGAAGCAAATCTTTCCCCTATCGAAGATGAAATGAAAATTCTTCGAATGTTTTACCAGGAAAAAGAGCTGATAATTTCAGCCACAAGGCATCCTAAACCTGTTTCCCAGGTTGCTGAAAATATAACCGTAATAACAGCAAAAGAGATTGAAAGGATGAACGCCCATACAATCTCGGAGGTTTTAAACAGGGTCACTGGTATATTTTTAGGTAATTTTAATCATGATTTTGGCAGCCCTGCCATGATGTCGATCCATGCTTCCACTGAAAGAAATGTACGGGTTCTGGTAGATGGAATAACCTGGAACCAGCTTGCCAGTAACTCCCCTGAAACCATTTCAATACCCGTAGGAATTGTAGAGCGAATAGAAATTATAAAGGGCCCTGCCTCATCAGCATGGGGATCATCCCTTGGTGGTGTGGTTAATATTATAACCAAATCAGCCGGAGATACAAAAATACCATCAGGTACTGTTCAGGCTTCATTTGGAGAGCGGGACACCCGTGATTACATGGCCGAAATTTCAGGAATGGCAGGGCCGATTGGGTGTTATTTTTTTGGCGCACGCCAAAAATCTGACGGTTTAAGGGACTCGAAGGCTTTTGATAATAACAGTTTTTTTTCCAAATTCAGGATTCCGGTATCAGAAAATATTAATGCAATTATCAGTATGGGATACTCCGAGCCGGAAACAGATTTTGGGCAAAATCTTTCAGGCAAGGGGAATACCAGAACATTCCATTCTAAAGCATTGATAGAAGCCAGGCTTAGCGACAACCTCGATTTCAACATTGCAGCGTACCATTTTAAGCAGGAATCCGTTTTCTCGCTTCACTATCCTGCTGTGCTTCACTATCCTGCTGTTGACATAAAGAATCGATATGACGATCAAACCACAGGCGGCAGTGCAAAAATAGCATGGTCAAACCACTATCATACTGCTGTATTAGGTTTTGATTTTGATCATGGCGAGCTTGGCCAAACTGAAAAACAGACTAAAAAATATAGTGAGCCAAATTTTTCCCAAACCAGCAAAACGGATCCTGATATCAAAAAATGGGCACTTTACGCCAATGATACCATAATTATAAAAAAATTGTCGATCACACCCGGCATAAGATATGATCATAACAGCCTCACAGGCTCTTTCCTAAGCCCGAGCATAGGAGCAACATACCAAATCGGCAAAGAATTGATTTTAAGAGGATCTGTGACAAGGGGCTTTACTGTCCCGCCGGTACCGTATGCATCGGGTGGCAGTTTAAATTATGAGGAGAACAGATCACTTGATTCCGAAGAGATATGGTCATACCAGGGAGGTTTTGAAACTGCGGCAGCCGAATATTTCTGGATAAAAGCGACATATTTTTTTCATAATCTTCATGAAGAGTTAAATCCAATCTACTCAGATCAAACAAAAAAAATTATGTTAATTAATAATGGTAAAACCAGACGGCAGGGAGTGGAATTTGAGACACAGACCATGCCTTTTTATAATTTTATTTTTTCGGCAGGCTTTTCATATGTTCATATAAAATCTTCTAAAGAATCAAATACAGAGAATAAATATACTTATAAGCTGAGCATAAAATATGATGATAAAAAAACATTTTATGCGGAGCTTTTTGGCGGTTATACCTGGTGGAATATGAGGAATAATAGCGAAAACTCAAAGTATAATACAATTATTTGGGATCTTAATATTAATAAAAAACTGGATTTTAAAAAAAACTTATCCCCCGAAATATTTTTAACAGCCCACAATATTTTTAATGGATCACAATATCTCTTGAAGGATTTTCAAAATCCACAAAGATGGATAGAGGCAGGTTTGAGAGTACGGTTTTAATTGTTTTTTTTTATAAAATTTTTTTGAATTATGCTGGCACAATAAATGCTTGTTATAAGTGACAAGAGCATAACTTATTAACTTATTTAAGGAGATTAGCATGAAAGAAAACAAAAGAAAAAGTAAAGAAAAAAAGGGAATCGTTGTTTTTGATAAAGCTATAAAAGAAAGTATGATATATTGCTGCAGAGGGCCATATATGCCGGCTCGCGGTCAGTGGTCATAAGCGCACGACCGGATGCTGCCTTTTTTTTTATTATAAATTCTCCGATTTGGTTTATCGGTAAAAGCAGTTTTAAGTTAAGAGCAGTTTTAAGTTATTTAATATTTAAAACTGCTCTCAACAGCATTTCTTCTGATTTGCAAATTAAAATTTGCAAATTGCAATTATAACTTGTAATTATTGCATAGATATGATTAGGAACGAGGACGAAATAATTTTTCCAACTATGCATCACAGCTTCAGGCCATCTTTGCCAGATTTACCCGATCTATAATTGGGTACAAAAATCTTGAAATAGCTCGCTATTCCTGCAACTTTTGTACTTTGAAATCGAACAAAGCTGACCTAAATCTGTGCGCCTATTTGTTGTATAAGTTATTTTGTTTCCGTTCCTAATACAATTCATTTTAAAAAAAGTATATAAATATGCAGCTTTCCCATTATTTAAAAATTTATCCTTTCAAAGACCAACCCGATCAGCTTCTGTTATTTTCCACAAAACACGCCTCAAAAATTTTGATACCCGAAGAAACATTCAAGGCAATTGAAAAAGGAACAATTTCCGACTCCGAGGCTGCCCTGCTGAAAGAGCTCGGCATGCTGGTGCCTGATGCCGAAGATGAAAAGCAGGCCATGCTCAATTATATGGATGAGATGAACAGTAACAACCGGTTGCTCAATCTTACCGTTGTAATGAATCTGGACTGCAACTTTGCGTGCCCGTACTGTTTTGAAGAAGGGATGAAAGGTAAGTTATACCTGTCAGACAGCACAGAAAAGCTTTTGTTAAAATTCATTAAAAAAAAGCTTGTGAATAATAAAGATAGGCTCCTTATAGATTTTTATGGCGGAGAGCCTATGATGAGTTTTGACAGGATGAAATCAATTTCAGAAGCGCTGATACCTTATTCTGAAAAACAGGGTGTATCCTTTTGTTCAGCAATGGTAACCAATGGTTCCCTTTTTACCCGTAAAAAGGCTGAAGAACTTGTTAAACTCGGGCTCCAAAATATCAAAATAACAATAGACGGCCCTGCTGAAATCCATAATAAATCACGGCCATTCAAATCCGGCGCAAACAGCTTTAATACAATAATAGATAATATTAAAAAAACCTGTGATATCGTAAAAATCGGCATAGGTGGTAATTACCGTCAGGATAATTATAAACAATTCGTCTTGCTCCTTGATTACCTTCTGGCAGAAGGGCTTGGGCCTGATAAAATATATTCCGTCAAATTTGACCCTATAATGGATCTTCCGTCTAATTCCAGCCGGACAACAGGGTTAAAAAGTGAATGCACATCAGGTAATGAACCATGGATAATTGAAGCCGACAGCTTTTTAAGGGAGGAGATATTAAAAAGAGGCTGGTTCCCCCCAAAGCCTGCTCCTATGGTCTGTATGATCGAATCGAAAGATTCTTATGTGGTTAACTTCGACGGTAAAATTTATAAATGTCCTACCTTAAATGGAAAAAAAGGTTTTGAGATCGGAGATCTTGAAGCAGGTACCAGGGATTATACAGATTCTTATAATCTTGGCTTATGGAAAAACAGAGAATGCCTGGAATGCAGGTATCTTCCATTATGCTTCGGAGGATGCCGCTACATAACATTTTTAAAAGATGGAAATGTACAAAATAAAGATTGCAAAAAAGAGTTTTTTGATGCTTCACTGGAGACTATGCTGTTACAAGACATAAAGTACAGTTAGAATTCTGCATAATTATTCCAACGCAGGCAGACAAAAGGCAACAGTAGTCCCTCCTTTACCTTTCTCACTATACGCCTCAATTATACCACCATGCCCCTTTATTATACCAAAAGTTGCGGCAAGGCCTAACCCGGTACCCCTTCCCCTTTCTTTTGTTGTAAAATAAGGTTCAAACATTCTCTGTTTCACAGTTTCATCTATACCTGTTCCAGTATCCTTGACTGTTATTTGTGCATATTTTCCTGCGGGAACATCAAGAGACAGAATATTTTTATGATTCAAAATAATATTTTCAGTCTTGATATAAATATTTCCTCCATCAGGCATAGCTTCCCATGCGTTTGTAAAAAGGCTGAAAAGTACTTGTTCGATCTGTATTTGATCAGCCCTGACTTTATATAAATTTTCCTGGTATTCACCTTTTATTCTGATTTCGTGCCTTGAACTTCCAAAGATGGTAACGGTTCTTCTTATAATTTCATTCAGGTTAACAGATTTGAAATAATATTTACCACCTCTTGCAAAACCTAAAATTTGCCTGGTAATTTCGGCTCCAGCTTCTATATTATTTTCAATATTCTGCAATTTTTTATAATTGGGATGATCCTGCCTGGTATTTAAATAGATCAAGGAAACATTGCCCTGAATTCCCATTAAAAGATTATTAAAATCATGCGCAATGCCACCGGCAAGAGTGCTGATCGCCTCTATCTTCATAGCTTGATTCCGTGGTTCAGCCATTATTTTATTATCAAAATCTGCCTGACCGCCCATACATTGGCAAGCAGCCTGTTCTGCTGCTTGTCGGCGGAGTATTTTTATTTCATCTATTAGCTGCTCTTTACTTTTTTCGATATCTTTCATTATAAAACTCAACTTTCTGACTTTAGATCAATATATAAGTTTATATTATTTCAATATATTATGTAGATATATGGCCAAAATGTAGTTTTATAGAAGCTTTTTAGCCCTGAAAGGGCACAATATACCAGCCCAGGGTAACGCCCTGGGTGTTATAAAATAATAAAATATCATTAGCCCTGAAAGGGCGTGATATAATGCTTGTGATTCTTATATCACGCCCTTTCAGGGTTTTGAATATAATATTTCCCAGGGCGTTGCCCTGGGCTGGTATATTTAACCCCTTCAGGGTTTTGACTACCGAATTAACCGCAAATCAGAAAGTTAAATTACTCAACTTTCGGAGTTAAAATGTGCTTCAATAATTTCAATATGTTAGATAGTTAGAATCGCAAATTTTATAGCATTAAAAAGAGTTTTTATAAACTATATTTTAGAGATATTCCTACATAACATATTGAAATTATATAAAATTATATATCTACATCAAGTCCGAAAGTTGAGTTATAAAATTAACTCTTCAGACATTATAAAATTAACTCTTCAGGCCATTCTCTATCATGCCCGTCAACAGGCAATTTTTTACAGGCATCTATTACTACCCTGCCTCCTTCAAAAATCAAATCACGGCCCGGATCAACATTATTGAACAGCTTCCAGAGCAAGGTTGAATTATTTGATAAATCAATATTATTATCGAATAAAATTAATATATTAAATATCTTCAAATCAGTTGCTGACAGCACTCTATCCGCAAAATACCGGCCTCCTCTATTTCTATTTTTTTCAACTGAAAAAGCAATAATCCGGTTTAAAAGAGTCGTATTTTCAAATGAGTCCTGAAACAAATGCCTGAAATTATTAATTCCAGGCAAAGAGCCTGGTTCGAACGGCATTTCCGGCTCTTTGAGAAATGAAACACTGGCTGACCTTTGCGGCTCCCCCCTGAATCTTTCTGTAAGATCTATCCCGATTTTGCTGCCAAAATTCGGAACAGGCGAAGAGTGATCAAGCACATCAAGCACACCTTTTATAATTGTAATATCAGAGGTAATGTCAAATTTTGTTAATAGCTCTTTGAGCACCATTTCAGAATTAGCTGGATTAATATTTTTATCAACTACAATAATAGCCTTGCAAAAACTCATCTGTCCCTGCCCCCACAGGCCGCTCATGATTTTCTGGGCGTGACCCGGGAATTCCTTGTCAATCTCAATGATCACTATGTTGTGAAATACTCCCTCCCATGGAAACCAGTAATCGCATATTTCAGGCATTACCGTTTGAAGCATTGGTAAAAAAAGACGTTCCGTTGCTTTTGCCAGGTAACAATCCTCCATTGGAGGTCTTCCCACAAGAGTGGCATTATATACCGCTTTTTTCCGGTGAGTAACTGCCGTTACATGAAAGACTGGATAATCATCGGCCAATGAATAATATCCTGTATGATCTCCAAAAGGGCCTTCCCTTCTAAATTCTCCGGGATCCACATATCCTTCCAAAACAAATTCAGCTTCAGCGGGCACTTCCATATCTACGGTTAAACATTTGACCATTCTGACCGCTTTTTTTCTTATAAAACCTGCTAGAATTATCTCATCCATACCTCTGGGCATGGGGGCGGTAGCAGCATATGTTGTAGCAGGATCTGCGCCGATAGCAACTGCCACAGGCATTCTTTTTCCGGCATCGCAATATTCATTATAATAATGAGATCCATCCTTATGAATGTGCCAGTGCATACCTGTTGTATTTTTATCAAATATCTGCAAACGATACATTCCTGCATTTCGCCTGCCCGTAATAAGGCTTTTGGTAAAAACAATCGGAAGTGTCACAAAAGGTCCTGCATCACCTGGCCAGCACCATAAAACCGGCAGACTGGAAAGGTCAACATCCTCCCCCTTTAAAACAACCTCCTGGCACGGAGCCCTTGCTCCTCTAAAAGAGCGGGGAAAAAAATTTGCGGCATTAATTGCCATTGGAATAAGATTCAATGTCCCCATAAAATTTTGGGGAGGATTTAATTCCGTAAATTCGCGTACTCTTTCACCAAGTCGATCAAGATGGTCTACGTCGAGCGCCATACAAATACGGCGCTGACTTCCAAAAATATTTGTTACAACCGGGAATTGAGACTCTTTAACATTTTTAAAAAAAAGCGCCTTTCCTCCTTTCGGACTTTTAGATTCCCTATCTGTATATCTGCTGATTTCAAGTCGAATGGATACAGGTTCTGCAATATATGTTATCTCTCCTGCTTTATGAAGAGCATTAAGGAATTCTCTTAAATTTTTATACAAAATCTTTTGTTCCCCATTCCTGAAAAAGAGTCTGCTTTATATTCAAATGATCCAGAACCCTGGCTACAACAGAATCTATTAAATCTTCCATACTGCCCGGTTTGAAATAGAATCCCGGGCAAGGCGGCATTATTACAGCTCCTGCTTTTGCTGCTCTGTACATATTTTTGATATGGATTAAACTCAAGGGGGTTTCTCTCGTTAAAAGAATCAGCGGTCTTTTTTCTTTCAGGCAAACGTCAGCCGCTCTTTGAATCAGGTTATCCGAAATTCCTGATGCTATTGCACCCAGGGTACTCATGGAACAGGGCGCTATCACCATGCCATGATGAATAAAGGATCCGCTGGCCGGGGGCGTAAAAAAATCATCCTGCTCATAAATATTAAGTTCGGCATCCTGATGAAAAACGATTTCCTGTTTTTTAAGAAAATCTGTAAAAGAGGCAAGGTTGCAGCCGTCATTATAACCGGTTTCATGCTCCATTACCCTGTAGCCCGATGCTGAGATAACAAGATATATGTTTAAAGGATTTTTCAGCAAAGCCTTTAAAAGTCTTATCCCGTAAATAGAACCTGAAGCTCCGCACATTGCGACTATAATACGTTTTTTCATATCCACCTCCTGGTCAGTTCATCAAAAAAGATTCCCACAAAAAGTGTTATAGAAATAACACTGTTAACATTAAAAAATGCTATCCCGATTTTTTCAAGGTCATCAAACCTTACAATTTTATGCTCAATAATAAGCAAAATTCCAATAATAAAAAGAGTCAATAGATAAATCAAATGTAGATCAAAAGCAAAATAAATTAGGCAAAAGAAAAAAAATGCGCAAAAATGCATGATCGTAGAGATCATAAGCGCTTTTTTTATGCCAAGGCCGGCCGGTATGGAATAAAGGCCGGTTTTTCTATCAAAATCAATATCCTGACAAGCATAAAGAATGTCAAACCCTGCAATATAAAACATAAGCGCCATGGATAACAATAGAATAGAAAACGAAAAGGTCTTGGTCAGGGCAATCCAGGCGCCAACCGGCGCAAGGGAAATTGCAAATCCAAGATATAGATGTGAAAGCAGGGTGAATCTTTTAGCGTATGAATAGGAACAAAGAATAATCAACACTGGAAAAGCAAAATAAAAACAGATCCTGCCTAACATTGCAGACGCAAAAACAAAAACAAGGGAAAAAAGCAGGACAAAGATGGCCGCAGATACAAGAGAAATGTCTTTGGCAGGAATTGCGCGCCTGACTGTTCGTATATTTTTGGCATCAAACCCGGCATCTGCGATCCTGTTAAAACCCATTGCTGCAGAACGTGCACTTGTCATGGCAACCAGCACCCAGAATATACCTGCCAAATCAACAGGGTATTGCCTCCAGGCGAGTATTGCTGCTGCAAGAGCAAATGGAAGCGCAAAAATGGTATGGGAAAACTTGATCATCCTGAAATATATCGATATATTTTCTATCAGAGGCATTGTTTTATTGTTTTTCATCTTCGTTCCTATCCTTATGGCTCGTACAAAAATAACTTGATATTTTAAGTGCCGATGCATTGCGAAAGCTCAGAATATCCTGATATTCTTGTATGTTCGCGCCTTGTTAGACGGGTGCCTTAACACTTAAAATGGCCAACTTATTGTTGAACGAATCCTTCGACTGCGCCTATTGAATGATTGACGCGGCATTTAACAGGGAGTGCAGTTGTTTTATAACGGGGCACAGGGATCACAACCATACCGATAAAAGCACCAAACGGAGATTTCTGTATTATATTGTTTCGCTCAAGCATGGATACGAACCGGTATGATGAAAACGGAAATTGGCAGACTGTTCCCCATGACAAAGGCACATCTCCCAAAATTGTTTTTATTATCTGTTTAAGCTCCCATATACTGAAAAATTGAGCGTGATTAAAAATAGTACTGGTGAAGACACCTTTTACCCGCCTCTGAAAACTTTTAAGGGCATATCGGTTTAACACTCCTATAAAGACCCTGTCTTTTGTTACCCTGAAAGCTTCTTCCAGAGCTTTTTTTGGTTCTTCGACAAATTCCAGGGTTGTAATCAAAGATGCATAATGGAAAAAATTGTCATCAAAGGGAAGCCGTTCAGCAAAGCCTCGGTGTAAATCTGCACGATTTTTAACTTTGCCCGCTGCAATATCAAGCATATAGGGAGACGGGTCAATTCCTGTAACCTGCAAACCCATTTCAAGATATCCAAGTAAACCTGTGCCGGTACCGCAACCTATGTCAAGCAGCGTTCTGCCTTTCTCCGGTTTAAACAGATCTATCATAAGACCGGTTTCCAGAGAAAGGGCGAATCTATTCGAGGGATTTTGAAGCAAATTATCGTAAGCCCTGGCATCATAAAAATTAAATACGTAACCCATAATTTATCTATTTAAAATAAACGGTATTTTTTATCAACATTTTCTGTTAAATATTTATTGACGATATGCCTTTCTTGAATTAAAATAATATTATGTAAAGTCAAAAAGTTATTACTTATTTATCTTTATTCCTTTGTCTGTTTGATATTTCAGGAGTTCGCTTTTTTCAGGAGGTAGTATGGCGTTAACCAAAAATGATATTGTTGCAAAAATTTACCAACTCGGTTTTACAAAAGATAAATCTATTGAAATTGTTGAAACATTACTGGAAATTATAAAAAATACTTTGAAAAATGAAAATGATTTGCTGATTTCAGGGTTTGGGAAATTTTGTATTAAAAAGAAAAAGGAAAGAAAAGGGCGCAACCCTGCAACAGGTGCCGATTTGATGCTCAGGGAAAGAAAAGTGGTTACATTTAAATGCTCAGGCAGATTAAGAGAAAGAATTAACAGTTAATGAACGAGGGCGAAATAATTTCCCCGTTCCTAAGGAGATTTTTAATGCAGGCCAGCATAACTGGAATTGGGCATTTTGTGCCTGAGCGTAAACTTACAAATTTTGATCTGGAACAGATGGTTGATACGAATGATGAATGGATTTATACACGAACAGGAATTAGAGAAAGGGGAATTCTGGACAAGGATAAAGGTGTTTCATACATGGCTGTCAAAGCAGCAAAAAAAGTTCTTGCTCAAACAAATACCCACCCTGATGAGCTTGATCTTATCATAATGGCCACAACAACATTCGATATGCCATTTCCTTCCACTGCGGCAATAGTACAAGATGCGCTTAATGCCAAAAATTGCTGGGGATATGATCTGGTAACAGGCTGTTCCGGTTTTTTGTTTGCCATATCCACTGCTTCCCAGTTTATTGAAACAGGTAAACACAAAAAGATTATGGTTATAGGCGCAGATAAAATGAGTTCTATATTAAATTACAAGGATCGAAATACATGTATTATTTTCGGAGATGGCGCGGGAGCCGCACTCCTTGAACCATCCGGTAAAAATAATTACGGAGTTGAAGACTATATTAACCACATAGATGGTTCTGGCGGCCAGTATCTATATATGAAGGGCGGCGGCAGTTTGAATCCTGCTACACACGAAACCGTTGATAAAAATATGCATTTTATTCAGCAGGATGGAAAAGTATTATTTAAAAAGGCAATAATAGAAATGACAAACAGCTTTAAGGAAATTATTGAAAAAAATAATCTTACCGCAGAGGATATAAAATTTTTTATACCACATCAGGCTAATGCAAGAATAATAAAAGCTGTAGCGGAAAAACTTGGATTAACAAAAGACCAGGCAATTATAAATATTGAAAAACATGGTAATACCACAGCCGCTACAATTCCTATTGCAATGTCGGAACTTTATCAAAACGGGAAATTGAAAAAAGGTGACAGAGTAATTCTATCTGCATTCGGCACAGGCTTTTCGTGGGGAAGCGTGCTGCTTAAATGGGCTATGGATTGATTTTACGGCATCCTTTATTAATGATAATCGTTCCTCGCTTTCCCGTTCCTAATTAGATTTTCAGGTTAGATTGTCAGATAATTACTCGATTTTAAAATTTGGCACAAGGCCAGAGGGAGGAAAGCGTATTGTAATACTCCGACGACCGATAACGCAGTGAAATTATTTATGTGACAATCTATAAAAGGGAATATTTTGCAAAGGTCTCATATTGAAGTAGCTGTAGCTTTGCCTGTATTTGATACATATACATATAGAGTTCCTGAACATTTTTACAATCAGGTTTCCCCAGGTAAACGGGTCTTTGTTCCATTTGGACAGCGCAAAGTAACCGGATACATACTCGGACAAGCTCAACATACCAATTTTTATTCAATAAAACTTATCATAGATATTCTTGATGAATCACCTCTCTTCCCTTCTTCTATGATACCCTTTTTTAAATGGACAGCGGATTATTATATGCACCCTTTGGGTGAGGTTATAAAATCCGCTTTACCGAAAGGTTTAAATATATATGACACACTTTGTTTGTCCATAACAGAAAAAGGGGAAGAAGCTATTATTAAAAATTCAGTTACCTCTGTAGAGGAAACTGTACTAAATTTTTTAAGGCATGAATCCTGCAGCCAAAAAAAGATCAAAAGCAAAGCAGGTATACCTGTTACAGATTCTTTAATAAACAAAATGGTAAGGCAGGGGCTCCTTTTAAAACAAAGAAAAGTTAATAGCAATAGAACAAAGTCCAGGTCAGAGCGTTATGTATCACTTATTGATTCGGCAACAGATCCTCAGCATAACAATTCCTGCAAAAAAAAACTGTCAGAGCCAAGAAAAAAAATACTTGATATTCTTAAATCCAAAGGCGATCTTTCTGTAAACGAATTAAAAAAAATTGTGCCGACGGCGATTAATCTTGTCAGATCCATGCAAAAGGATGATCAGGTTACAATTTATGAAAAAAAAATATACAGGGATCCTTTCGGAGAATTGATAATACCGGATACTCCGCCGCAGTTGACTAAAGAACAAAGAAAAGTAGTTGCCTTTATCCAAAATCTGTTAGAAAAAGGATATTCAACATGCCTTCTTAAAGGAGTAACAGGCAGTGGAAAGACCGAAGTTTACATGCAGCTTGCGGAACTGGTAATAAAAACAAAACGTTCTGTAATTATTCTTGTTCCTGAAATAGCTTTGATAACCCAGACAGAGCAAAGATTTCGTTCCCGCTTTGGAGATACAGTCGCCCTGTTGCATAGCGGACTTTCTGATGGTGAACGCTATGATCAGTGGACCCGTATATTATCAGGTGATGCTTCAATAGCTATTGGAGCCAGGTCTGCTATTTTCGCACCTTTTAAAGATATCGGCCTGATTGTGGTTGATGAAGAACACGATGATTCGTATAAACAGGAAAATGCATTTTGTTATAACGCAAGGGATCTCGCAGTTGTAAGAGCAAAACACCTGAACGGAGTTGCTCTTTTAGGCTCGGCAACTCCGTCCGTACAGTCATACTATAATGCTTTTACAAAAAAATATCTCAAAACATCTCTTACCAGGCGTATCGGGAAAAGCTCCCTTCCTGATATTGAAATCATAGATTTACGAAAAAACAGGGATGAAAAAGGCATAAGCAGATTTATTTCGCCTGAACTTCGCTCTGGAATAAAAAAGACACTTGGCCGTGGCGAACAGGTTTTGCTTTTTCTTAATCAACGGGGTTTTGCAACTCATCCGGTATGCGCTTCCTGTGGAGAAGCCATGAAATGTAAAAACTGCTCTGTTACCTTAACGCTCCATAAAAAAACCAATGCATTCAGATGTCATTATTGTGGATATGCACGACCATCCGTATCCCACTGCGCTATATGCGGTTCTTCTGACATCAAACTGCTTGGGCTAGGCACTGAAAAAGTGGAAGAGGGAGTTAAAACACTTTTTCCGGATGCCAGAGTATCGCGAATGGATCACGATACAACCAGGCGAAAAGGATCGTTGCTAAAAATATTGAAACGCTTAAAAAAACAGAGTATAGATATTTTGATAGGCACCCAGATGATTGCCAAAGGCCATGATTTTCCAAAAATCACACTTGTTGGAATAATATGTGCAGATCTTTCATTAAACTTTCCGGATTTCAGAGCTTCTGAAAAAACATATCAGCTAATTTCTCAGGTATCAGGCAGAGCAGGCAGAGGAGAGATTCCAGGGAAAGTTATCCTGCAAACCCATAATCCTGATCATTTCAGCATAGTGGCGGCTCAGAATCAGGATTTTAACAGTTTTTATGATCAGGAAATATATTTTCGTAATCAACTTGATTATCCGCCTTTTACGAGACTGATCAGACTACAAATTTCAGGTATAGACAAAAACAAAACATGTGAACATGCAATAAAAGTAACGGATATCTGTAAACAATTAAAAACAGATAATCAAATTTTCAACTCTGTCACAGTGCTTGGGCCGATTGAATCCCCTGTTTCTAAAATAGCAAATAGATATAGATGGCATCTTTTATTGAAAAGCCGTAAAATAAAGCCCCTGCACGGGTTAATTCAGAATCTTTTTTTTGATAATGCATTCGCAATCAGAGGCAAAAATATTAAAGTAATATCGAATATTGATCCTTTTTCCATGATGTAGAAATAAATTAGGAACGGGGACGAAACAACTTCCACAAGTAGGCGCACAGATTTAGGCCAGCTTTGTTCGATTTCAAAGTACAAAAGTTGCAGGAATAGCGAGCTATTTCAAGATGTTTGTACTTTGAAATCGGGCAAAGATGGCCTGAAGCTGTGATGCATAGTTGGGGAAGTTATTTCGTCCTCGTTCAAGAGGAAGCTAAATTATGATAAAAAAATTATCTATATACACTCTGTTGATTTGTTCTATTTTGTTTATTTGCTCTTTATCCTTTGCTGAAGAAAATAAAGAGTCTGTATACCCGGATGCTTTTTTTCCTGAAAAAATTTTTAAATTCAACAACGTTGTTGAAAGTACACAAGTAAAACATCATTTTAAACTGCTAAATAAAGGTAATGCTCCTTTGTTCGTTCAAAAGGTAAAAGCTGGCTGAGGTTGTGCAACTCTCTCTTTTACAAGAGAAATCTCTCCAGGCGGAGAGGGAAAGATTACCGTAAGAGTCAACACAAACGGCTATGGCGGTCGAAAATTAAAGAAAAATATTATAGTTCAAACCAATGATCCAAAGCATAAAAAAATTACTCTTGTTATTTCAGGGGAAGTTGAAAAATTTGTTACTATTATTCCCAAACGGGTTACCCTGCGCGGCATTTCCGGCACAAAGATTAAAAGAAGTGTAAAAATTATTCCGGAAAAAAAATATCCATTTAAAATAACCGGTTTAAGGGCAAAAAAAGGCGATTTTATTGAATATGTTCTGGAAAAATCAAAAAAAACCAAAGAGCTTTTTTATATATTAAAAATAAAGAATAAAAGAATAATTAAAGGCGGTTATCACGATATCATATATTTAAAAACAGACAGCAAAATACAACCTGAAATCAAAATCAGCATTTATGGAACCATTCTTGACAAACCCATAGGTAGCAATACAACAGGAAAAAAATGAAAGAGATTAAAACAGTAGCCTTTGACTGTGACGGAGTCATGTTCGATACAATAAATACAAATCGAGCCTATTATAATCATATTCTTGCAAATTTTGGAAAGCCAGAAATGACTCAGGAAGAATTGCAATATGTACATATGCATACTGCAGATAAATCCATAGCTTATCTTTTTGCTGATTCAACAAGTTGCAACGCCGCCATTGACTATTGCAAGTCATTAAGCTATATGCCATTTTTAAAAAATATGTCTATTGAGCCGCATCTCAAGCCGCTTCTTGCAAAATTAAGAAAAAAATTTAAGACTGCCATTGCTACAAACAGAACAACAACCATGGATTGCGTTTTGTCCGAAAATAAGCTGGAAGATTTGTTTGATCTGGTTGTAACAGCGATTGACGTGGAACGTCCAAAACCATACCCCGATTCTCTTATAAAAATTATTGACCATTTTAATATAACCCCTGAAAATTTAATATATATTGGTGACTCAGCGCTGGATGAACAGGCAGCAAAAGCTGCGGGCGTATTTTTTGTTGCTTACAATAATCTTTCCATGAGTGCAGACTTTCATATTAAAAGCTTAAAGGAAATGGAAAGTATAATATTTAGATGAAAATTACTATATTTACACGGCTTGTATTCGGCTATGCAGCAATAATGCTGATGATCATTTTTATCGGAATATATTTACCATTAAAACTCAAGCAGATTAATGATCTCACTCGCACTGTCGCTGCTGTAGATGAAGCAAGCATAAGAATTGTCAAACATCTACAGGAAACTATTTATGCGCAAGTAGGTTTTGGGAATAAATTTCTTGTTTCAAGGGACAAGGACTTTTTTAATGAATTTAAAAAAATTCAGAACTACGCAAAAGAGGACATGATAAAAATAGAGTCTCTGCTCGATACAAACGAAAAAGAAGAGGCTTTTGAAAAGGCAGCAAAATTATATTTTGCTTATCTTTTCAAGTTTAAAAGCGATCTAAAAAGTTTGGACAAGGAATCCGATTATCCTGGCAAAAAATATATTGAGGAAAATAACAAATTAGGAGACAAGATTAACAGGAAACTGGAGAATCTTATAAAAATAGTCAGATCGGATGAAGAAAAAAAGATAATATTATCCAACAAGATCAGCTTGCATGTTTTTAAATTAACTTCTGTTATTGCAGTTTCATCAATCATTTTTGGAATTCTAATTTCATTTTTTAACACAAAAAGCATAACCAGGCCTATACTTCTTTTACAAAAACAAACAGAAGAAATATCAAGAGGGAAATTCCAGAAAATTTCAAATATTACTTCTCCACCTGAAATCAAGGAACTCTCGGATCATTTTAACAGTATGTGTGAACGGCTGAAAGAGCTGGACAATATGAAAACTGATTTTATCAGCTATGTATCACATGAATTGAGAACTCCTTTAACAGCCATAAAAACAGCTACAGGTATGCTTCTTAACGGGGCATATGCAAACAGAAAAGGTAAACAGGATGAGCTTTTAATTATTGTACATGAAGAATGCGAGCGTTTGATAAAATCTGTTAACCGAATACTGGATCTATCCCGCATGGAGGTTGATATGATGGATTATCACTTCACAAAATGCCCCATCATACCAGTTATTCAAAAAAGCATATTAAAAATAGCACCGATTGCTGAACAGACTGGAATAAATCTTGAGTTAAAACCTCCTCCAGGATTGCCCTTTGTCATTATAGATGAAGAAATGATAGCCCAGGTTATGGATAATCTAATAGGCAATGCGTTAAAATTTACATCAGAACAGGGTACAGTAACAATTAACCTGAATATGTCACAAACTGAAAAGGGTTTTGTGAAAGTATCGGTCTCAGATACAGGGATAGGGATTGATAAAGAACATCTTGATTTAATCTTTGATAAATTCAAACGTATTGATGAAAAAATTGAGACTGCCCGGGGAAGCGGCCTGGGTTTGTCGATAACCAAGTATATTATTGCCGCCCATGGAGGAAGAATATGGGTTCAAAGCAAACCTGGAAAAGGGAGTACCTTTTTCTTTACCTTACCTGCAGCCTGATATTAATATTCGGTTTTATCGGATGTGCCGATTTTTACCATATATATTCATATAAAGAAAGACAGGATGAAAAACATCTTGCCAACGCAGTAAAATTAATGGGAAAAGGGGATTATAAAGAATCAATATCTGAAATTCAAAGGGTCATGATGCTATTCCCCAACAGGCTGGAAAATCAGGGACTATTTCTGATGGGGCTGGTATATATGCACCCTGAAAATCCTGAAAAGGATTATAAAAAATCGTTGGAATGCTTCACAACAATTGAAGCTAATGGGGAATTTGTAAAAAGTCATATTAAAACCGTAGCATTAATTTATCAAAATTTACTTAAGGAACGAATTGATAGAAACAAAGAAATTAAAAAATTAAAGCATAAAATAAAATCTCTGGAAACAGAAATCGGGAAACAGAAAAAAAATAAAGCCAAATTGCAAAATCAACAAAAAGATTTACATACCATGATAAAAAAATTAAAAGACCATATTAATGGCCTTAAGAATCAGATTAAAGATATTAAAGAAATAGATCTTGGTATTGAAGAAAAAAAAAGAAAGTCTTTAGGAACGAGGACGAATTAACATCCTCAACTATGCATCACAGCTTCAGGTCGTCTTTGCCCGATCTAAAAGTAGAAAAATTTTGAAATAGCTCGCTATTCCTGCAACTTTTCTACTTTTAGATCGAACAAACCTGATCTAAATCTGTGCGCCTACTTGGGGAACTTATTTCGTCCCCGTTCCTTAAATAAAACAAACAGGTAAGCTATGAAAACAATTTTAATAGTAGATGATGACAAAAATATACTTAAAGTAATTAAAATGAAGCTGGAATCAGAAGGATTTAAGGTCTCCTCAGCTCTTAAAGCGCAAAACGCACTCCAAATAGCAAAAGATGAGGTTATTGATTTAGCCCTGCTTGATCTTAAGCTTAACGGCAAGAATGGAATTGAGCTAATGGAAGAGATTCATCAAATTAATCCTGAATTGCCTGTTATTATTTTAACAGCATACGGCGCAATTGATACCGCTGTTGAAGCTATGAGGAAAGGAGCTTACAGCTATTTAACAAAACCCTTTGACGATAACGACCTTTTGCAGCAAATTGAGCAATGCCTGAAAAAAACTACTATTTCTTGTGAGGTAAAAAATCTTAACAATATAGTCAAGGAAAAGTATGGGTTTGATAATATTATAGGTCAAAATGGTAAAATGAAAAAAGTTATGTCAAAAATATCTCAGGCCGCAACCACAGATTCTATAATCCATATTGAAGGGGACAGCGGAACCGGCAAGGAGTTGATTGCAAAAACCCTGCATGCAGCCAGCTTTAGAAAAGACGGTCCTTTTGTTGGAATCAATTGTGCTGCCATACCGGATAACTTGATGGAAAGTGAACTCTTCGGGTTTGAAAAAGGAGCTTTTACCGGAGCTTTAAAACGTAAAAAAGGTTTTTTTGCTCAAGCCGCCGGAGGTTCAATCTTTTTGGATGAAATCTCAGAAATGCCCTTTCCAATGCAGGCAAAGCTTCTTCGGGTTATAGAAGAGAGAGAATATTATCCTTTGGGAAGTGAAAAAACTGTGAAAGTCGATGCCAGGATAATAATAGCATCCAACAAAGATCTGGCTAAAGAGGTGGAGAACAAGACTTTTCGGGAAGATCTTTACTACCGTATCCACGTTATCCCGATAAAGCTTCCCCCGCTTAAAGACAGGAAGGAGAGCATACCTCTTCTTTCAAAACATTTTCTGGAAAAATATTCAAGCAGGATAAGCAAGGATATAAGCGGTTTTTCAAAACCAGCCATGCAGAAACTCCTGCTTCACACCTGGCCGGGTAATGTCAGGGAACTTGAAAACACTATTGAGTGCGCAGTAGCTCTTACCACAAAAAATATCATTCACGAAGATTTAATTTTACAATCCAGAGATATAAAGACAAACGAATTAAAGCCTCTAAAGGCTGCCAAAGAAGACTTTGAAAAAAATTATATAATTCAACTGTTTGAATTCACAAAAGGGAATGTAAGCAAGGCAGCGAAACTTGCAGGAAGATACAGAGCAGATCTATACGACCTTTTAAAAAAATATGATATGAAACCTGCTGATTTTAGATAAGGAACGAGGACGAAATAAATTAATTAATATGGATAAAATAGTAATAGAAGGAGGAAAACGCCTTAAGGGCGAAGTAAAAATCAGTGGAGCTAAAAATGCTGCGCTGCCGATACTTGTATCCTCCATGCTAACGGATGGTCAATGCATTTATTCTAACGTTCCTGGTTTAAAAGATGTCAGCAGCATAAAGCTTTTATTGTCAACCCTAGGGGCCAGGGTAGATACTGACGGAAACACTGTAAAGATAAATGCAAGCGGTATTAATAATCATCAGGCTCCATATGATCTGGTGAGAAAAATGAGGGCCTCAATATTGGTACTTGGACCTCTTTTGGCAAGATTAAAAAAAGCCAGGGTTTCCCTGCCGGGAGGCTGCGCTATTGGTGCGCGTCCAATTAATCTGCATTTAAAAGGTTTGGCAGACCTCGGTGCTTCAATAGAGCTGAAACATGGTTATATTGAAGCCAGGGCAGATAAACTCAAAGGTGCTGAAATTTATTTGGATTTCCCTACTGTTACCGGTACTGAAAATCTGATGATGGCTGCCGCCCTGGCTGAAGGGACCAGCTATATCAAAAATGCTGCATGTGAACCGGAAATTAAAGCCATGGCCAATGTCATGAATAAAATGGGAGCTGACATAAAAGGCGCCGGCACATCCTGTATTAAAATCAACGGAGTCTCTTCCATGAATCCTGCATCTGTTTCCATCATCCCCGACCGGATTGAGGCAGGTACCTTTATGGTTGCTGCCGCCCTGACAGGTGGTGATTTTACAATTGTTGATTGCGAACCTGATCACCTTGGTTCTGTAATAGATAAATTAAGGCGTGTCGGTTCAAAAATAGAAATTAATAAAAAATGTATCCATATTACAGGTCCTGATGAAATTATAAGTGTAGATATAAAAACCAGAACATATCCAGGCTTTCCGACAGATATGCAGGCACAGTTTATGGTGTTGATGTCGGTTGCCAACGGGGTCAGCACCATATCTGAAACAATATTTGAAAATCGTTTTATTCATATCAGTGAAATAAAACGTATGGGTGCCAACATAACAGTATCCGGCAATTCTGCTATAGTAAAAGGCGTTCCTGCACTTTCAGGAGCTCCTGTTATGGCATCCGATCTACGAGCAAGCGCCTCTCTTATTCTTGCCGGTCTTGCAGCCAGCGGCAAAACAGAAGTCAATCGGATATATCACCTTGACAGGGGATATGAAGCCCTTGAAAAAAAATTTAAACTGTTAGGGGCTAACATCAAAAGAGTATCCTGAAAAACGTGGACAAATTTTTTGCCCGTCCCATGATTCCCCTGCTGATATCCATGATATCAGGTATCCTCCTATGCACACAACTCCCCTGCCAGATTAAAATTGCATATATTTTTCTTTTTATAAGTGCTCTTTTCATCTTTTTCGGCATCTTGAGAAAGAGAATTTTTTTTTTACCGCTTTTATCTGTTTTTTTTATTATCGGATATATATCAATCAATCCATTTGTCACTCCAATATTTTCCTTAAACCATATTACACACTTTACAGATCAAAACAAATGGCACATTCAAGGCACAATAGATACAAAACCTGTTTTTTACGGTAAAAGGTTAAAATTCACTATCAAAAGCGAGCTGCTTGAGGATAAACACAAATCTTTTCCTGTAACAGGAAAAATTCGTCTAACAGTCTCGGGAAAACATCCAGCACTGAGGGTTGGAGATAAAATAAAATTTTACAGTAAAATCAGAGCTATCAGGAATTTCAACAATCCAGGCGGATTCGATTATAAAAGATACATGTCATTTAAAGGTATATGGGGCTCTTCCTATACCCGAGGCGACAGAATTCAAATAATAAAAAAGGTAAACTCCCGGGGGTTCACGGGAATGATTGAAATGACCCGGAACAAAATTTCAGCCCTGATAGAACAGATAAAGAATGATGAAGAAAGAGCTGTCCTGAAAGCCCTTATAATAGGAGATAAACATGAAATATCACCTTTGCTGCGTGAAGACTTTAACAGAGCAGGCGTCAGTCATTTACTTGCCATTTCCGGACTTCACATAGGAATTGTAGCTGGACTTTCATTTTTATTTTTTTCGCGAGTTCTCTCCTTTTTTAAAATTCTCCTGTGGAATGCATGGGTAAAAAAAGGCGCTGCAATTTTGTCAATTTTTCCTGTTATTCTATATGGTCTAATTGCAGGAATGCCGCCATCCACCCAGAGAGCGGTTATTATGATTTCCGTTTTCCTGTTGACATTTATTTTTGAAAAGCAGCATGATGCATTTAATACTCTGGCACTCGCAGCCATACTTATTCTGATCTTCCATCCGCCTTCTATTTATTCAGTCTCGTTTCAACTATCCTTTGCGGCTGTTTTTTCAATCATCTACGGCATGTCTTCAATTTATAAAAAAACAGATAATCAACTTGTAACCGGCAAAAACAAGTTTTCGTTTATCAAAAAAAAGCTGGGGCCGTTTTTTTTCGTTTCATTTTTTGCCATCACAGGCACTACCCCTTTAGTCATGTACTATTTTAACCAGATTTCCTTAATTGGCATAATAACAAATTTGTTTGCTGTCCCTGTAACAGGCTTTATTGTCGTACCTTTAGGTCTTTTTTCTTTCCCGGCTTACCCTGTCAGCATAAAACTGGCATCATTATCTATAAATATATCAGCCTATATATCAGGATACGTTCTTGAAGTTGTCAAGTTTATGTCTCATATGCCATTTGCCGCATATAAAACATTGACACCTTCAGGTTTTGAAATATGCTTATATTATCTGACATTCCTGACAGTTCTACGAATTATAAAAAATATTATTAATAAAAATAAAGGTATTACAGAAAAAACAAATATTGATTTGAAACTTTTCGCCCTGGCACTCTTTTTTCTTTTTACAGCAGGTTGCTGCGATGCCGCATACTGGCTGTATCACAGGTTTTTACATAATGATTTAAGAGTAACCATTCTTGATGTTGGGCAGGGCAGCGCAGCGCTGGTTGAACTGCCAAAAGGTTCATCAATTCTTATTGATGGCGGAGGCTTTACAGATAACAGCATCTTTGATATAGGGGGAAAAATTATCGCTCCCTTTTTATGGCGGAAGAAAATCATGACAATAGATACAATTATTCTTTCACACCCGAACAGCGATCATCTTAATGGATTGATATATATCGCCAAACATTTTAATGTTAAAACAGTCTTATCCAATGGCGAAGGAGTCGACACACTTGGATATAAAGAGTTTATTAAGGCAATCAATAAAAACAGAATAGAGCTGGCTCAATTCAGCCAGTTAAAACGCAGACAAAATATCTGTAATGTAATTCTTGAAATACTTTATCCTCCGCCGGATTATTCAGAAAAAAAGCTTAAAGACAAGTGGAGAGATTTGAATAATAACTCTATAGTCGTCAAAATAACCTACGGCACAATATCCTTTCTCTTTCCGGGAGATATTGAAGCCGATGCAGAAAATGAACTTGTTTCAATAAATGGCGGCAAATTGCGCAGCACTGTGCTGATAGCCCCTCATCATGGCAGCAAAACCTCCAGCACACCCAAATTTCTTCAAAATGTGCAACCCGAATTAATCATAATATCATCCGGCTTTAACAATCGATTCGGTTTTCCAGGCGCCGAAGTTATAAAAAGGTACAAGTTACTTGGCAGTCAAATACTTGAAACAGCGAAAAATGGAGCTGTAACAGTTGTAACAGATGGAACGGCTGTTTTCACTATGAACGGGGACGAAATAACTTCCACAAGCAGGCGCACAGATGGCCTGAAGCTGTGATGCATAGTTGGGAAAGTTATTTTTTGCCGAACCCTAACGACGTGAACTGGAAATTACATTTATTAAATGAGAATGTATTTTTCCGAGAAGAGTGCAGTTTTTTAGACACGCGGGGAACTGCGCACTTGATTCGCATTCCTTGCACGGGCTTTTTGATAGATACCCTGCTTCAAAATCGAATTGATGCTTAACAGGGTACTTATCCCGTTTAAATTTTTTTGCCTGCGTTTCTAAATCCATAATTTGACACTTACCACATCATTTTATAAATTACCATAAAATATTTTAGGAACGGGGACGAAATAATTTCCACAAGTAGGCGCACAGATTTAGGTCAGCTTTGTTCGATTTCAAAGTACAAAAGTTGCAGGAATAGCGAGCTATTTCAATATTTTTGTACTTTGAAATCGGGCACAGATGGCCTGAAGCTGTGAGGCATAGTTGTGGAAGTTAATTCGTCCCCGTTCCTTAGGGACATGGAAGGGCATACATATTAATTATGCTTGAAGATCATATAAAATTTATGAATATAGCTTTAAATGAAGCTGAAAAGGCAAAATTTCAAAATGAGGTTCCTGTAGGGGCAGTTATAGTGGATGCAAAAGGAGAACTCGTTGCAAGTGCGCATAATATGGTTATAGGTCTATCCGACCCTACAGCACATGCTGAAATTCTTGCTATCAGAAAAGCTTCAAGAATACTTGCCAACTACAGGTTGTTAAATACCTCGCTCTATGTTACAATAGAACCTTGTATAATGTGCATGGGAGCATTAATTCATGCTCGTATAAAAAGAGTAATCTATGGTGCAAAAGATCCAAAATGGGGTGCTGCAGGTTCACTCTATTGCTTTGCGGATAATAAAAAATTAAATCATCATCCCGAAATAACAGGTGATGTGTGCGAAAAAGCATGCGGTAATTTGATAAGGGATTTTTTTAGGGAAAAAAGAATGTCTAAAAAAACAGATTTGTTATAGATTTTTAGATCAAGGAGCAAATAGTGTCTAATATAGTAATAGTCGGAACACAATGGGGCGATGAGGGCAAGGGTAAAATTGTTGATCTTCTTTCCAGGAATGCTGATATTGTAGTTAGGTTTCAGGGAGGAAACAATGCCGGGCATACACTTGTTGTAGATGGAAAACAGTTTATCAGTCACCTGGTACCGTCCGGTATCCTGCAGGGTAAAACATGCATTCTCGGCAATGGCATGGTTGTGGATCCAAAGGTGTTAATTGACGAAATGGAGGCATTAAGCAGGATTGGTATTGAGGTTGGACCAAACAACCTTAAGATTAGTGAAAAGGCTCATATCATCATGCCCTATCATAAACTGATAGATCTGGAACGGGAAAAGAAAAAAGGTGATAATAAAATCGGTACCACAGGCAGGGGTATCGGTCCCGCTTATGAGGATAAAGCAGCCCGAACAGGTATCAGATTTAGCGAGCTGATTGATTCGGAAGTTTTTATAGAAAAATTAAAAATAGCGCTTAATGAGAAAAACTTTGATCTTGAGCATCGTTTTTCAGCGCCCACATTAAATCTTGAAGAAATAATTAATAAATATAGTATATACGCAAAAAGACTGGCTTCACATGTGACAAACATATCGGTTATCATTGACAAAGAAATTAAATCCGGCAAGCAGGTTCTTTTAGAAGGCGCCCAGGGTACTCACCTGGATATTGACCATGGTACATATCCTTTTGTCACTTCATCAAATACGGTTGCAGGAAATGCCTGCAACGGAGCAGGAATCGGCCCAAAAAGAATTACCGGAATAGTAGGCATTGTAAAAGCATACACTACAAGGGTGGGTGAAGGACCTTTTCCTTCGGAACTTTTTGATGAAACAGGTGACAGAATTCAAAAAAAAGGCGCTGAATTTGGAGCTACAACCGGCAGAATGCGACGCTGTGGATGGCTTGATATGGTAGGAATAAAAAATGCGGTACGTTTGAACAGCCTGACCGGTCTGGTCATCACTAAACTTGATGTGCTTGGAGGCCTGGCATCTTTAAAAATCTGCACCAGCTATGAATGTGGGGGAAAAGTTATCAATGACTTTCCATCCGATATAAAAACCCTTACCTTATGCAAACCTGTTTACGAAAGCTTGCAGGGCTGGGAAGAAGATATTTCAGGCATTACACAATTTGCAGAACTTCCGGATAATGCAAAACAATATATAAAAAAAATAGAAGAACTTGCCGAAACTCCGGTTCAGGTAGTTTCTGTAGGTCCGGGCAGAAATGAAACCATAATGATTAATAATCCATTTAATGAATAAATTATGAAAACTTACTGGCTGATTGCAGCTTTTGTGCTGATTATTAATCTTCCATTTGGTTTTTGGAGGGTGCAAACTATTAAATTTTCTCCCTCCTGGTTTCTGGCAGTACACATCCCTGTTCCGATTTCTATCTTACTCCGTATTCTTACCGGTACAGGATGGCAACTAAAAATTATGCCCATTTTTGTTTGTGCTTTTGTATCGGGACAATTCCTTGGAGGCAAATTTTACAGTAAATACAGGAAAAAATAATATGGAAGCACTTAAAAAATTTGACATAAAAAGTTCAATTGCAGAATCGACAAATGAACTTTTCGAAACAATGCTTTCTATGGACGTAGAACTATCTGCTTCAGAAGAGCCTCCTTTTTTTGAAGGAGAAAGGATAACCGGTTCATTAAGTTTTGCCGGTAAATTAATGGGCAGCATAGCTATTACCGTGAGCGATGAGTTTTCCAAAGAAATGACTGCAAGCATGCTGGGAATGGAACCTGATGAAATTGAAGGTGAAGATGAAATAAATGATGTAATCCTTGAAATATGCAACATTATCGGTGGCAATCTAAAATCTAATTTTAATGACGCTGGCATGGATTGTGTTATATCTACACCTTCTATTACAATTGGTTTGGATTTTAATATTGAATCAATGAACATGGAGCGATCTGAAAGTTATACTTTTATTAGCCAGGGTAATACAATAGTCATTGAAATAGCCTTAAAACCCGAAGATGAATCTTCTATTGATCCAACAAAACAACTTTCCAGCATAGATATCGAAAAATTTGGAACAATGGATATCATATCATCCACCGGTGATAAAGTGATTGAATTTTTTGATGCCATGCTTTCTATGGATCTTGAATTAATTGACACACCTGAAAATGAGCCTCTTGATATCCCAAAGCATGTGGGAACAATCAATTTTGCAGGGGATGTTAACGGAAGTCTTAATGTAAAAGTCAACGGACAATTCGCTCACGTTATTACGGCAAATATGCTGGGCATTTCATTGGATGAAATCGAAAACGAAGACGATGTTAAGGATGTAATTGGTGAAATGACCAACATTATAGCCGGGAACCTTAAAACGGCTTTTTGCGATTCGGGTTTGCATTGTGTAATTTCACCGCCTTCAATTACTGCTGGGAAAAATTTTAAGATTTCCGTTTTAAATATGGATAGATATGAACGGTTTACTTTTAAATTTGAGCATCATGAAATTACCGTTGAAGTATGTGTAAAGATAGATGAAGCAGCTCTAAAAAAAAGCCAGGAAGAGGCAGAAAAAATTTCTTCAATTGCAGCGGCTGATGACCAGCAAAAAAGTATTGACGCTCTCGTTTCCGGTGATTCTAAAACGCCATCTTCCAAAGATCAGGATGATACTTCTTCTGTGGATGATGTCGATGATGAAAAAAAGCTGGATCTGGTTCTTGATATTCCTGTAGAATTAACCGTTGAATTGGGAAAAAGCAAAATCAAGATAAAAGATTTCCTTGCTTTGAGCCAGGGTTCTTCAATTACTTTTTCCAACCTTGAAGGTGAACCACTTGATATTTTGGCAAATAATAAACTGATTGCTAAGGGAGAAGTAGTAGTTGAAAATCAGAAATATGGCATTAGAATAACAGAACTTCTCAGCCGTATGGATCGTATCAAAAATCTTAAATAAGAATTAACTTCTCTACAAAACTTTCAACATTAATGGAATTGCCACAAATGTTCCCAGGGAACTGCCAAGATTTGTGAAGACTACAACCAGTAGGATTCTGCTCACCTTGTTTCCCCAGAATCCTTTTATGGAAAGAATATCCTCGGAAAGATGTTCAAAATCTTTTACTTTAGGTTTTCGCATCATCGCCTCTATCAGCCCTGATACCCATCCGGCCGCAATCATAGGGTTAAGGGATGTTATTGGAGCGGCTGCTATTGAAGAAATTATTGTTAAAGGATGAGCTAAAGCTATTATTGCTCCTATACCAGCAAAAAGGCCATTTGCTATAAACCACCATTTTATCATATCAGTACCACTTTGTGAACCACCGTAAAAAAATCCAAGAATAATAAAAATGCAAATTAACAAGGGAAGAAACCATTTGATAAATTTTGCCGGCTTACTTTTGGGCGGAAGCTTTTCCAGTTCCTCAATATTAATCTCATCATTAAAATGTTTTTTAATCCCTGGAACATGGCCGGCGCCAACAACTGCTGCAATCTTTTTGCCGGGAGCTGATTTTATTTTGGCAGCAAGGTACAGGTCTCTTTCATCTATAAGAATTTTTTTTAATACAGGTACGGATTTTCCCACTTCAGACAATATTGACTCAAGTATATCCTCCTGCTTCATCTTTTCAATATCTTCCTGATTAATATCATCTACACTTCCCAAAGAGAGTATTACCTGAAATAGAAGTTTAATTTTTTGCCAAATGCCCATTATCCGCCATGTTCGCGACAGGGTAATGCGGATATCACGATCAGCAAGAAATATTTCTGCGCCGATGGATTCACCTGTTTCTATAGCTTTTATCATCTCCTCGCCCGGTTTTACATCAAGCTTTTCGGCTATCCTTTTCTGAAAAGAAGCCAGAAGAAGGTTTGAAAGTAACAGAAATGCTTTTTTTTCCTTAATTACCTTGATGATATCCATATCAAGCCATTTCTTTTTTTGACGAATTGCCTGATACCTTGATTCGCACAGTTCAACACACACGGTGTCCGGTTTTTCCTCATTAATAACAGCCTGTACAAGTTCGGAACTCTCTTTGGATACATGTGCAGTGCCTATAATAATAATTTCTTTATTTTCCTGATTAATACGATGGATAGCATTATTTTTATTTATAGCCGGCATTGTTTTACAAAAGTCCTTGTTTATTTTAAAAAATTTAATATACTTGGAGAAATTATTTCATCCTCGTTCCTTAATACGTTCCGTCAACCAGCGCAACATAAATATAAAGACTTTAAAATCCTATAGTGCAAAAAAAGTGAATACCTTCATGAATCAAAAAATTCAACAAAAAAACGAAAAACAGATAATTAAAGAAGAACCTTTTTACCTGGAAACATGTAATGAGGTTGCACTCTTTGACGCCGCTTATCTTGAAAAAATTCCCATTATGCTTAAGGGTCCCACTGGATGCGGAAAAACAAGATTTATTGAATATATGGCATTTCGATTAAATCGTAACCTGATAACGGTTGCCTGCCATGAAGATCTCTTTGCATCAGATTTAATAGGACGTTTTTTATTGCAGAACGATGAAACAGTCTGGAATGATGGCCCATTAACAAAAGCCGTGCGCACAGGCGCCATTTGTTATCTTGATGAAATAGTCGAAGCCCGCAAGGATACAACGGTTGTTATTCATCCTTTAACCGATAACCGCAGGACATTATATATTGATAAAAAAGGAGAAACCATACAAGCGCATGATAATTTTATTATGGTGATATCTTATAATCCAGGATACCAGTCAGTTTTAAAGGATTTAAAGCAAAGCACCCGCCAGCGTTTTATTGCAATGAATTTTGATTATCCTGATGCTGAGAAAGAGGCTCTGATCGTAGCCCATGAAGGCAAGATTGAAATAACAACTGCCAGGAAACTTGTAGCGCTGGCAGGCAAAATCAGAAAAATAAGGGAACATGGCTTAACTGAAGGAGCAAGCACCCGCCTGCTGATTTATGCGGCGCAACTTATAAAAAGAGGTATCCTGGAAGATGAAGCTGTCAGGGCAGCCGTTTGCCTTCCATTAACGGATGATAAAAGATTGCTTGAGACCCTTACTGATCTTATTGATGATATATTTTAAAAATTATAGATTATAAATTCGCCCTCGTTCCTTAAATTAAGCTGTCGAACAGGCAAAAGAAAGAACTCGAAATTATTGTTGGCAAGCGGAATAGTTTTCAAGTCAAAAAAATAGGCTCAAAGGTTTTGCTTACTTCAATAACCGAAGAATTTATGATTTACTGTACTATTGTTGACCAAGAATGACAAATGAAGATATGACTCCGCGCCACTCAAAAAAGTATTATATCCCGTCGAAGCGTACGAAAGACAATTCCGAACACGTTCTCAAGAAAGCTTCTTTGGCCTACAAGGAAGGGAGACTTGCTGAAGCGGAAAAAGACTATCTGGAAGTATTGAGACGAAAGCCTGATTGGGGACAGGTTTTGAATGCGCTTGGAATGGTATTCTTGGACCAATCCCGGCCGGATAAGGCCAGGAAAGTTTTCGAAAATGCAGCCAACCTTATACCTCCCTATGTTCCGGCTTGCTATAATCTGGCCAGGCTGAAGCAGCAAAAGAGCGATTACAAGGGTGCCATAACTATTTATAGGACGATGTTGGAAAAGCAGCCAAATATTGGTGAAGCATGGAATAATTTGGGTGTTGCATATAGGGAAATTGGGAATCAGGATGAAGCCATATCCTCTTTTCGAAGGGCAGTGGCATTCGCTCCTTACATGGCAGAGGCGTGGAATAACCTTGGAGTTTCACAGGACGAGTTTAATCTAATTGAAAACGCTTCAAAGTCATATAGAAAGGCCATTGAGATACAGTCAAATTATGCATCCGCCCACTTAAACCTCGGGATTTCTCTTCAAAAGCTCGGGCGACTCAAGGAAGCCGAGGAACATTACAACAAGGTTCTTGAGATAAAGC
>Ga0209633_10000555_pt1 | contig 42761 bp, 34 predicted proteins | sample Cruoilmetagenom1_FD_187290 | JGI IMG/M metagenome (GOLD analysis project Ga0209633, IMG submission 187290) | Oil polluted marine microbial communities from Coal Oil Point, Santa Barbara, California, USA - Sample 1 (SPAdes) (version 2) | ecosystem: Environmental > Aquatic > Marine > Oil seeps ...
GCCAAGGGATTTTTTATTTATAAAAGGAACAACAGAATAAGTAGCGCCTTCAGACATCTGTGTAAACAAGCTGAATAATACCATCGCTCCTATTGCCAGAGGCAGGAGTGTCATCTGCGAGAAAAACATCAGGGCGACACCCTCCACTGCCAACGCAATAAAGAGCCACTTTACCCGACCTTTGAGCCCCCATTTGATGCCAAATTTATCACCTATGATACCGCCTGTGGTTCGCGCAAATATATTCATGAGTCCGAAAAGACCCGCTACGAGACCCGCGGTTGTAAGGCTCAGATCAAAATAGTCCATGTAATAAAGAGCGGCAATGTTGTTAATAGTTAATTCAATACCGAAACAGGCCGCATAAATAAGAAACAGTGCCCAGGAACGCTTATCCTTAGCTGCCTCTACGAATGTTCCTTTGACCTGTGTTGCAGGTCGGTATTCACCTTTTGCTCTCAGTTCCTTGAAATTCCCGTCGGGCAGGTCTGTTGTGAAAAAGTAATAAGCAATACCGGCTAAGAAACAAACAGATCCTGCTGCAACCATAGAGAGACGCCAGGACCAAAAATCAGTGAAACCAAGAGCGATAAAACCTGCAAAGACAAGAGGCATCACCATTTGTGTTACCCCACCGCCAAGATTACCCCAGCCTGCAGTTGTCGCATTTGCCGTACCGACAACATTTGGGGCAAACATTACGGAACTATGATATTGGGTAATTACAAATGACGCGCCTATCACACCGATTGCGAGCCTGAAAAGCAGAAAGCTCTCATAACTGTGAGCAAGCCCGATACCCATTACCGGAATTGAGCCGAAAATTAACAGTCCTGTGTAAGATAACCTGGGACCTATGCGGTCACACAACCATCCAATAACAAGACGGGCCAGAATTGTAATGGCAACCGACGCAATTATAGTGTTAGCTATCTCAGCCTTTGTAAGATGTAGTTCCTCTCTTACAATTGCCATTAGAGGAGCTATTCCAAACCAGGCGAAGAAGCATAGAAAAAACGCAAACCAGGTCATATGAAACGCGCGCATCTGCGGTGTTGACAGAGAAAAGAGTTTTATACCCGTTGCTTTGTTCTTAATATCCATTTTATGTCCCCTTCTTCGGCGGTTTACAAATTTTTATTAAGGATTCTTAACTTCTGCTTTAGGTCCCTGGTAATACCACCAGTTCAGCACCAAACAAACGAAGTAATAAATAGCAAAACCATAGAGTGCGTATTCCGGTGTACCGAGTTTGATCTGTTGGCCGAATACTTTGGGAATAACAAATGCTCCGTAAGCGGCGATTGCGGAAGTCCAGCCCAGGACAGGACCGGCTTGTATCTTGTTGAAAATATTAGGAATACTCCTGAACGTAGAGCCGTTTCCAATACCTGTAGTCATAAACAACACCATGAAACAAGCGAAGAACGGCCACCAGTAAACCTCCGGAGTAGGGCTGTTTTTTGCCTGAATGACGAAGAAGGCAACAGCCAGAGTAGCGATGATTTGGGCGATGGTACTAAACATCGTAACTTTTGCACCGCTATTTATTTTATCGGACAGCCAGCCTCCGGCAGGACGGATTAAAGCTCCTATAACCGGGCCCAGAAAAACCCATGTCAGAAAATTGGGGGCGTTAGGATTTATGAATCCGGGATTATTCGGGTCGGTATAGACGAATATATCCTGACACAGCTTTGGAAAAGCCGCGGAAAACCCGATAAACGAGCCGAAAGTCATGGTATAAATAATTGTCATGACCCAGGTGTGTTTGTTTTTGAATATGGCGAACTGATCGTTCAGGTTTGTCTTAATTTCTCCGGGTGTCGCAAATTTCATCAACACCAGCGTGAGAATGATAACCACGGGAAGCACTATCCACATGTTAATTTTGAGGAATATAAGCATGTAGGCGCCGACACTTGCGGCTACCAGGCCCAGCACAATCAAATATAGTGTCTTTCCGATACCCTGAACGGTACCCGGCAGTGTTGGCGTTCCGGTAATCACATTATTCATTCCAAAAAAAGCAGCAATAGCGGCAACAGCCAACACGGGCACCCATACCCAGCCAGCGTTCTGAATGCCGGCAAGAGCCGTACCGCTTACAATAGTGCCGTTTTGATCTATAGCGGAGAAGAGGAAAAACCCGACTGCCAGTGGGATAACCTTTTGCATCACGCCTACGCCGAGGTTTCCGATACCGGCATTAAGTCCAAGTGACGTACCCTGCACATTTTTCGGGAAGAAATAACTGATATTGCTCATGGAAGAGGCAAAATTTCCACCCCCAAAACCGGATAATCCGGCCAAAATCGCAAAGGTTAGATATGAGGTATTTACATCCTGAAGAGCAAATCCAGTTCCGATTGCGGGAATCAACAGAAGCAATGTTGTTATAAAGATTACATTCCGGCCTCCCCCTATACCGATCAGAAATGAATTCGGAATCCTCAATGTCGCTCCAGCTAAACCAGCAATTGCAGGAAGAGTATAATACAAGCTATTAATATCTTTGAGTTTTTCTGTAATCTGTTCCGGGCTCATCTCCGGCGTAATCATGCCGAAGTTAAAACCGAATTCTTTGAGTTTAGTGGCAATGATACTCCACATTATCCACACGGCGAAAGCCAGCAACAACGCCGGGATGGATATCCACAGGTTTTTGGAGGCGATTTTCTTCCCGGTTGATTCCCAGAAAGTATTATCCTCAACATCCCACTTATCTAAGCTGATTTTTCCCATAATTATCCTTTCTCCTCCATGCTGTCGAACTCCTCTTTACTTATATGCTTATGCGCAATTGGGAATACGATGGAATCTTCACGAAAAATATGTAAACGCAACAGTTCAACGAGCGCCTTGCTCTGTTCAAGAGCAATGTCCAGAACGACCAGCCTGGAGTCGTGGTCCGGGAGGCGGCCGGAGAGTGCAAAGAGATTGAACACGGTAGCCGCAAGCTGCATGCTTTTAATATGATCGTCTTCAAGCATATCTACTGCTGTGGTCGGAGTGGGGCCTTGACTGTGCTCACCTTTTTCAATCAGTCTCTCAGCCAGCAACGGGAAGAGAACCTTCTCCTCTCTCTGATGATGGGGAAGGGAATGATTATCAATATATTGGAAGAAGTCGCTTAGCTTGCTATTGGTTTCTTTTTCTATGCCATTTTCCTGAATAGAAAGGAGAGTCTCTTCAAAATTGTTCAGCTCTTTGGAGATATCCTTATGTTCATCGATCAGCTTTTGTAAGAAAACATGCATTTCCTCATACGGAACATCCTCAACCGAAGGAGGCAAGTACCCATCGGGAGGATCCATAGGAGACAACTCATCCTGAACATCTTTCTCGGGCTGCTTTGTTACTTTATCAAATTTATTTTTCATACTGACTGGTATAGAAGTTTTCATGTCGCTCTCTCCAAGATGTCATTTTTTAATTGTTTTTCGGGGGAGTCGGTGACCAAGGCGTGTTAGGGTCACGGATTGCTTTACGGTCCCAATTCCAAATTACTCTTTGATACGGACGAGTAATGTAATGCAGAGGGGCGACTAAGAAATGAACCAATCTTGTAAACGGGAATATAAGCACTATAGAAAATGCCAAGATTATATGAAGTTTTATAACTACCGGCATTGCCGATACGGCATCTATTTGAGGACTCAACTTTATTATGGACCATAAATAGGGTGATAAATCAGCGGCAAACCATGAAGAGCCCCACCTATACCCAAGTGCGATCCAGCAGCCGAAGATTACTTCGACAATCAGTAATAACTCAATAAAAATGTCCATCTTTGTCGTGACTATCCTTATTCTGTCGTTGGTTATTCTCCGTACAAACAGACTAACCAGACCGAATAGAACACTTAAACCAAAGATAAAAGCCGATACTTCGAGGATAATGAGACGAACGGGCTCACTGTTCCACAAAAGGGTCTCTCTGGGGAACATAAAAGCGGTCAAGTGTCCGAGAAATACTACTAATATACCGATGTGGAAAGGGATAGTTCCCCAAAACAAGTTCTTTCCCTCTAGAAACTGAGAAGACAACGAAGAGTACCTAAACGCAGTGGAGCGATATCTATAAATTGTGCCTACTAAAAAAACAATTACCGCGATATAGGGAAGCGCAATAAAGAAGAAATTGTTAAACAGATTAACTAAAATACTTACTGGGTCCATAATCGTCACCTTCTTTGTCTATGTTTTAACTTCGTTTTCTATCTCTATTTCAGTGTCAAGCGATTGCAAGAAATCAATGGTTTGCCTTTTTACCGGCTTATCAACAACGGAGAAATCTTTTCTTATCACCTTGTCCAGAGCCTTAAGGGCGCTTAAATACATCAAGTACCCCTCCTCGGGAGTTTCAATTAACGTTTTATAATGTTTCTCATAAAGTTCATTTTTCTTCTTCAGCCGATCCGGCTCAAACTCGCTTATCATCTTTGCAATTGCCGGCACAAGAAGCTCTTCGATCATTTCAACAATCAGCTCCCGGTCATCTAATTTTGAAATCAGCCGCAGAAGATTGGGAAGATGATCACCTAGCTCGCTTCCGCAGTCATTATCAGCCTGTCCGTGTTCCCGGTTCAGATTCGCAAGTAATTCTCCTCTCTTGTAGTCATCACCGAAAAGGACATATCCGATATCCAGAGTTGTAACTGACTGAACGTCAAAGGAGCGGATGTATAATTCTTCCATCTTGTTCAGATCGTCCGCAGGGAGAAGCTCAACAAAGGTGTCTATATCCTCACGCGCTTGCGGGTAATTGTTGTCTATAAAGTCCTGGATATCCTTTACTCTTTGCGGATACCCGCCGTCAGGATACTGAAATAAATCAGCCATCAGTGTGTAATGATTTAAATTCATAATCTACATTCCCCTCTGTACTTTCTCTTTTATACCGAATCCCGTGCTTCCCTTTTCATCACCGGTAAATTCAAGCATTTCAATCGCCTGCTCCCGGTGTGCCGGAGGCACATTAAAGCGGTCATCAAATTTTGCTAAAGAAGTAAGGTTGTAGATTTCATCAGCAAGCTCCGCGGTAAGATTCGTATCCTTTAAAACCTCATTGACTTTTTCTTCAGGAATATCACCTACGGTTTTCCATCTTCGATAGATACGAACCGCCATCAACTTTTGAAGCTGACCCTTTATTTTGCTCTCATCCCCCGCGCCGAACATATTGGCCATATACTTTAACGGGAGACGGGCCTGATCGATGGTTCCCCACAGCTCCTCCGTGCTCGTATCATAAAGCCAAGTATCTGGCCATTGTTTGGCAATAGGGTTCAAATTGTCATTTTGATCTTTCGAGACTTCTTTTACAGAAGCCATAACGGGCAATAGTGGTGGCACGTAAAACAACATAGGTAGAGTCCGATACTCAGCGTGGAGCGGTAGCGCCAAACCCCATTTTTTAACAAATTTATACGTGGGTGAGCCTTGTGCTGCGGTTATGGTCGAATCTGAAACTCCATTGGCCTTGGCCGCTGCTATAACTTCGGGATCGAAGGGATCCAGCAACATCTCAAGCTGTTTATCCACAAGCTCACTCTCGTCCGCAGACGCCGCGCTCTCAATTTGGTCTGCATCATAAAGTATGACGCCCAGATACCTAATGCGTCCAACACAGGAGTGCATGCACGCGGGAGCAAATCCTGCTTCTATACGTGGATAGCACAGGATGCATTTCTCCGATTTTCCGTTATTCCAGTTGTAATAAGATTTTTTATAAGGACACGCGGTTACACACATTCTCCATGCGCGGCAAACGTTCTGGTTAATAAGAACCACGCCGTCTTCGCCCCTTTTATAAATTGCGCCCGATGGACAGGAAGCAACACATGCGGGGTTCAAACAGTGATTACAGATACGAGGCAGGTAGAAAAATGCCATCTTTTCCAGTTGGAACATGGCATCCTGCTCAGCCGGCGTAAGCCCTTCAAGATTCGGGTCATTTCTCGCGTAATCCGGGGTGCCGCTTAGATCATCATCCCAGTTCGGTCCCATTTTAATATCGATGGGCTTGCCCGTGATAAGAGAAACGGGCCGCGCCGTAGGCTGATCATCCGATGCGGGAGACTCAATTAAGTCCAGGTATTTATAGGTAAACGGCTCATAGTAATCATCAATCATGGGCATATTAGGGTTATGAAAGATATTTAGAAGTCCTTTTTTCTTGCCCGCACCCTTAAGAGAGATGCTGTCGCCGTCTTTTTCCCAACCGCCTTTGTAAATATCCTGGTCTTCCCACTTCCCCGGATATCCTGTTCCGGGTTTGGTTTCCACATTATTCCACCACATATATTCCGCACCCTTACGATCGGTCCAGATATTTTTACAGGCAATAGAACACGTATGGCACCCTATACATTTATCAAGGTGAAAAACCATTGAAACTTGAGATCTAACATCCATTTTTTTATCCTCTGTTCCTGTATTTAATAAAGATGCTTTTCATTAAAATATGACTTTATCCATTTTCGTTATCGTTACATGTGTATCGCGCTGGGGAGCAATAGGTCCCCAGTAATTAAAATGATAAGTGAATTGCCCGTATCCTCCGGATAAGAAATTTGGTTTAAGGTGAATACGTGTAAAGCTATTGTGTCCGCCGGCTCGTTTGTTGCCGCGAACCTGCGACTTGGGGATACCAGTTGTTCGTTCGGGAACGTGGTACACAATGCATACGCCTTTTGGTATACGCGAGCTGACGACCGCACGGGTACAGTAGACTCCATGATCGTTATAGACCTCTACCCAGTCATTATCCTTTATTCCCAGCTCAGCGGCGTCAGGTTCACTCATCCAGCACGGCTCACATCCACGTGAAAGGGTCAGCATTCTGAGGTTCTCCATATAGGTCGAATGAATATGCCATTTGCCGTGGGGAGTCAGACAGTTAAGCACCTTGGCATCGCCGTCTTTAAGGGTTTGTTTTAAATCGCCGTAAACCTCTGGTTTTGGGGAAGGCTTGTAAGTCGGCAGATTCTCTCCATAGTCGAGGTACATCTCATGGTCCAGATAAAAATGCTGCCGTCCTGTCAGTGTCCGCCAGGGGATGAGCTTATCAACGTTGTATGTATACGCCGCATACGCCCGTCCTTTATTCATAATGCCCGACCACAGAGGAGAGGTGTTATATCTCCTGGGCTGGGCTTGCAGGTCCTCATAGCTGATCCTCACGTCCTGGCTGCCTTCCGATAGATCGGTCAGATGGAGCCCGGACTTTTTCTCCATATTTTCATATGCCCGGTGGGTCAGCTTGCCGTTAGTCAAGGTAGAAAGGTGAAGTACAACATTAGCGGCTGATTTATCTTTTTCTAATGAAGGGAGTGTTTTCCCGTTTAGTTTTTCAACCGGGAAATGATTGGACTCAATGAGCTCATCATACTCATCCTCACACATGTAGTGATTCCCATGGGCGCCCAGACCGTTATTTCTTATGCCTTCGCCCAGGGCAATGAATTTATTGTACAATTGCGTGTAATCCCTATCTACAACAGCAATTTTATGCATGGTTTTCCCGGGAATGGCCTCACATTCCCCCTTATACCAATCCTTTACTTCCGGCTGAGATATCTCATCTGCCGTGTCATGTGAAAGGGGAAGATTTACAATATCCTTTTGAGGCTCCGCCAGATGTTTTTCAGCAACCTCACTAGTTGCCCTGGCGAGCTCTTTAAATATATCCCAGTCGGTTTTCGCTTCCCATACAGGTGCAATTGCAGCGGAAAGCGGATGTATGAAAGAATGCATGTCAGTGCTGTTCAAATCGGCTTTTTCGTACCATGAAGCAGCGGGAAGCACTATGTCCGAATAAAGCGCCGAAGAATCCATACGGAAATTCAGATCAACAACCAAATCCATCTTCCCCGTAGGAGCCACTTCATGCCAGTTTACTTCCTGCGTATGATCCTCGGAATCCTCTCCAATAGCGTTTGAATGCGTTCCGAGATAATGCTTGAGGCAATACTCATGTCCCTTCATGCTGCCCATGATGGCATTTCCCCGCCATATGTACCAGACTCTTGGGAAGTTCTCTTCAGCCTCAGGGTCTCCAACAGAATACTCAAGCTCCTTGGATTTCAGCTTTTCTAGCACATGCTGTTTGATACCCTCATCATCCTTCGCGCCATTTTCGATCGCCTCTTTACTAAGCTCCAGAGTGTTCTGTTTGTACTGCGGATAAAACGGCATATTTCCCATTCGCACAGATTTATAGATCTGATCAGCCGTGTGCTGTCTTGTTGTTTCATTATCGGGAACGGTGTTGTATTTTGAAAATTGGCCGTCGTAGCGGTACTGAGAAGTATTAATGTAATGCCATAGAGGCGCCTGCTGAAGCCTGGACGGCCCACTCCAGTCTTTTGCAAAGGCCAGACTACCCCAGGAATCGGAAGGAGCGAGTTTTTCTTGTCCTACATAGTGATTGAGCCCACCCCCATTTTTACCTACACAGCCACACATCATTAAGGCCATAGCACCGGCGCGGTACATCAGGTTTGAATGGTACCAGTGGTTTATACCGGCACCGATAATGATCATGCATTTGCCTTCGGTAGCGTTGGCGGTATTCGCCCATTCCCTTGCAAATTGCAGTACCGTATTGGAGTCCACTCCGGTAAATATCTCCTGCCATGCCGGAGTGTAGGCCGCGTTCTTATCGGTGTAATCTGCGGGATAATCGCCCTCAAGTCCCCTTCCAACTCCGTATTGAGCCATAATGAGATCGTAGACAGTAGTGACCGGCACCCTTCCGTTTGAGGTTTCAATGTATCTTACTGGGACGCCGCGTAGTGATTTTTTGTCCAACCCGTACTCAGTAAATTCGGTTTGTAATACTTCTTCTTTATTATCGATCAATGTTAACAACGGATCATAGGGCTGGTCATTTACGATATTCTCGAATTTCATATTCCAGTTGCCCTGTTTTTTATCCCAGCGAGATCCTACCGTACCCTTGGGCACAACCAGCTCACCTGATCTTTCGTCAATGTTAAGGAACTTCCAGTCGCCATTTTCAATATCCCGGTGTTTCTCTAATTCATTTGCTCTCAGCAATCTGCCCGGCTTGTAATGATCGCCGTCTTTCTCGAGCTTAATTAAAAAAGGACTGTCAGTATATTTTTTTACATAATCCATAAAATAAGGCGTCTTATTGTTATGATGGAATTCATTTAAAATAACGTGAGTAACGGCCATCCAAAAAGCCCCGTCGCTACCAGCGTGCAGCGGTACCCACTGATCAGCGTACTTGCATACCTGGCTGAAATCAGGGGAGAAGACAACTGCCTTCGTCCCGTTATGACGTGATTCTGCAAAGAAATGACAATCCGGGGTTCTTGTCATGTTGAGGCACGCGCCCATGTCGGCAATCATTTTCGAGTTATACCAGTCGGCACTTTCACAGACATCTGTTTGTTCGCCCCATATTTCGGGAAAAGCTGTAGGGAGGTCACAGTACCAATCATAGAAACTCAGGTTGACACCGCCAAAAAGCTGCAGAAATCTTGCGCCCGCAGCATAACTAAGCATGGACATCGCAGGAATCGGGGAGAACCCGATCACTCTGTCAGGACCATACTTTTTAGCGGTATAGATATTAGCTGCCGCCATTATCTCCAGGACTTCGTCCCAGTGAACTCTTCTAAAACCACCCTTGCCCCGGGCCTGTTGATATTTTTTTCTTTTTTCGTCGTTGTTCTGAAGGTTTTCCCATGCGGTGAGCGGGTCGCCCGCTTTCTCTTTTTCTTCTCTATAGGCATCAATCAGCGCGCTCCTGATTAAAGGGTATTTAATTCTAAGCGGGCTGTACAAATACCAGGAAAACGATATGCCCCTTTGACATCCGCGAGGCTCATAAGGAGGCAGCGAGTCTTCGAGAAGCGGGTAATCCAACTGCTGTGTTTCCCAGGTAACAATTCCATCCTTTACAAAAATCTGCCAGGAGCATCCACCGGTACAATTCACACCGTGAGTACTTCTGACAACACGGTCATGTTGAAAGCGATTTCTGTAGAATTCTTCCCATTTTCTAGTTTGAGGGGAAATAATATCTTGTATCCAACTCATTTGGCCTTCCTCGTTTTATCATTAGATTTGTTGAACCTTTTTTTCATCATTATGGCATTACTAATTATTTTGATTTAACCTGCCTGTCAAAAATATCCTTGTTAACAGGCTTTATTTTGCGTTTACGCCAAATTAAAGAAAAAACAACCAACAGCACCAGCAGCCCTACAACCCCCGTGCCGGCCAACTTGACACCATAGTCCCTTGGCTGCTGGAACATATGGTCTCTGTCCGCCTGCTGGAGAAAAGAAACTATCGAAAATATTTCTTCATCCGTGAGAGGTTTATTCAAATACGCTTGCTGCATTACGGGGAAAGGAGCGCTTCCTAAAATCGCGCGAACTCCCGGAGCACCCATCCTGGAGAATACGGTAGTAAGCTCCCTGGCCAGGATGCCGCCTCCGATTACAGCGTCATTTTTTACGTGATGACAGGAGATACATGAAGGGCCGCCATTTTCCAGCCGTACTTTTCCCTGGAAAAGATTTTGGCCCAGAATGATATCTTCCTCAGTGCCCCCTACGCCTGTTTCAATCAAAGCTGCTTCTTGCTCTTGCTCGGCAGTCTCAACTTCGCCGCCGCTTGCAGCTTTTATGTAGACGATAATTGCAGCTATTTGATCATCCGAGAAAGGAGGATCGGGCATGACTATCTTGTTAAATTGCTCGAAGACTGCAACAGCGTCCGGATCACCACTGTTAATAAGCGTTTGGGACGATTTTATGAATCCCTGAAGCCATTCATCACTTCTTCTATCTTGAACATTCGCCAGGTCCGGACCAACGAGAACGCCTCCGTTAATCGTATGGCAGGCCACACACATCTGCTTAAAATATGCAGCCCCTTCGAGTTGATCCGCCTCAGAGGAATAGCAGACAGTATTTGTGATTACAAGTAACAATGCTGCAATAAAGAACACAGCACAGCGTTTTAATCCCTTGTTAATTTTTTGGCCAGTTGGTTGAAAGTTTTGTTTTTTCATAAAGTTCCTCATAATTTTATTGCAATTTAATGTTGCAATTAGGATGCCAAACGATACCCATTGATTTTATTGCCTTTCATAATCTGTGCGAATGTAAGTTGTCAGAAAATAGTACAGTATTTCTCAAATTTAACCCAACAGCAGTAATGCGAACTTCCGAGGTGGTTTTGATTAAAACCTGGTCGTCCGACAACTCATTCGCTATTGTGCTTTCTACTTCTTTACTTAAGACTGGACTTAAGACTGGAAACTTCCTCACTACATTTGCAGCTGGTGTTTTATCTTTGGATGTCATAATTTCTAGCCTCCTTCAGCAAAATTAATTGTGAAACAATCTAAAAATAATTTGATAAATATCTGACATGTGATACTATCATACACAAGACATCATGATCGTCAAGTCATGATCTAGGTTAATAATAAAAAATCGTGATCTAGGTTAATAATAAAAAATCAGGTAAATATATGGGGAAGAATGTTTAGCAAAAAAGTCGCATACGCCATAAGATGTTTAGTGTATTTAGCTGAAAGGGACGAGCCAGTCCTGATCAGAGAAATTTCCGAGGTCACTGGGATACCACATCCCTATCTGGCAAAAATAGTCAATGAATTAACCAGAAAAAACTTCGTAACATCACAGCGCGGTATCGGTGGAGGAATTGCTCTCGCAAAAAACCCCGAGTTAATTACCATCTGCGAGATTTGTGTCGCGTTCGATGATCCTTTTTTGCAGCAACGATGTCTTGTAGGAATGCCTGATTGCTCCGATGAAACCGGATGTGTATTTCATCCATTTTGGTCTAAACAGAAAGAAAAGATCACTAAATTTTTATCGGCTAATACGATTGATAAAATCGCAAAAGCAAGAAGAAAATCCAAAAAGGCATGAAGAATATCAATTTCTCTGAAATTATCAGTAAGCAAAATTTTCCAACTCGATCCCTGTTAAGGGACCCCGACCCACAATCAAAAAAAATGAATTTTGATAGTAACAATAAATAATTATTGAGGGGGAGTATCATGTACAAAATCACAACAAGTATATTTAGTATGGCTTTTCGAGCTCTTTCGCTGCTTTTCATTCTTCAGCTTCTTATAATAGGTTTAGAAGCAGAAAAAGCTTTTTCACAAGATGCAACCAGTTTCTCTCAAAGTATTAAAGACCACACAACTCTCGGGGTGAACATAAGACTCAGAGACGAATACTGGAATACCTTTGAGAAAAGAGGAGCGGACAAAGACGGATCTTACAACTTTTTCCTCATAAGAGCAAGAGCATTTGGAGACTTCACTTGGGAGGATTTCAAACTTCATGTTTTAGTACAAGGAGTCAAAGCTTTTGATCTTCCCCGTAATGGAGCTTTCGGACCGGGGCCGCTCTATTACAACGCCAGTGATCAAAAAACAGGACCGGGTAATTTTCAATTTGTTGAAGCTTTTCTGCAGTATAAGCATCCGAAAGGCTTCTATATCAAAGGGGGAAGAATTCCGATCAAGGGCGGAGCTGAGGTCCTTTATAAAGATTCGCCGAAACTTAATTGGGTAATCAAGAAAAGACTTTCCGAAAGGCTAATCGGTACCTGGGACTGGACAGATATAGGAAGAAGATTTGACGGAGGAAGTTTAGGTTACCAAAACTCTACATTTGACATTAACGCATTCGGTTCGTGGGTGACATACGGCGGATTCGATATTGACGACGGTTACTGGAAAGACCTGGATAATGTTGTTGTCGTAGGCGGATCGTTCACCTTAAAAGAAGGTGTGCTATTGCAAAACACTCAATTTAAACTGTTCAACTATTACTATTTTGACAATCGAGATGTGGCTATTACCAAAGCCGGAGACGATTTGAAAATTGATACTATCGGTGCCAATGTAGTAGGCGCTTATCCTGCCGGACCGGGAGAAATAGACCTCCTAATGTGGGTAGCGTTTCAATTCGGGAATTTTGGGGACCTAGATCAAAAAGCCGTAGCGTTTATCGGTGAAGCAGGGTACCAGTTTACGGAGATGCCGTGGAAACCGTGGATTAGAGCAGGATTTGCATTTGCTTCAGGAGACGGCGACCCTGATGATTCTAATAACGGCACTTTTTTCAATATGGTTCCGACCAATCATAAATTTTACGGTTATGCGGATGTAAACGCTTTTAGTAACCTTATGGATGCCTACTTCCAGTTTTTATTATCCCCGCACAAAAGGGTCAAACTGGCAGTTGACGGACATCTGTTTTGGTTAGCCTCAGACGACGAAGTTTGGATCGGCGGATCAGGACCTTTTAACGACTCGGTTTTTGGTTATGCATTTAGAAACCCGGTAGAAGGAAATGATATCGAGCAAGACCTGGGCGGTGAGATTGATTTAGGCGTAAATATAGCAGCTCTGGATTTTCTGTCTTTTCAGGTCGGCTATTCTCACTTCTTTGGACGCAGCGGTGTAGGGACGGTTTTTGATAAGAAGGATGATCTTGATTGGTTCTATGCTCAATCCATAATCAATTTCTAGGTACTACCCGGAAAGCGATTAATTCGCTTGAGCGATTCAGCAGCTAAGAAAAAATGGCGGGTCTAGTTTATCTTTGGAAATAAATTAGACCCGCCTAATTACGTTCAATACATTTAGATAGTTTCTAAGCCACAAAAACCCGAAAACCACCAGGATAGATCTAAACCCCAATGAGGGCTTAAAGAACGCTGTATACCTATTAGATTGGTAGAAACCCGTAGCAATATTAACAACCTAAACATATAAGGCTTAAAGCTTGCGTCTCTAACTTGCTGTGATTATTGGAGAATAGTGGCGGAGCCGACGAGATTTGAACTCGCGACCTCTGGCTTGACAGGCCAGCGTTCTAACCGGGCTGAACTACGGCTCCGCAAAATAGTATTTCAAGTGGTGGGCGGTACAGGATTTGAACCTGTGACATCTTGCTTGTAAGGCAAGCGCTCTCCCGCTGAGCTAACCGCCCTCGTGTTACCAATATATTAGATATAATCTGGTATCAACAAGGGCTAAATATATAACTGAATTTCTCTGCCTTGTCCAGCACGCAACTCGTGCTCCCGTAAAATTTCTCTACCATTTTACTTGCTGATAGAAACAACAAGAATTTATCGATAATCCAATGGGTCTTAGAACCCGTAAAAACACACACAATGTTCAGCACAACTACCCGCAACTACTGCTTCGGTTATAGGTTTTAGACGGTCTAAAAAGAGGGGCTGATCAGAAATCAGCCCCTTTTATTTCTAGTTTACGTTAGCTCCGACCTCATCACCAATTGCCAGGGTTGGAGGTGGGATAACAAGATCACGAAGCACCGGAGCATCTGAAACAATTGCTGCTTCTAAAACGTCGTCCATGTGTTCGACAATCTTTATTTTTATATCCTTAAGGATGCTTTCGCGTATGTCCTTAAGGTCTTTTTCGTTTTCATGAGGGATAATGACAGTTCTTACTTTACCCCTGTGTGCAGCCAAAATCTTTTCTTTAAGTCCACCAATAGGAAGAACCCTTCCTCTAAGTGTGATTTCTCCGGTCATAGCAACATCATGCTTAACAGGCTTTCTTATAAGTGCTGAAACTATAGCCGTCGCAATTGCTATACCGGCTGAAGGCCCGTCCTTGGGCGTTGCGCCCTCGGGAACATGAATATGTATGTCCACCTTCTGATGGAAACCACGCTCAAGACCGAGTTTTTCGGCTCTTGATCTTACATAACTCATAGCAGCCTGAGTGGATTCCTGCATTACCTCGCCCAACTTACCGGTAACCGTGAAGTTACCCTTGCCGGGTACGATTGAAACTTCAATAGTAAGCAGCTCTCCACCGACTTCAGTCCATGCAAGCCCTGTGGACATTCCTATGTGGTCTTTTTCTTCTATCTCTCCGTACTTAAACTTAGGTATGCCGAGATAGTTTTCTTTCTTGATCACTGCAGGTGTCAACTTAACAGTATGATCCGGTCCCTTTTTAACCACGTCTCTTGCGGCTTTTCTGCAAAGTGTCGCAATTTCACGCTCAAGCGTCCTAACTCCCGCCTCTCTGGTGTAATACCTGATCACATCAAGAATAGTGTTATCGGAAATCTTAAGGTTCTCTTCTTTAAGACCATGCGCCTCACGCTGTTTAAGAACAAGGAATTTCTTGGCTATCTCTAGCTTTTCGTCTTCCGTGTAACCGGAAATCCTTATGATTTCCATCCTATCCTGAAGCGCCCACGGTATAGTGTGAAGTACGTTTGCCGTAGTAATAAACATCACGTTCGACAGATCGTAATCGACTTCAAGATAATGGTCATTAAATGTTGAATTCTGCTCCGGATCAAGCGCTTCAAGAAGAGCTGATGCCGGATCGCCCCTGAAATCCATTCCTAGCTTATCAATTTCATCGAGCAAAAATACCGGATTGTTCGTCCCGGCTTTTCTTACTCCCTGAATTATCTTTCCTGGCAGAGCGCCTATGTATGTCCGGCGATGTCCTCTGATTTCCGCCTCATCTCTAACCCCGCCTAAAGATACTCTAATGAATTTACGTCCCATTGAACGGGCTATAGATTTAGCTAGCGAAGTCTTACCAACCCCGGGAGGTCCCACAAAACAGAGTATCGGCCCTTTGATCTTGTTTACAAGAGCCTGTACAGCTAGATACTCAAGGATCCGCTCCTTGGGTTTTTCAAGACCAAAGTGGTCTTCTTCCAGAATATTATGCGCTTCGTCGAGGTCTATCCTATCCTCAGTTTTCTCGTCTTCCCAAGGAATGGACAAAAGCCAGTCTATGTAGTTTCTTACAACCGTGGCCTCAGCCGACATTGGAGACATCTGCTTTAGTTTTTTGATTTCTTTCTTTACTTTCTGCTCAGCCTCTTCAGTCATCTTCTTCTTTTTGAGCTTATCTTCAAATTCCTGAATTTCAGACTTAAGATCATCTTTTTCGCCAAGCTCTTTTTGGATCGCTCTCATCTGCTCAGTCAGATAGTACTCTTTCTGAGCCTTTTCCATCTGTTTCTTGACCCGGCCTCTGATCTTCTTTTCTATCTGCATAATTTCGACTTCAGACTGAATCTTCTCATACAATTTCTCAAGCCGCTCAGCAGGATTAATAGTCTCTAGTATCTCCTGCTTGTCTTCAAGCTTGAAGCTCAGATGAGAAGAGATAGTGTCTGAAAGCCGCCCGGGCTCTTCAATTGAAGATACCGTGACGAGCACCTCAGAGGGAATCTTTTTGTTAAGCTTTACATAGTTTTCAAACGCTGTGATAAGAGTGCGGATAAGAGCCTCTGTTTCAACTCCTATATCATCGCGCTCAGGAATATTTTCCACTTCCACCATAATATAGCTCTTGTTTGGCAGGTAATTCTTAACACACGCCCTACTCTTACCTTCCACAAGAACTTTGACGGTTCCGTCAGGAAGCCTCAGCATTTGAACAATTGTTCCAATTGTCCCTATGTCATATATGTCTTTTTCTGTTGGATCATTCGTTTTAGCGTCTTTTTGCGCAACAAGGAATATCTCCTTGTTTGTTTTCATTGCTTCCTCTAGAGCGCGAATGGATTTCTCGCGACCTACAAAAAGAGGAGCTACCATATAGGGAAATATAACTACATCCCTTAACGGTAATAACGGTAAGGTATCTACTTGTCCCTTTCCATCTTCGTTGTTAAAGAACATTGGCATGTCATTCTCCTTGACTTCTGGAATTACATCCTATGCACCTAAATACTTATGTACCTAAGCGGGCTTCCTCTTCATAAATAAACAGTGGATCGCCCGTACCCTTTATTACCTCTTCAGATATAACACAACGTGTAAGTCCTTTTAATGAAGGAACTTCATAAGAAATATCGAGCATAATGGTCTCGATTATGGCCCTTAGTCCCCTTGCTCCCGTTTTTCTCTTAATAGCTTCACGAGCAATTTCGGCAAGCGCCTCATCTGTAACTTCAAGCTCGACACCTTCAAGCTCCATAAGTTTTTGGAACTGCTTTATAATCGCATTCTTTGGCTTCGTAAGAATCTCAATGAAAGACTCTTCACTAAGCTCTTCTAAAGTAGCTACAACAGGTATCCTGCCTACAAATTCAGGAATCAGTCCGAACTGTATCTGATCCTCAGGTTGAACCTCTTTTAGAATAGCGCCAAGATCTTTTTCATCAACATTTCCCAAACTAGCCTCAAAACCAATTGATTTCTCACCTATCCTCTGCTTGATTATATCTTCAAGCCCGCAGAACGCCCCACCACAGATAAACAGGATATTTGTTGTATCTATCTGGAGGAACTCCTGCTGAGGATGCTTTCTCCCGCCTTTTGGCGGTACATTCGCTGTCGTACCTTCCATAATTTTGAGAAGGGCCTGCTGTACCCCCTCCCCTGAAACGTCCCTTGTAATTGATGGACTGTCTCCTGATTTACGGGCCAGCTTGTCAATCTCATCTATATATATAATACCTTTTGAAGCCCTTTCAAGGTCATAATCTGCAGCTTGCAGGAGACTAACAATCATATTTTCTACATCTTCACCAACGTATCCGGCTTCAGTGTAGCAAGTGGCGTCTACAATTGTAAACGGCACTTCCAAAAGCCTTGCCAGAGTCTGCGCCAAGAGAGTCTTACCGCTACCTGTAGGCCCCATCATAAGGATGTTACTTTTCTGCACTTCTACGTCAGCGTTTCTTTTCCCCTTGGAATAGGCGTTTAGCTCCACTCTTTTATAGTGGTTGTAGACAGCTACTGATAATATTTTTTTTGCGTTATCCTGTCCGATCACATATTCGTCCAGGAATTCTTTAATTTGCGGCGGCGGCGGAAGGCTTGAATTGCGTTTTTTAAGTACGCCTTCTTTTGCCTCTTCATCAGCTATTATCTCGTTACATAGCTCTATACATTCGTTACAAATGTATACAGTAGGCCCGGCAATGAGCTTTCTAACTTCTTTTTGACTCTTTCCGCAAAAAGAGCAATATAGCTTCCCCTCTTTTGCGTCCCTTTTCGAAGTCACTTGGTAGCCACCTCTCTATGAGTAATTATAGCATCAATCAGTCCATATTCTAAGGCATCTTCGGGTTTTAGAAAGAAATCTCTCTCCGTATCCAATTGTATCTTCTCGATTGGCTGATTCGTATGCCTTGCAAGTATTTGGTTTAGATCCTCACGAACTCTGAGGATTTCTTTTGCGTGAATATCGATGTGTGTAGCCTGTCCTTCAACTCCGCCAAGCACCTGGTGAAGCATAACCCTGGCATGAGGCAGAGCGTATCTTTTACCCGCGGTACCCGCGGCAAGAAGCACTGCTCCCATACTCGCGGCCTGACCTATGCACATTGTAGCCACATCGGGCTTTACATACTGCATAGTGTCATAAATCGCGAGTCCTGATGTTACATGACCGCCGGGGGAGTTAACATAGACATATATATCCTTTTCAGGGTTCTCAGACTCTAGAAACAGCAACTGCGCTATAACAGTGTCAGCGACAGCGTCATCTATCGCAGAACCAATGAAAACTATCCTGTCTTTTAATAAACGGGAAAAAATATCATATGCCCTCTCGCCCCTGCTGGTTTGCTCAATTACGATCGGTACATAGCTGGACATTATAAATAAGTATACTGATACTATGGTTTGTTGTCAACGTGATTTTCTTCTACCGGAACCTCGTCTATATCGGCATTTTCTACAATAAAATCAATGACTTTTCGCTCTGCCAGTGTGGCCTCAAGTCCTTCTAACAGGTTGTTTTGTTCATATAATTCACGAATCTGTTCGGTCTCCATATTATATTGCTGGGCAATAGCGCTAAGATTCTCATTAATATCTTCATCTGAAACACTAATCTCCTCTTTTCTGGATATTTCTCCCAGTACGAGTGAAGCCTTAACATTTCTAACGGCATGATCTCTTATTTCTTGCAATTGCTGCTCACTAAGATCCATAGGGGGCGCGCCCTGTTGCTCCATATTTTGCTGAACGCTTTGCACGAGTCTTTCCGCCTCTTGCTCTACAAGGCTTGCAGGGGCTTCTATTGAGGGATTTTCTACAATTAATAGATCCATGAGCTCTCTTCTCATTTTTGTCTGAGCCTGCTTCTCCAATTGGTGTCCCAGGTCCTCTTTAATCTTAACTTTAAGCTCATCCAGGGACTCTAGCCCAATCCCCTTGGCCAGTTCATCATCTACCTTGGGCAGGGTTCTTTTTAGCACGTCTTTAAGCTTGAGAACATAATGTATGGATTTCCCACGTGCTTCTTCAATAGGAAAACTCTCATCATAAGTAATATCAAACTCTTTTTCCTCTTCTTTTTTCATCCCCATAACAGCTTCTTCAAATTCCGGGATCATCTTGTTCTCACCCATTACAAACTGCACGTCCTCACGTTTAAGGTCTTTTAGCTGTTCTCCATCGAGTGATCCTTCAAAATCCACAATAACCACATCCCCGTCTTTGACTGCCCTCTTATTCTCATAAGGCTTTGTCTCAGCCTTATGTTCGCAAAGGTGTTTAATTGAAAGCTCAACATCCTCATCTTTTACGCTCTGTTTTTCTTTCTTGAGTTTTAATTCTTTATACTGTCCAAGCTCGATTTCAGGAAGGACCTCAAATAAAACGGTGTACTCAAAATCCTTACCCTCCTCGATGGTATCAGAACTCGGAGTTATTTCCGGACGGTTAATAGGGTTGGCTTTGGCTTCTCCAAGCGCTTCTTCAAGCGTCTTGGATAGGAGCTTTTGTATAGTCTCGCTGTTAATCTCATCCTTATACATCGCCTCGACTATATTTACGGGCGCCTTTCCCGGGCGAAATCCCTTTATCTTAGCGGCATGATATATCTCTTTAAATATAGCGTCACGCTCTTGTTTTACTACATCGGCAGGAATTATCACCTGTAATTTTCTCTGAGTATCGCTCAGATTTTCCATATTGACTTTCATAATCTCAAACCCCTTGGTTTTACGTATATTTCACGTCTGTTTTACGCAAATCTCACGTATATTTTTTTTAGTGTTTTGAAGCACTTAATATTCAATTCAAGCGGTAGATTATACCAGAAAATAAAAAAATGGACAGCATTATACCGCTCCCCTGCCCTTTCCCGTCATTCTGAACCATGTCCCGTACTCGATACGGGATATATGCAGAATCTCTCTTTTCCCTTTTCCGTCATTCCCAAACCTAATATACGGGCATTTTGGTTCGGCCGGTACAGTACTTATTCAAATACGGAGCTGATACTATAAGCAACTTAGAACAAGAAATAACTAGACAGCTTTTTCAGGAAGCTGCTCGTGCTCACGGCAGATTAGAAAACTTTCTTCTACGCTTAGAGGCTCTAGCGTAAGACCGCACTGGTGAATATCGCCTAAACCAAACTTCTTGAAGTGTCGGCATGTGTGGCATACTCCAAAGAGTTTACTGTTATTTTTCCGCTGAAGCTGAATTAGCAGCTTGGTTAAAAGTTGTGAAAGCCTTTCTGTATCATTCTTATTCAAACCATCAAGTGCGGCTTTAAATTCATGTGGAGGAAATTCATTTTTAATAAAACGCTCACCCTTGTCGCTTAGGTCCAGATGTATTACCCTGCCATCTTCTTCATCTGACCGCTTATTAATGAAGCCTTTCTTTTCTAGTATATTGATACTTTGCGATGTTGTACCTTTTGTAGACCCTATAAATTCTGTTACCGCAGCCGGCGTGTTACTATAGCGATTACATTGAGAGAGATATCCCAGAATTTGAACATGCACCGTTTGAAGACCTGAATCGGAGCCTGATACCCTTTCCTCTGACCGGAGCAAATTACCTATTCTTTCAATAAGTGAAGCAACTCGTGCTTTATCCATACTGCTTATATTGTATCGTGTCGAAACAAGCTTGACAAATATTAATACGAAATGCATAATAGTTTCGAATCGATACCATATTCTCAAGGAGGCATTAAACATGAGTAAAGCTATCTTTTATCACGCAGGTTGTCCGGTTTGCGTTAGTGCGGAAAAAGGTCTTGCATATGCGCTCGATCCGAACAAGTACGAAGTCGAAACCGTTCATTTAGGCGAGCAGAAAGAACGACTGAGAGAAGCCGAAGCGGCAGGAGTTAATTCAGTTCCAGCCCTTGTAATGGATGGGCAGACATTTCATATCAACTTTGGCGCATCATTGGATGATTTGAGATAAAAATTTTATTAGCAGGGGTGCAGATCAATTAGAAGTATTTGCATCCCTGCAATTCAAGATCAATCCTCTAGGGTCTTTTTCTGCATTTTATCGAGATAGTCGTCCATCTCTTGGGTATTCTTGAAGATACTAAATGAAGGGAGCGCTTTTATTATCTCAAAAACTTTTTCAATCTGAGGCTGAAGATTAGTCATAATTACCTTTCCGCCTGTTTTGGCAAGAGCCTTCTCAGCTTTTATTATCACCCTTACACCCATACTGCTGACATAATCAAGCCCGGACATATCAAAAACAATGGCACGGGGAGAGTTGGTTAATACCTGATCCACCCTCGCCTCTAATACCGGATATGTATTTGTATCAAGCCTTCCCGAGGTGGATAAAATAAATACCCCCGCCTCTCTTTCTCTTAATCCCACCTTAAGCGACATATAAATTCCTCTAACATCCGGATTCAAATACGATACAGCTTTAAAAGAACTACTTAAAATTTATTAAGCTGTCAATTATTGATATCACGGGACAAATACAGAGGGAATAAAAAATGCCGGGACAAATTCTCAAATTTTCATTGAACCCAGTCCCGGCATGCTAATCTCTAAAGGAGGAATTGTTTCTATTTAAAAAGCTCTACATATTCTTCGTAGCCTTGTTTTTTCAAATCACTTGCGGGTACAAACCTGAGCGATGCCGAGTTTATGCAGTACCTGAGCCCTGTGGGTGCGGGTCCGTCATTAAACAGGTGTCCCAAATGAGAGTCGGCATTTTTGCTTCTAACCTCAACCCTTGTCATAAAAAACGATTTATCCTCGACATCAACAATATTCTCTGCGGCAAGGGGTTTTGTAAAACTCGGCCAGCCTGTTCCTGATTTGAATTTATCCTTGGAGCTAAAAAGAGGCTCACCCGACACTATATCCACATAAATTCCTGGTTTCTTATTGTCCCAGTATTCGTTACTAAACGCCCTTTCCGTGCCGTTTTCCTGAGTCACTTTATACTGAAGGGGCGTAAGCTTTTTCTTAAGCTCTTCTTTTGAGGGCTTCTTATTTGTTGGCTCCTCTGGGGCTACGGAGACACTTTGTGGTTCACTGTGGACCCCGATCAATTTAAAACCCACAAATAGAGCTAAAACTACTCCTATTATTAAAAATGCTCTCATGATTATTACCTCCTATTCACAACAATATACGGAGTAACGGAGATTTCAGATTCATTTAAATTTACAAGCTATATTTTGAATTTCTATAAACTCGTTAAGGATTTTGAACCGTTATATTTAATTCCAACTTGTGTTGTTCTCCCGGAGCTGGCGTGATCAAATCTTTCCCGGCATTTGTGGTTTCCACACATATGAATTTAACATAATCCTGATCCCCTAGATCCTTCATTTTGCGGGCTTTTTGGGTCCATGGGTTCCAGACAACTGTAGAGCTGCTGCCGGATTTTTCTACTCGTATTTTTCGATTTAAACCCGGGTCATCTATTACGCAATCGCCTTTTGAGTCCAAATAAATTCTATCAATCTCATCTGTAATTATAACCGGGCCGTCTTGTGTCTTTTTGGTTAAGTTGTCGACCTTGTCTATGTACTCGCACCCCTCAAGTCCGTAAATCGTAACGCCTGAGACATCTTGAACACAGTAGTAGCTGTGAAAAGCGCTTGTGATAGTAAAATCTTCTTTTCCGGTGTTCGTCATAGTTAGCCCGGCATCTAGCTCATTGCCCACCCTGATCGCAATTTCGAGATCAAAACGGTAATTCCAAAGTTTAAGCGTATCTTCATTGTCCGTTAGTCCAAGTGTAATCGCTGTTTCATCTTTGGATATCCGCCTGGTCGCCCTCACGTCCCACAGTGAAGTCCTGGCAAATCCATGCGCGGGCTTTGTCTTAACGGTGGGATGATCCGCGAACCACGGCCAGCTTATGGGAATTCCACCCCTTATTGCTTTGCCGGGTTCATAAAGACTTTTTGGACTTAGGAATATTACAGGCTCTTGACCATTAGGAATGAAAGAAGTTATATGAGCGCCGTGAAGGAATATTTGAGCTTCAGCACTATCGTTCTTCACCTCGGCATATATGAGCCCGTTCGGACCCTTTTTAAAAACCAAATGGTGCGCAATTGAGAATTCACGATTTAGACTATCAATATTTGAACTTGGCATATGTTTATTATATATGCAATGTAAAAGTTTCGGGATTACTTTTTGGAAAAGCAGATACTATATCAGTCATCCTTGTATACAGATTCTATGTATTCAGAGAAGCTTTCTCTGCTCAACAGGCAACAATACACTAAACGTTGTTCCCGAACCCGGCTCACTTTTACATTCTATCTCACCGCCGTGTTTGTTAATAATATTTCTACAAACGGACAGCCCGAGCCCTGTTCCCTTCCCAACGGACTTTGTTGTGTAAAAGGGATCGAATATTTTGGAAAGGGCATCCGCGGAAATACCGTAACCGGTATCGGAGATGGACGTACGTACAAATCCGCCATCCTGTTTTACATCGATGCGAATTTCTTTTCTTTCGCTATCCGCCACAGCATCCAGTGCGTTAAGCATAAGGTTTAGAAAAGCCTGCTGCAGATCACTTTCGATCATCAACACTGCAGGAGTCCCCTCTTCATAGTTTATAACTACCTTTATACCCTCTATTTCTATACGGGGAGAAATCATGTCTATTATTCTGTCGATAATTACGTGAATACTCTGCAGAACGAATGATTCCTCGCCCCCCGTTTCAAAGGACGTAAATGTTAAAAGATTCTTTACGATATCTACACAGCGGTAGGCTGCCTTTTCCGCTTTTTGAAGATATCTATATCTCTTGTCTTCCTCGTCGGTCCGCTCGAGACAGAACTGTACATAATTCAAAATACCCATCATAGGATTGTTAAGCTCATGGGCCACGCCGGCGGTCATAAGCCCCACTGCACCCATCTTTTCCACCTGTAACATCATTTGAGTAGCGTCCTTTAGCTCGGCGTTGGCCTCTTCAAGCTCGACCGTTTGATCATGCAGCGCCTCTGCCTGCTTGGCATTGTTTATAGCAATCGAAATCTGATGCGATACTACCTCAAGCAACTGTAACTCTTGTTCATCTATGGCATTTTTTTGTTTGGAAGTTATGTTTATGCAGCCTACGGTCTTGCCTTCAGAAGAAATAGGCATGGACAAATAACTCTTTATTCCCTCTTCCCTCCCGGCGGGACCGATGTACTCATCCTCATCCGTATCCGCGCAATAGCGGGGTTTCCCTTCCAGAATAGTTTTCCAGGTAAAGCCTTTCGGATAGGGGATTATTGCAGCCCGTTTAAGAAAAGAGCCGGTGAAACCTCTTTGGGCTTTCAAAACCACCTCCTCTCCTTCAACCATGTAAATACCAATGTTGAGAACAACATCTACGTTCTCACTCAGGGACCCGACTGCATTCTCAAAAACTTCCTGCAAGTCGATTGAACTGTGAACATTCTGTGTCACGGTTCTTATGATTTCCTCGTACCGGCTCTTTCTGGCCAGGTCTTTATACAGCTTTGCCTTAGATATGGCTATAGCAATCTGATCACCAATAGAGGTAAGCAAATCTATCTTATCTTCATCAAATTCTCTCTCCTTATAGCTTAGAAACCAGAGGACTCCTATTACTTCTTCCTCGGAAGTTACGGGTATAACCAGCGCACTGTGATGTCCCAGCTCTCTGCCTGCCGGTCCGATATTGGGGTCTTCTTGAACATTTTCTATGTTTTCTATCTCACCGGTGTTAATGACTTTCCAGGTAACGCCCTTGGGAGAGGGGATTCTTTGAGCCCTGCGTATATAATCTTCAGGCAGGTTCCTGTGGGCCTGGACAACGGCTTCCTTTCTATCCTTGTCTACAAGATAAACAAATGCCATATCTACATTGTCCAGCTCTGTAGCCATATCCAGGGCAATAGTGTATACCTCTTCCAGGCTCTGGGATTTGTGTACCGCCTGAGTTACGGTATTTAATATTTGTACGTTCTTGTTTTTCCTATTTACTTCCTCCTCCGCCTGCTTGCGGTCGGTGATGTCATGCACAAGACATAGGACGAGAGATTCATCCCCGTTTCCCCATGGAGAGAGGCTGATATCTAAAGGAACCTCACTCCCGTCTTTGCGTCTCCCAAGAATGCCTATCTCTTGACCCATAAGCCTTGCTTTGGGTTTCTTCTGGTAGTTCTCTCGCTGTCTAGAGTGTCCTTCGTTAAAACGCGCAGGCATTAAAATTTCGACTGGCTCTCCAAGTAATTCCTCTTGAGAGTAGCCGAATATTTTCTTTGCCTGTGGGTTGATCTGTACAATCTTCCCTTCGCTATTAGTAACAACCATAGCATCTGAGACGTATTTTATGAGATTAAAGAAGTCATTTCTATGTATATCTGGCATCTTCTCCCCCCCCGCCAAGAAAGGTTTGAGTGCTAATCAGGAATAATACAGAATACCTTATTTATCTTAATAACCAAATAGCAAAGGGAGCCGAAGCTCCCACAAGGAAGTCCTGGCAAATCCATGCGCGGGCTTTGTCTTAACGATGAGATGATCCGCAAACCACCATTAGCTTCGAACCCTTTTTAAAAACTAAATAGTGCGCAGCTGAGAATTTGTGATTTAGACTATCAATATTTGAACTTGGCATACGTTTATTGTAGATGAAAGGCAAAAGTTCCGGGATTACTTTTTGGAGAAATAGAAATAGATACTATATCAGTCATTCTGAACCAATCATTCTGAACCATGTCCCGGACTATGATCCGGGATCTATCAGAATCTCATCCTTGTATATAGATTCTATGTATATGGTGCGAGAGGGGGGAGTCGAACCCCCACACCTTGCGGTACTGGATCCTAAATCCAGCGCGTCTGCCAGTTCCGCCACTCTCGCACTGTTTTTGTGGGCTGTGAGGGAATCGAACCCCCGGCCCGATGATTAAGAGTCATCTGCTCTACCTAGCTGAGCTAACAGCCCAAAAATTCCTGTAAAGGAACGGAGTATTATAAATACACTGTAGCTAAAATCAATAAAAAATTAACAGAGCAGATATGATTGCCCGCGAACTAAATATATTTTTAAAAATTATATCCGGTTTTGAAATTAATGCTGAAAGTTAGAATTCTTCCGATATACTTATGGATGAGTTATTAAAAATCTGGGTCCGGGGGCCTCTCCATATCTCTAAAATCAAACCCTCTCATTTAAAAGAAACCCTCCTTTAAAGAGATAAAATGGGTACGATTTAGCCCCCCGGGCTCATTAATTCCCCATTATACACCAATTCACTTTAAAATTTCAAGAGGGCCTTTCCACTAATAAATTAGGCGTGTTCTAAAAATTTAGATGAACAAAGAGCCAACAGAATATTAACTCTCTTCCTCGGGCTTAACTATGGCAATTGTGTATTTATCCAGGTCGATATACTTTCTAGCAGCCTGGAGCACATCTTCTTTTGTAACCGCGTAAATCTTCTCTGGGTATGCGTTGTATTCTTCCCATCCGATGCCGTATAGCTCATCAAATGCAATTTTAGCAGCCTGAGATGAGTTTTGCTGGAGCCCTATTTCGAAATTTCCGACAAGATAGTTCTGAGCGCGGGTGATTTCCTCATCCGTTACACCCTCTTTTAGCAGCAACTCAAGCTGATCTTTCATGCCCTGTATCGCCTCTTCTTCCTTCTGAGGCGCCGTGCCGATATAAACCCCCAGAAATCCGGGCTCAAGCCCGGGTGTATAGAAAGAGGTCACAGTGTAGGCAAGGCTTTTCTTGTCTCTGAGTTCCAAAAAGAGCCTGCCGCCCATACCTGACATTATAGTATTTAATACTTCTATAGAGTAATGATCTTCATCATCAAGTTTGGGCCCCTGGAACCCAAGCAGTATGTGCGTCTGCGCTTTATCCTGCTTTTTTTCTACTCTTTTTCTTACCTCTTGAGGCGGGGCGTCCGCATTGATAACGGGAACTGGGGTACTCCCTTTTTTCATTCCCCCAAAATCTTTTTTAATAGTCTCGAGCACTTCATCTTCATTCACATTGCCCACAACCGTAATTACCATATTCTCGGGACGGGCGTACTTTTCATAGAACTCGCGCAAACTCTGACTATCAGCCGCGCTAACAGTCTCTACAGTACCCAGAGGGTTTAGTTTATAAGGATGTTCAGTGTAAAGAGTGTCCAGAAAAAGATTAACAGTAGTCCTTAAGAGGTTATCACCCTGCCGGTTTATATCCGCGAGTATTTCACGCCTTGCGCGCTCTACTTCTTCTGCATCAAAACCCGGAGCACGGAGCACATCAGCGAATATGTCCATTGCCGGTACAAAATTTTTGCTAAGAGCCTCAACAGTTACGCCAAAGCTGTTCCTGCCGGAATAACCCTCAACCTCCCCTGCTATGGATTCTATCTCCTGGGCTATTTGAAGCGCGCTTCTCGACTCAGTTCCCCTTGTAAGCATGCGGGACACAAAATTGGAGACTCCGTTGTTGGATTGATCCTCATACCTTACTCCGCCCAAAAACGCAGCCCGTGCCGCAAAAATCGGGACTGAATCATTTTTCTTTATAAGAACCGTTATACCATTATCTAATACATATTCTTGCACTTCACCCAAAGTTCCAACTTCAGCTGTGCTTTTTGCTGATCCGCTTTGTTTTGCTGTAGAATCAGGAGCTTTAGTCTTTGCCATCAGGTCTTTTTCTACCAGGATTTCCCTCGCCCCCTCTCCAACCGCCTGCTTTTGAACTTCTTTGGAGGTGGTTTCAACAATACTTTGAATCTCATCGTTGTTAATGGTGATACTATCGGTAGGGAGCAGAAAACCCGCGGTCAAATTCTCGTCATTAAAATAAGTTTGAGCTGCTAGCATTATATCCTCTGGCGTCACCTTAGATACTTTGTCTAAATACTCTTGCTCATATCTGAAATCATCCGTCTCTACTTCATAGAATCCGAGTTTCTGCGCCTGGCCCTGCATCGTCTCTTTTGTATATATGGAATCACTCTCTAGATTAACCTTAACCCTCTGAAGCTCTTCCTCGCTCACAGGCTCGTACTTGAGACGATTTATTTCTTTTACAATTTCTGAAAGCGCCTCTTTTGATTTAGCGGGATCAATACTTCCCCCAACGGCAAATATTCCTTCATGCTTAGGGGTGAACGCATAGGCGTAAATGTTGTTTACAAGCGCCTTTTCTTCTTTAATATTCTGGAAAAGCCTCGAGCTATCCCCACCGCCAAGAATATTAGACAACACGTCCATCACCGGTGTGTCTTCATGCTTTGCGTTGGGTGCATGATAAGCAAGAGAGAAGTATCCTTCCTGAAGAGTTTTATCGATCACATAGGTCTTCATACCCTCTTGTACAGGCTCATCATTTATATCGCACTGGGGTAGTTCCCTTGAGGGATATTGCCCGTACATCTCTTCAATCTTTGGCATTACTTCTGAAGTTTTAAAATCCCCGACTACTACGAGCACCATGTTATTTGGCGCGTACCACTTTTTATAGAAGTCAGTTATACCTTCACGGGTGAAGCTTCTCACGCTCTCCTCTGAACCTATTACCGGCCTTCCATAGGGGTGTGTAGTAAACGTGGTGGAAAACATCTTCTCACTAAGGTTTCTTGAGGGTGAATCCTTGCCCCGTCTAATCTCCTCTACCACAACTTCAAGCTCTTTATTTAGCTCCTGTGGGTCAAAAGTAGAGTTCTGCATCGCATCGGAAAGCACATCAAGAGCGGTATCTAAAAACCGGCTGGCAATAACAACATAATAGACCGTTTCATCAAAAGAAGTAAACGCGTTAATATCCCCTCCATCATTCTCTATCACTCTTGCAATCTCACCCACTTTCCTTTTCTCCGTACCCTTAAAAAGCATGTGCTCATGCACATGGGCAAGTCCGTACTCCCCCTCAATTTCACAGGCGCTGCCCGTCTTTACCCATACATTCACGGCAACTACGGGGGACGAGTGGTTTTCCTCAAGAATTACTGTCAGACCATTATCAAGCTGGTATTTTGTTACCGCTTCAGCCCCGGTTGAACCGGATCTATTAGTCGTATTCGTAGCATCTACATTTTGATTATCCATTGTACTCTCCTCTCGATTGCAAGAAACCACCATTATACCCAAGATAAAAATCAGGAAGAATGGGGCTATATAATTTGTCTTCAATTTAGCGTTTTCGTTTCTCCGGAATACCCCGGGTAACAATTTAAAAAGATTCATAAGCGCTGCCCTTTATAACATATATTTTTATTATCTATACGTAATTACTCTGAAATCAGTTTTAGTAAAATAATCAGGCTTAATTTCTATTTAAGGATATAGTTTGACTTAGGCCTTAGAATATTTTTTTACAGTAATACTATATCTGTGAGTTTTAAGAACACCACTGTTTTTTAAGAATGGCCCTCGGGCGTCTGTGCTTCGTCCGTGAGTTTAGACCTGCCCCTAAGTTGTTTTATAGCATAGACAACTAATCCGACAATAGCGTAGAGATATACGATGAAAATAAACATTATCTCAGGATGCGTTATAATTGCCGCAAATATTATCGCAGCAACAACAAGAGCATTAAACGGACCGCCGAGGTTTATATATGGGCGCTTGGTGTACTCCACACTGCTCACCATTAAAAGCCCGATTACCGGCGCTGCAAAAAGGAAATACCACACCACTTTTGAATCCGGCATTATGCTAAGCGCTGTTAGCAACATTACAGGGGCGATCATGAGACCCGCGGCTGCAGGGCTTGGAAGCCCGGTAAAATGAAACCTCTCTTCATTTCCCGACTGGACATTGAACCGCGCAAGCCTTAAAGCAGTGCAAACTACATAGAATAAAACCGCCATTAAACCGATCTTCCCCGATCCCATAAGAACCCAGGTATAAATAAGAACAGCCGGGGCTACGCCAAAAGATACCAAGTCAGACAGAGAATCATAAGAAAGGCCGAACTTACTTTCGTGATTAAAAAATCTGGCAAGTTTGCCGTCCATCATATCCAAAAAAGCTGAGATAACAATAAAAGCCCCTGCCCACCAGAACCTTCTAAAAACCCATTCTTGTGAAGCCTCCCCCCCAGAGACAGCAACCACTATCTCTATCGAAGCCATAATAGACAAGAGTCCGCAAAACAAATTCCCGGTTGTAAACAAGTTTGGGAGAACCGGCATTACTCTTTGTCGTTTGGACTTCTTCCTTTTTTCTCTCATTTAATTCCCCATCCTGGCCAAAATAGTCTCACCCGCCCAGACTCTTTGTCCTACATTAACCTCTAGAGAAGATCCCTCAGGCAAGTACAGATCTACTCTTGATCCAAACTTAATCATACCAAATCTTTCACCACTTTTAAATTCCATCTCCGGTTTAGCATATGAAACTATTTTGCGGGCTAAAAAACCAGCTATTTGTGAAACTACTATTTCTTTTCCGTCATCTGTTCGTATAAGAGTAGACAATCGCTCATTATCGTCTGATTTTTTCTTCATATTCTCTGGATACAGCCAACTAGGCATGTTGGCAACATGAAAACTTCCATGAGTATATTTTGTAGCCACCACTTTGCCCGCTATGGGCATTCTATTTATATGACAGTCATATACGGCGAGCGATATACTAATTTTTAACTCATTGGCATTTAGGAAATCTCTCTCGTAGGAATCCTCAACGAATATAATTACCCCGTCTGCCGGAGACAAATACGCATTGGGTTCATCTGGAATTATTCGCTCCGGATCGCGAAAAAAAAGAACATTTAGAATCGCGAGCAAAGCAAATAGGAAAGAAAGAACTGTAAAACCAAGAATAGCAGTAGCCCAGGCAAGGATTGCAAAAACGCCTATGTAAACAAATCCTTCAGACGCTACGGGCGCCCGCCTTATCCTCATTAGTTCTTTGTTTTATCGACAAGCTTAGTCTTAAAGAGCGAACTCATCATCTGACGGAGCTGCCCGCCAATTTCTTCTATTGGATGCTCTTTCCCTTTATTGAGAAGCGCATTGTAAACAGGGCGTCCGGCTTTGTTCTCAAGTATCCACTCCCTTGCAAACTCCCCGTTTTGAATTTCTGTCAGGATTTTTTTCATTTCCTTCTTGGTCTCTGCGTTAACAACTCTTGGCCCTCTGGTGAGATCACCATATTCTGCTGTATCGCTAATGGAATAACGCATGTTGGTTATACCACCCTCATAGATTAAATCTACTATGAGCTTGACCTCATGGCAGCACTCAAAATACGCCATCTCCGGTGGATAACCGGCTTCGACCAATGTTTCAAATCCGGCCTGTATTAATGCAGACACACCGCCGCAAAGTACTGCCTGCTCACCAAAAAGATCAGTTTCTGTTTCATTTCTGAAAGTTGTCTCTATTATCCCGGCTCTTCCGCCCCCTATTGCACCCGCATATGCCAGGGCAATATCCTTAGCTTCCCCTGTTGCGTCCTGATGAACGGCAATAAGCATCGGAACCCCTGCTCCTTCTTCAAATTGGCCCCTTACTGTGTGCCCCGGGGCTTTGGGAGCTACCATAAACACATCCACGTTTGGCGGAGGCACAATCTGACCGTAATGAATATTAAGACCGTGGCTAAATACAATTGCGTCTCCGGGACTTAGATTATCGGCAATACTCTCATCATAAATATCAGCCTGGCTTGTGTCTGGCGCAAGTACCATGATAATATCGGCCCATTTGGTTGCCTTATCGACCGTCATAACATCAAATCCAGCTCCTTTAGCTTTATCCCAGCTGCTACTTCCCTTTCTTAGACCTATAGAAACCTTCATACCGCTGTCTCTTAAATTCTGAGCATGGGCGTGCCCCTGGCTGCCGTAACCTACTATTGCAATTTTTCTTTTTTTAAGTTTGCTCTGTTTTATATCCTTATCGTAGTAAACCTTCATTCCGTATCTCCCGTGTTAGTATTTTTCGCATCCCTTTTCATTGCGACAGTACCAGTGCGCGCTATTTCTTTAACACCCATAGGCTCTAAAAGTTCCATAAATGCGTTAACTTTTTCTTTATCCCCGGTAAGTTCAAGCATATAAGATTCCAGCCCAACATCAACAACCTTAGCCCTGAAGATATCGGCCATTCTTAAAATCTCAGCCCTTGTATTCTCCTTGGCCTCAACCCTAATAAGTATCATCTCTCTCTCAACTCTGGTTTCCTCGGTTAGATCATCAACCCATATAACGTTTACCATGTTGTTGAATCTCTTTATGACCTGTTCGATTATAAAATCGTCCCCAGTAGTTACGAGAGTAATACGGGAAGTATCCGGATCTAGAGTCTCCGCCACATTAAGACTTTCGATGTTAAAACCCCTTGCGCTAAACAAGCCCGCAACCCTGGAAAGGACACCTGACTCATTGTCTACAAATAGAGAAATTGTATGCCTCACTGATTTTAAACCTCCGGAATTAATCGATTAAATAACAATGTTTATCTTATAGGGAATTGAACACAATATCCCAAATACTTTTTGAAAACCCATATTATACTTAATGCCTCAAATTAAGCTACATCAGAGACGCCTAAGATCATATCGTTCATCGCCCCACCAGGAGCAATCATTGGATAAACAAGCTCTTCACAGTCAACCATGATCTCCATTAGCACAACCCCTTCAGTGGACAAGCCTTCTTTAAGAGTTGCTTCTAATTGGTCCGGCTTTTCAGCTCTAAGCCCCGTGGCTCCAAAGGATTGGGCGAGCTTAACAAAATCGGGAAGCACCCCAAAACGAGAAGCGGAATAATTGCCATCAAAAAACATTGTTTGCCACTGTCTTACCATTCCGTGATGACCGTTATTAAGAAGCATTATCTTAATATCCATTTTGTTCTCTACCGCTGTGGCAAGCTCCTGCATATTCATCTGGAAGCTGCCGTCTCCGCATACGCATACCACCTGTTTATCCGGACATGCGAACTTGGCTCCCATGGCTGCCGGGAATCCAAATCCCATTGTCCCCAGTCCTCCTGAGGTAATATGAGTTCTCGGATAGTTGAATTTATAAAACTGAGCTACCCACATTTGATGCTGACCTACATCAGAAACAATAATCGCGTCATCATCTGTGATCTTGCTCAGCGTATCTATTGCATAAGTAGTTAAAATTTTATCTCCGGTCTGGTTGTAGCTCATAGGATGCTTGCGGTCCCATTCCTCAATTTGTCCGCGCCACTCTTTACGGTCTTTATCAATTTTTGAAGGCAGCGCATCGAGAAGCTGCTGTAGAACTATTTTTGCATCCCCAATTATCGGGCAGTGAACTAAAATATTTTTGTCGATCGTAGAGGGGTCGATGTCTATATGTATGATTTCGGCATTTGGAGAGAACTCCTCGAAATTACCTCCGGTGGCCCTATCGTCAAACCTGGCCCCAATTGAGATAACCAGATCGCTTGAATGTACAGCCATATTGGCGGCATAAGAGCCGTGCATGCCGAGCATGTGAACAAATAGTGGGTCATCCTGCGGATAAGCCCCTAGCCCCATAAGTGTTGATGTAACAGGCACTTCCAGTCGATGGGCGAATTCTTTAAGCTCAGCAGAGGCATTAGAAAGTATTATTCCACCCCCTCCGAAGATTACAGGGCGTTTGGATTTCAAAATCATATCAACAGCTTTTTTAATTTGTTTCGGATCCCCTTTGGTAGGAGGTTTATAACCTCTTAAACTAATTTCAGTAGGGATTACAAGCTCATCCTCACCTATAATAACGTCTTTGGGCATATCGACAAGAACCGGGCTAGGCCTTCCGGAGCTTGCAATATAAAACGCTTCTTTCATTGCACGAGGAAGATCAATCGCTCTTCTAACCAAATAGTTATGCTTCGTACAAGGACGAGTAATACCAATGTGATCCGCTTCCTGAAAAGCGTCACTTCCAAGGTATGGTAGAGGAACCTGTCCGGTGAATACGACTATAGGGGAAGAATCCATCTGGGCTGTTGCGATTCCAGTAACGGTATTAGTAGCCGCAGGACCTGATGTGCATAAAACAACACCCGGTTTACCCGAAGCTCTCGCATAGCCATCGGCCATGTGCGTTGCACCCTGCTCATGCCTTGTTAGAACGTGTTTTATCCTATCGGCATATTTGGGCATTACATCATAAACCTTTAGGACGTAACCACCCGGAAGTCCGAATATTACATCTATTCCTTCTTCAATTAGAGTTTCAAAAAACATTTCGGCGCCAATCATTCTTGCCATTTCAAATGTACCCCCCTGTCGTCTGTATCGCCCAACACTATAGTTATTTGTTTTTGAATTCGTGTATTCGAGTTTCTATTCGGTCTTTAAGCGAAAGTTTGATTTTTTTAAGCCTTTTAACCTCTACTTCATCATCCAGAGTCTGAGACTCCTTTTCCTCCAGACTTTTCACCACTTCATCAAGTTCTCTGTGCTCGAAATACATCTGCTTAAATTCTTCATCGCCTTCGAGAAGCTTCTCGATTATATCTGTTTCGTTCATTTTATCTCCCATCTTTAGATATTTCTGCTTCAGACTTCCTTAAATAATGAGGGGCGAGATTCATTAATCCATCCCACTGTGATTTATTATCCAAACCCTCTTTGAATTTATCAATTACCAAAAGCGCCTGACATGATGCTCTCGGGAAATTCATATTGTGTGGGCTAAACAGTATATCACCCCTCAAAATATCTTCCAGAAAATCCCTGTAAAGTAAAGCTCCATCACCTATAAAAATTGTTTTTTCTTTAATATTTTCTGCCAATCCTTCGGGAGAAATAACCATATCTTCGAGCAATCTTTCTATTTTGCCGTTATTTGAGCTGAAAAGAGCGGTAAAAACTTCCCCTTTCCTTGCATCTATTACAGGGCAAATATTATAAGGTGAAAAAGGCAAATTCATAGCCAGTGTTTCAAGAGAAGAAACCCCGATAAGCGGAATATCCAATGAGAAGCATATCCCCTTTGCTGTTGAAATCCCGACTCTTAAAGCAGTGAATGATCCGGGCCCGATGGAGACTGCAACCCCAGTCAAATCAGCCTTATCCATGCCGAGCTCACCCAGGAGCCAGTCAATCGAGGGGACAAGCTTTTCAGTATGAGAAGGACCCACATTAAAAAAATACTCGCCAAGAATGCCCTCGTCTCCCAAGACCGCGATGCTTCCCGAATATGTTGATGTCTCAATTGCCAGTATTCTCATTATTTTTTCCTAACTACATCGCTCAATATTGTCAGTCCTAAACTCAAGAACTGGACATATGGAGTAAACCCCAAAGACAAACAATTACATTGATTCCCAAATATGAATCAGAAAATCAGTACGGCAACAGTATTAAGTTTGAATATGAATATTAGTTTAACAATCTCTTGAGATTTGCAAACCGATTACCAAACATGAAGCGTTAACAATTTACAATTGATATTCAGGACACCTATGATATTTAGGATACCTAGACCAGATTTTTTTAGTCCCATCCCAAACCCTGTCTATCTTAACCCGCAGGCTCTTTTTCTTCAGGCGGTGTTTCTTTTATGAGCCCACTGTGTGTTAAAATTTCTTGTTTTAATTTTTCCTTTATTTCAGGGTTATCTTTTAAAAAGGTTCTCGAATTTTCTCTCCCCTGCCCCAGCCTCTCACCTGCGTAAGAATACCAGGTCCCGCTCTTTTCCACGATATCGGCTTTAGCCCCTATATCTATCATTTCACCAGTTTGAGAAATTCCTTCTCCGAACACAATATCAAACTCGGCATTGCGGAAAGGAGGCGAAACTTTGTTTTTAACCACTTTTGCTCTAACCCTGTTTCCAATAACGACCTCTCCTTCCTTTACTGAACCAATCCTGCGGACATCAATTCTCACAGATGAATAAAACCTAAGCGCATTACCACCACTGGTAGTTTCAGGGTTCATATACGGAAGAGTACCAATTTTCATTCTTATCTGGTTTACAAATATTACAAGGGTGTTGGATCTTCCCACAGTGGCTGTCAATTTTCTTAATGCCTGGGACATAAGTCTGGCCTGAAGCCCCACGTGGGCATCTCCCATTTCCCCTTCTATCTCAACCCTTGGAACCAGTGCCGCAACTGAGTCAAGCACAATTACGTCAACGGCGCCTGAGCGCACAAGCGTATCTACAATTTCAAGCGCCTGCTCCCCAAAATCCGGCTGGGAGATGAGCAGGTCGTCCACCTTTACACCAAGACTCTGAGCATAATTGGGATCAAGTGCGTGTTCTGCATCGACAAAAGCTGCAATCCCGCCCTTTTTATGAGCCTCCGCTATTACGTGAAGCGCAAGTGTTGTCTTCCCGGAAGATTCAGGACCGTAAACCTCGATAACTCTACCTTTGGGGAAACCTCCAACACCAAGGGCAACATCAAGCCCAATTGAGCCTGAAGAGATAACTTCAAGCTGAGGAATTGGTGAGTCGGAACCAAGCCTCATAATAGAGCCCTTTCCAAACTGCTTCTCTATTGAGGAGATCGCAAGATCTATTGTTTTTTCTTTTTCTCCGGGTTTTTCCTTTTCCAGTGAACTGTTTGTAGTTGCTTCTTTAGCCATAATACCTCCGAATTATACATTGTTTAAGAAACTTTGCCTAATCATGTCAAGTGCTTTCAAAACGGTTACCAGTTTGATTTCTTCCCTTGTTCCATGGAACTGAAATTTACGGGAAAGGGTTCCTTTTGTCTCACTATCCAAACCAATATATACGGTCCCAACAGGTTTTTCGAGTGTCCCCCCTCCAGGGCCCGCTATACCTGAAATCCCTATACCTATGTCGGAGCCGGAAAGATGTCTTACCCCTTGGGCCATAGCCTCTACCACCGGCTCGCTCACAGCTCCGCAAGACTCAATAAGCTCCATAGGCACTCCGAGAATCTCGGATTTTGCTTCATTACTGTAAGAGATCACTCCTTCAAGAAAATACGAAGAGCTTCCGGGCACATTTGTAATGCGATGCGAGAGGAGCCCCCCTGTGCAGGATTCGGCCGCTGAAAGAGTCATATTATTATGCGTGAGCAAACTCCCGACGACTTCTTCTAACATCTCCCCCTCAGTTGTGAAAACATAGCTCCCTAGTCGGGCGCAAATCTCTTCTATAAACTCCTTCATTAATAATTCTGCTTCAGAAGATGAATCTCCGAAAGTGGAAACCCGCAGGTGAATCTCCCTGAAATGAGCTCTGTAGCCAAGCTTTACATGCTCCCTTTCGATTCCTTCTAGCTTTTGCGCAACTTCTGATTCAGGCAGCCCAAATGTCTTAACGAGTCTCATGCACGATTTTTTCATTTGGGGATTTCTCTTCTTCAGTTCGGGAATCACATATTCCTCCATCAGTGCTCTAAATTCTTTAGGCACTCCGGGAAGGAAAAAGAAGACTGTCTTTTCAATTTCATAGCTGAATCCGGGAGCGGTCCCCCATTTGTTGAGCAAAACCCTGCAGCCTTCGGGCAGATAAACCTGTTTCATGTTTGTTTCGCTTACTTCTCTGTTTATTTTCCTAAATCTCTCGGACATCATTTCCAGAGCCGGCTCACTTAACTCAAGTCCGACATTAAAGAATTCAGCCGCCGTTTCAATCGTAAGATCATCAGGCGTAGGTCCAAGTCCGCCTGTAACAATCACAGCATCGGCTCTATTTTTTGCGGTATTAAAAACAGATTTAAGTATGAGCCTGTCATCGCCCACAGTCGTATGATAAGCAACATCAAATCCAAGCCAAGTAAGTGTCTCACCTGACCACTGGAAGTTGCCGTCCCGGGTGAGCCCGCTCATTAACTCATCCCCTGTAGTAAGTATCTCTATTTTCATAATTTATATTTGGAGTTTATGTCCAAAAAACCCACCTTCCCAGAATATGCAGCGTAACGCACGAATAGACACCCGCCATGACATCATCCATTACTATACCCCAGCCGCCCGGCAACCGCTCGAACTTTCTTATCGGATAGGGTTTGGCAATATCAAAAAGCCTGAACAATAGGAATCCTAGAAAGATATTACTTATAGTTGGCGGCACCAATATCATAGTCACCAAAAAGCCGCACACCTCATCCGCCACAACCTGGCCCGGGTCTGTTTTACCGAAAATCTCCTCAGCAACACCTGAGGCCCAGACAGATACGAGGATTATCAAAACAGTTATAGCAAGATAAAGATATATAGGTGTAAATGAAATTAAATAGAATAGGGGAATTGCGGCCAGAGTCCCGGCAGTCCCTGGCGCTACAGGAAATAAGCCGCTATAAAAAAAAGTCGCGATTAGTTTTGCGATTCCTTTCTTCACTTAATTTAACACCTCTTTAGGATTTAAATAAATGTATCTTGCGTCAAGACCAAATTCTATAGAAGAAAAGATAAGGTGGTTCATTTAAATCTCAATAAAAATGAGTTTGCATAACACTCTTGCCTTGTCAAGAAAAGACTAAAGACGTTTTCTTACAACCTTTTATATCCTCTTAAGTCACTTATATCAAATCATTACGAGTCTACAAAGTGGGTTTGTATACGAATCCTTAATCTTTTTCTATGATGGCTGCCATTGACCGTTATCTTGAAATTCCACTCAAACTACGTAATATCTCTACAGCATTTTTATTAACATTAAATTGGGAGCAGATTAATTATGGGAAACGGATTAGATAATAAATGGGCGTTAATATTAGGCGCTTCAAGTGGTTTTGGAGAAGCAGCCGCCTTAGAATTGGCTAAACAGGGGATGAATATCTTTGGCGTTCACCTGGACAGAAAAGGCACCATGCCGCACGTTGAAGAGATCAAGCACAAGATAAAAGAATACGGAAGAGAGGCCGATTTCTTCAATATCAACGCGGCTGATCCTGAGAGAAGAGCCGAAGTTCTCGGGGAAATGGAACAGATATTGGACGAACATGGAAACCCGGGGAGTCTAAAAATATTGATCCACTCTCTTGCGTTTGGAACACTCAAGCCTTATATCTCCGACAACGAGAAATCACGCCTATCAAGTAAGAACATAGACATGACTTTGGACGTAATGGCGCACTGCCTTGTTTACTGGACCCAGGAAGTTGTGGCTAGAAAGCTGATGGGTGAAGGCGGTAGAATTTTTGCTATGACCAGTGCAGGCGGACATAGGATTTGGCCGACATACGGCGCCGTCTCGGCCTCAAAGGCAGCACTCGAATCACATATACGCCAGCTCGCGTATGAGCTTTCACCAATGGGCATAACAGCCAATGCTATTCAAGCTGGAGTGACCCTGACACCTGCTCTTGAGAAAATCCCGGGAAACGAGGAAATTATAAAACACGCAACCGCTGTAAACCCGGCCAACAGGCTCACCACTACAGAAGATGTCGCGCAGGCCATCGTTGCTCTTAGCGCTCCCGGCACACATTTTCTAACCGGTAATGTTATCAAGGTAGACGGCGGCGAAGATCTAATCTAATTGGGAAATCATATGAGTAAAAAAGTAACTCTCTACAACACGCTCACTCAAAAAAAAGAAGAGCTCGTACCCTATTCGGAGAATAAAATAAAGATGTACGTTTGCGGCCCTACGGTCTATTCTTCCGCACACCTGGGTCACGCAAGAGCTGCTGTAACTTTCGATGTAATAGAAAGGTTCCTATCGCACATAGGTTATGAAGTAACTTATGTCAGAAACTTCACTGACATCGATGACAAAATAATAAGTAAAGCTAACGAGGCAGGTGTAGACGCCCGGGAAATTTCAGAAAAATATATACAGGAATATCAAGAGGATATGGCCTCAATTGGCGTTAAGCCTCCAACTATTCAGCCCAAGGTCACAGAGCACGTGCCTGAAATAGTCGAGATGATCAAAAGGATTATAGACAACGGTCACGCGTATCAATCCGGGGGCGATGTGTTTTTCTCGGTCAAGAAGTTCCAGGGCTACGGCAAGTTATCAAGAAGAGATCCTGACGATATGCTTGCGGGCACAAGGATTGACATCAATGAAAAGAAAGAAGACCCGCTTGACTTTGCGCTCTGGAAAGCCGCCAAGCCGGGAGAGCCTTTCTGGGAAAGCCCATGGGGAAATGGACGCCCAGGCTGGCACATTGAGTGCTCACTTATGAGTACAAAATATTTAGGAGAGAGTTTCGATATACACGGAGGAGGAAGAGATTTAATTTTCCCCCATCATGAAAACGAGATAGCTCAGTCAGAGGCTGCAACGAGAAAACCCTTTGCCAAATACTGGATCCACAACGGGCTAATTCAGATAAACCGTGAGAAGATGTCCAAATCCATAGGAAACATATTAAACGTGCGTGAAGCGGTATCCATGTGGAGTAAAGAGGCGATTAGACTCTTTTTCCTATCCCACCACTATCTAAATCCGGCGGATTTTTCTGATACGACAATGAATGAGGCAGAGGCAGCGCTGGAAAGACTTTATATCACTCTTAAGCGCGCCAACGATCTCAGGAAAGACGGAGAGGGTGAAGACAAGCAGTTAGCGGCAAGTGTCGAGACATTTAAAGAGCGTTGGATCAATACGATGTGTGACGACTTTAACACAGCCGACGCCCTTGGTAGCTTGTTTGAATTAACTAGAGCGATAAATAGATCACTAGACACTGTAGGCTGGACCACTACTATTGAGACCGCGCTTGAAGAAATAAACCATTTTGGAAAAACTCTTGGAATCCTAGAATACCAACCAGACGAATACCTTCAAGGTCTTAAGCTTGAAAAAACTTCCTCGGGAATTACAGAAGAAGAGATTGAAGAGCTTATTGAGGAAAGAATATCGGCACGCAAAGAAAAAAATTGGGCCCGAGCGGATGAAATCAGAGACGAGCTTGATGAGAAAGGAATCGTGCTTGAAGACAAAGCCCAGGGCACAGTCTGGCGGGTGAAATAGCTAGCAGGCAATCGTGATAAAGCTTTATATATTCTCTATTTAATACCGAGAAAGGAATTAAACCCAAACACCCATATACTCAAGCGCGCGTTTTATATTGGCCGGAGTCTGAGTCTCACCTCTACAGCTGTACCAGCAAGCTGTGCAATTGGTCTTTTCATAGAGCTTGGGATGGTATTCGGAATAATGTGCTGTAACCGGCATCTCGGAGCAGCGTTTTAAATGTCCGCTAGGCGTAACCTGAATATGGCTTATTCCGGCAGTGCATCCGGGAATGCCTCCTGATTCAAAATACCGTGGTATTTCATTTAGGTAATACTCGGTTGATAGAATCGTACCCTTCCACTCTCTTCTTAAACGAATAAGCTCATCTACCAGATTCTGAACTCTTCGTATTTCTTCATGTGGAACAAAGTGCTCTTCATTGTTAGTTTTCATAACGCAGTACGAGCTGAACGAAATTGCGACTCCCCACTCTCTTGCTTTATGGGCTAGCTCAACAACCTGATCAAGGTTGTCCTCCATAATGATTGTGTTCATCGTGATCTTCTGGTTAGGAAATCTCTTTCCCAGCTCAGGCATTATTTCAGAAAGCTTGTCCCAAAGCCCCGGAAGACCTCTATACGCATCGTGCTGCTTACTTGGAAAATCTAAAGATACGGCAATCTGATTTATTCCGGCATCAAAAAGCTCTTGAGCTTTGTTAACTGTAAGCAAATCACCTTTTGTAACCATTGAGGTGAAAATGAAGTATGAGCACTCCTTAATCTGCCTTATTATATCGGGCAGGTCCTTGCGAAGCATCGGCTCTCCGCCGGTAACCACTACGACAAGCGGATCAATTTTCTTGATAACCGGACGGTAATCATAGATACGCTCTTCATGGCGGGTCTGCCAGTAATCACAGAAGTCGCACGTGGCGTTGCAGAGTTTTGTAATTTCCAGATTTAAGAGCTTTGGACTTCCGTTAGCTTTTGTTTGGAAGAACTTAATTGCGCCTTTTAGGCTTTCTTGAGGTGAAATCATTAGGCTATTTTATACATTACTACGGATATTTTATCAAGTAAGAAAGGACGCAAATGCTATATTAAACCTTAAGATGAATCGGGCAATCCCATAAATTTAAAGAATAAAACCAAGTCCTTGACCAGCACTTCATTCAAAATCATAAAGTGTGTTGACTCATCATTATCGTCCTCAAAGCAGTACGTATGGTTAAGAGACCGGGTATATTTGTAAGGGATTACATCAAATCCTAACTCCCCCGTAAGATTGTCCGCCTCAGGCGCGTCTCCAGGTTCTAAGAACGCTACAACTACACCTTTATCAGGATTCGCAAATAAATCTGGGTCCTTTGCGAATTGTCGCTCTGTTAACGCTGTAGCGTTTCCATCTGAAGGTTGTCATGGCAAGCCGCCATGAACAAAAAGAGAGCCGGCATAAGTGAGAATAAAGCTAATGTTCCTTTTTTCCAGGATAACTTAAGCACCGAAGAGCTGGTTTGAGTTATAAAGTTACAGTGGTTTGTGTTAATCATCGTATTCTCCTCTTCCAATCCATACATCTATTAATACTGTTATTAATACTGTGTAGGGTATTAATCTACCTACAGTTATTACAAAACTC
>Ga0209633_10000556_pt1 | contig 42748 bp, 34 predicted proteins | sample Cruoilmetagenom1_FD_187290 | JGI IMG/M metagenome (GOLD analysis project Ga0209633, IMG submission 187290) | Oil polluted marine microbial communities from Coal Oil Point, Santa Barbara, California, USA - Sample 1 (SPAdes) (version 2) | ecosystem: Environmental > Aquatic > Marine > Oil seeps ...
CTTGATGGCCCCCCGGCTGTCGCCGAACTTGGCCAGGCCGGCCTCCATGGCCACGCCGATGGTGGCGCCCATTTCGATGGTGTCCAGGCCGAAATCGTCATCCATGCGGTCCAACTGGGCGATCACATCCAGATCGTCGATGCCGCAATTGCCGCCGTGGGCCCAGACGGTTTCGTATTCGGGCTGTTTGGTGACGAAATTGCCGTCTTTGTCGTAAAAGGTGCCCGAGCAGCGGATCACGCAACCCCGGTGGCAGCCATGGGTGGCCGATCCTTCGCCCCCGCGTTGGTTTTCCAGAGCGGCCTGGGTTTCACCGGAGATATTCGAGGCCCCGTCAAACCGACCTTTCTGAAAATTGTGGGTGGGGTAACCGCCGGCCTCGTTGACCACATTGGTGAGCACATTGGTGCCGAATGCGGGAAGCCCCTCGCCGGTGACCGGGTGCCTGCGCAGCCCTTCGGCGAAGGCCTTGTTGGCGGTTTTGAATTTCTCGGGATCGGCCGGTGTCCGCATTTTCATGCCGTCGTCGTCCAGGATGATGGCCTTGATTCCCTTGGATCCCATGACGGCGCCGACGCCACCGCGACCGGCGTGGCGGGTGGGGCGTTGCTCCATATCCGTGAAGGCGATGGAGGCGGCGGACATTTTCATCTCACCGGCTTGGCCGATGGTGATGCAGGCGACTTTGTTGCCGTATTGAGCGGCGAGCTCGGCGACCGTCGCGTAGTTGCCCAGCCCCCTGAGATCCGCCGCAGATTCCAATGTAATGCCGTCCTTGTTGATCAGGACCTTGTACAGGCCGTCGTTGGGCACTTTCCCCTCGAGGATGATGGCTGCATAACCCAGCCGGCCCATCACCTGGGCCCCCTGGCCACCGGAGTTCGCCTCCTTGATGCCGCCGGTGAGCGGGCTCTTGCAGCCAACACTCACCCGACCGGAAATGGCCGCGGCCGAACCGCTGAGCAGGCCCGGTGCAATGACCAGTTTGTTTGCCTCTCCCAGTGGATGGCAGGTGGGGGGCACTTCCTTGGCCACCACTGCCGAGGTCATGGCCCTACCGCCCAATCCGGCATAATCTCCCAAGTCGTCGATCGTGACGGCCGGACCCCCTGATGCGCCCATGTCGATTCTCAAGACTTTGTCCATTGTGTCCCTCCTATCTATATGCGGCTGGTGTTGAAGAAAACGATCGGTGATTGGTTCGTCATATTTACGAAACAAAAAAGAAGGCCCTTATTCAGCCGATGGGTGAACAAGATTCTCGGGCCGGCAATTTTCGTTCATTTTACTTCGTCCCCAATCCTTACCCGTTTTTACGTTCAAATGCCTTCATGAAATCCACCAGGGCCGCTACGGCTGCCAAAGGCGTCGGATTGTAAATGGAAGCCCGGCATCCGCCCACACTGCGGTGCCCTTTGAGCCCACCCATACCGTTTTCGGTAGCCTCGGCCACGAAGGTTTTCTCCAGATCCGTATTGGGCAGGCGGAAGGTGACGTTCATGAGTGAACGGCTCTCCTTTTCCGCCGTTCCCCGGTAAAAGCCGCTCTGATCAATGATGTCATAAATCAGGCCGGCCTTTTTGTGGTTCAATGCCGCCATTTTGCCCAATCCGCCAATGGTTTCCTCCAGCCATTTGAGCACCAGTTGAACCGTATAGATGGCGAAGCAGGGCGGGGTGTTGTACATGGAGTTTTTCTCGGCATAGGTGGTGTAGCGCAGCATGCTGGGAATCTCCCCGGGGGTGCGGGCCAGCAGATCGTCGCGGATGATCACCAGGCAGACGCCGGCCGGTCCCATGTTCTTCTGGGCGCCGGCATAGATCATTCCGAATTTTTCCACATCTAGCTGCCTGGAGAAGATGTCCGAACTCATGTCCGACACGATGGGGACGCCACCGGTCTCCGGAAATTGCGCCCACTGGGTACCCTTGATGGTGTTGTTGGAGGTGATATGGGCGTAGACGGCCTCGGCGTTGAATGCGATTGATCGGGGGATATAGGAAAAATTGCGGTCTTCGGAGGAGGCCACCACGTTGATCGATTTGCCCTGGATCTCTGCCTCTTTGATGGCCTTCGTCGACCATGTTCCGGTGTTGACGTAATCGGCCGAATCATCAGCGCCGAGCAGGTTCATGGGGGCCATGCAGAACTGCAAGCTGGCACCGCCTTGGAGGAAGAGCACATGAAAGCGGTCGTCCAGCTTCAGTATTCGTTTGGTCCGTGCGACGGCATCATTGATTACATCATCGAACCACTTGGAGCGGTGACTGATTTCGGTGACCGACATACCGGAACCGGCGAAGTTGAGAAAAGACTCCTGGATCTCCTCCAATACCGGCAATGGCAGGGCCGCCGGCCCGGCGTTGAAATTATGGATTCTGTCCGCTTTCATCTAAAAAAACCTCCATGTGAATGTATTGGGGGCCGGTGTCGAGGCTGTTGGTAACCAACACCGTATAAGCGTCGAATTTTTTTCAGATAGAAACCCATCTGTCAACCGGTAACATCAATAAAATAATGATCGCTTTTCATCATCCCCCGCCTCTATTGACAAACCCCGCCGTTCCACAATAAAGGAGGAGGACACCCACAGGAAGGAAACCATCCCATGAAAATTCTGCGTTACCCATCATCCGCTGCGGATAAGAAGGTGAAGTCCATCATTGATCGGGAGATCGATTTCAGCACAACCGATGTTCAGGCCGTCAGCCGGATTCTCAAGGATGTAAAACAAACCGGAGACCCTGCCCTGATCCGATACAGCCGGCAGTTCGATGCGCCCCAAATGACCATCGATGCCCTTGCGGTCACCCCCGCAGAGATGGCTGCGGCCGGTAAGCAGGTGGACCGTTCGTTTATGCGGGCACTGAACCGTGCCGCCTCGCAAATTGAGCGTTTTCATCGTCAGCAGCTGCCCAAATCGTGGATCGACGCCCGACGGCCCGGCACCCTTTTGGGCCAGATGGTCAATCCCGTCGATGCCGCCGGCGTTTATGTGCCCGGCGGAAGGGGCGGCAATACACCGCTGGTCTCCTCGGTGCTCATGGGGGCCATTCCTGCTAAAATTGCCGGTGTGCCCAAGGTGGTGATGGTCACGCCGCCCACGCCCTCGGGGAACGTGGCCCCCCATCTTCTCGTGGCGGCCAAAAAGGTGGGTGTGGATAACGTTTACAAGGTCGGTAGCGCCTGGGCCGTCGGCGCTCTGGCATATGGCACGGAGACCATACCCAAAGTTAATGTTATCGTGGGACCCGGAAATATCTTTGTTACTTTGGCCAAGAAAATCGTCGCCGGTACGGTGGGCATCGATATGATCGCCGGCCCCAGCGAAATTCTGGTCATTGCCGATGGGACGGCGGATCCGGATTTCGCCGCCGCCGATCTTCTCAGTCAGGCGGAGCACGACCCCCTGGCTTCGGCCATTCTGGTCACCGATTCCGTAAAATTGGCCCACTCTGTGAACGCGGCGGTGGAGAAGCAGGTGGGTGCCTTGGCGCGCGCCGACATCGCCCGGCAGAGCCTGGCGGCTTTCGGCGCCATTATGGTCGTTGAGAACCTGAACGCCGCTATCGACCTGGCCAATCATATCGCCCCCGAACACCTGGAACTTCAGGTGGCGGACCCCATGGATGTGGCGCCGAGGATCCGCAATGCCGGCGCCATTTTTCTGGGACATTATACGCCTGAACCGGTGGGTGATTATATGGCCGGACCCAACCATGTCCTGCCGACGGCAGGCACGGCGCGCTTTTCTTCCGCGCTGTCGGTGGACCACTTTATGAAGAAGACCAGTTTGATCCGCTATTCACCGGTGGCATTCAGGAAAGAGGCCCGCGACATCATGTGCCTGGCCAACGTCGAAGGGCTCGGTGCCCACGCCAATGCCATCCAAATCCGCCTCTCTTCCAAATCATCGAAACGCTCCGTTTAGGAGAGGATGACACCACAAAAAATCAGTGGTATGAAACGTTAAACAGCGTCTCTCAATTTCTTTCCCGGCTTGAACTTCACCACGTTGGCGGCTTTGATCTTGATTACTTCTCCAGTCTGGGGATTGCGACCTTTGCGGGCTTTACGGCGAACCTTCATGAATGTTCCGAAACCCACCATGGTTACTTTGCCGTCTTTTTTCTTCAGTGCTTTGGCGACGTTTGCAGTAAAGGAATCCAGCGCGGCGGCGGCGGCAACTTTGGTGATGCCGGCGTCATCTGCCATTTTCTCGACCAATTCAGCTTTTGTCATCGTGTTCTCCTTAGGGATGGGTGTGAAATTGGAACCGGATACTGACGCTTATGCTCCGGCATTACAGCATATTTTAAAGCCTGTCAACAGCGAAACCGCATGAAATAAGGGTTTGTGGGGAGACAATCGGTTTCAATGCTTGAAACTGCGCTGTTCGGTGAAGACCATGGCCACATCGGCGTCGTTACATGCCTCGATGGACTGGTAGTCATTGTTCGATCCACCGGGTTGAACGATGGCGCTGATTCCTTCCCGGATACCCACGTCCACACCGTCCCGGAATGGAAAGAAGGCGTCGCTCACCATGGATGCACCCAGGAGCCCGCCCTTTTCGGCGGATACACGGGCATCGATCTCGGCCTTACGATCCGGGTCCTTCAGATCATTGTAAGGCGTCTGCCAGGCCTCAAAGCAGTAGCGGTCGGCCAATTTTCGGTAGGCCTTGTCCCGGGCGATCTCCGCCACGCCGACCCGGTCCTGCTCGCCGGTACCGATCCCCACGGTGGTCAGATCCTTGACGTAGAGTACTGAGTTAGACGTGACCCCCGCTTCCACCAACCAGCCGAACAGCAGGTCTTCCATCTCCCGGTCGGTGGGCATGCGATGGGTCTGGTAGACGTTGCCGTTGGCCTCGCACCGGGCCGGTTTGAGGCCATCCCGGGATCGTGCCTGGGGGACAAAGGACCACTGGGTAATGATGCCGCCATCGATGAGGCTCTTGAACTCCACGCAACGTTTGCCGACAAATTCCTGAAGCCTCTCGATATTGCCGATGCGGATCACCCGCAGGTTTTTCTTCCGGAAGAAGATATCCATCACCCCTTGCTCGAACTCCGGCGCCACAACCACTTCGGCATATTGGCTGCAAATGGCTTCGGCGGCGGCGATGTCTAAGCTGCGGTTAACGGCGATACAGCCGCCGAAGGCCGCCACGCGGTCGGCGCGGTTGGCGTTGATGTAGGCCTGTTCCAGGGTCTCGGCCTGGGCCACGCCGCAAGGGTTGTTGTGTTTGACGATTACCGCCGTGGGCCGATCGGTGAAGTATCGCAAGATGTTGAGTGAATTGTCGGCATCGGTGAGATTGGTCTTTCCCGGGTGCTTACCGGACTGGAGCAGTTCGATATCCGATGCCAGGTACTGGCCGGGCTGGATGGTTTGGGTCTCGCCCAGTACCAGGTTGCCGTTGACCATGCGGTATAAGGCCGCTTCCTGGCCGGGGTTCTCACCGTAGCGCAGCCCTTTTTGGACCGCGTCGATGGTCCAGGTCACTTTTTCGTAAAACAGGGTTTGCCGCCGGTCCCGGTCCACGAAGCTGATCTCCATGTTCGGGGGGAAATGGTCGTCCATAATGGTGCGGTACATTTTCTTCAGATCTTCAGCCATGCTGTTGCTCCTCATGGATAAGGGTTCGAGGGGCCAAGGGTTCAGTGTGTCGAGGCGCCCAAGGTTTAAGGGGGATGATCGTCCTCGGGAATGGGGCAAACTCAACCGTCCCGCAGGTGGTATTCGCTTTCAACCGCCGCGAAGTCGGTGTCGGCCAGATATCCGGCAATGGCCGTGTCGTAAGCGGCGGTGTGGGAAAATGCCTTGCGGGCCAACCGGAAACGCAGGTCCAGAGAGAGCGTTCCCGTGCCTGCGGCCATTTCGTCGGTGATTTGCGTGTAGTCGCCGGGATCCACCACCGATGCCACCCGGATGAAGTTTTTGGCCGAGGCCCGGATCATGCACGGCCCGCCGATGTCGATGTTGCCGCGGGCCTGCTCCGGGGTGACGCCGGTCCTGGCAATGGTCTCCTCAAACGGATAGAGGTTCACCACCACCATGTCGATGGGTACGCCTCCTGTGCGTTTCAGGTCGGACTGGTGGGCATCGTTGTATGTCTCGGTGAGCAGTCCCAGGTAAATTTTAAAATCCAGGGTTTTCACTAACCCTCCCTGGGTTTCCGGTTGCCCGGTGTAGTCGGACACCTGGGTGAGGCAACCGTCGGCCCGGTTTCCCAGTATTTCGCGGAGTCGGGCGAAGGTGCCGCCGGTGGAAAAGATGCGCACATCGGGGTTGGCCGCTATCAATCGGGGCGCAAAGGCTTCCAGTCCACTTTTGTCGGAAACGCTGATCAGCACGTGGTTGATGCCGATTCGGTCGTCAATTTTGTCTACCCTGTTCATTGTCATATCGCTCTACCTTCCTCCTTCGTATTCTTCTAAAAATCGTTCGAAAAAATCGACCATGAAGCGATGCCGGTCGTCGGCCAGGCGCCGGCCCGCGTCGGTGAGTATGCGGTTCCGGATCTTGGCCAGTTTTACCATGTATTCACGGTATCCCGTATCGTTGACGGAATAGGCAGGCGCCTCGGCCACGTTAACCTCCGGGCTGTGCAGCCGGGCCCCCATTTCGCCGGCAAACAGGAAAGCCCGGGCCACGCCGATGGCACCAATGGCGTCCAGCTTATCCGCATCGAACAACACGCTGGCCTCCAAAGTCCGGGGGGCGGCGCCCCGACGGAACCGGTGGGCGGCGATGCAGTGGATGATGTTCTCGCGGCGGGTGTCGGCCAGGGCGTAAGCCGCCAGCATTTCTCGGGCCATGGCGGCACCTTCTTCTGCGTGGCAGAGTTTGCCGACGTTCCGATCCTGGTGTGCACGGCCGATGTCGTGCAGGTAAGCGGCAGCTTCCGTTACCAACGGATCGGCCCCTTCGGTTGCACCGATGCGTCGGCAGAGCCGGTGCACCCTCAGGGTGTGGTCCCAGTCGTGACTTCCCCTATCCTGTGAGAAGTGTGCCTGAGCCTGTTCGCGGATGCGGGACAGGAGTGATGCCTCGGTCTCGGTCATGGCTCGATCATTTCCAATATGGATGTGTTGGACGGCACGGCGGCTCATTCGATGGAGATGATTGCTTCCCATCGCCGGTATTCGGTGCCGGTGGACAGGAGATATCCTGGATTGCCACCGCCGTAAAGAATTGTTTGATTTTCAATGATCCGTTTTTCCCGGTATGTCCATGCCGGAATAAATCCAATAGTTGGCATAAACTCATATTCTGTATTGATATCGATATATTAAACTGAAGGCTCAGGCAACCCAAAAAGCGTTTTCAACCGTCTTCGGGCCAAGAGGCCGACGGTTGTCGCCATGGCGGGTCCTGATGGATTGGTTACTCCACTTTGCCCCACCCTGTTGACGATTCGGCCAATTCGTGTTTAACTTTCAAAAATTATTAGTAAAATTTATATCATTAATATTCTTTTCCCTTGACACATTATGAAATTTATACTTTTATCAGAAGACGGTGGATTAAAGTGGATAAATCTGGTGGATAATGTTTCGGGGAAGCTCCTTTCATACCATTGACCCTAAGGGACGGATTGTCATTCCTGCACGGTTTCGGGATGTGATCAAGGCCGGTGGTGCCGACGGCATCATGATCACCGGCTGGGACAAGTGCCTTTTTGCGTACCCCCACGACAAATGGGGCGAACTGGAACAGAAGATACTTCATTCTCCCCAAAAAAGCGAGGCCATCCGTCGCTTTCAGCGCCTATTCGTCGGCGGGGCCCACGACTGCAAATGCGACGCCCAGGGGCGCGTGTTGGTTCCGCCCATGCTCAAGCATTACGCCGGACTGGAAAAGGAGATCGTCCTCGTGGGCGTTCTTTATCGGTTTGAGATCTTGTCGCGGGAAATCTGGGATAAGGAAAATGGGCTGATGGCAAAGGATCTGGGCGAGGATCAAGTCAGGCACGAGATCGCCCAACTGGGGCTTTAGCCTATGTCTGTTTACCATGTCACCGCCATGCTCGAAGCGGCGGTGGACATGCTGGCTTGCCGACCGGGCAGGATCATCGTGGACGGCACCCTGGGTGGTTCCGGACATGCTCGGCGAATCTGTGAGGCAATCGATCCCGGTGGCGTCTTCATCGGCATCGATCAGGATCGGGATGCCATCGATCAGGCCCACAGGGTGCTTCCTGCCGACAACCCCCGGATTCATATTGTTCACGGTAATTTCGTGGACCTGCCGTTGTTTCTTTCTCAACTGGGCATTGCTGCCGTAGACGGCATTCTCATTGACATCGGGCTCTCCCTTCATCAGATCGAGGCCAGTGGCCGTGGATTCAGCTTTAACCGGGATGAGCCGCTGGACATGCGCATGGATGTGCGCGCAGACGTCAGCGCGGCTGATTTGGTGGCATCCATGGGCGAACAGGAGCTGGCCCGGACATTCAGTCGATATGGCGAAGAGCGCTGGGCGAGGCGAATCGCCCGGCATCTGGTCGCGCAGCGCCGGGCGCATCCGGTGACCACCAGTGCTCAGCTGGCCCGGTTGGTGTCGGAGGCGGTGCCTGCTGCCGCGGCGCGCAAACAGAAGATTCATCCTGCCACGCGGGTGTTCATGGCCCTTCGCATCGCCGTGAATCGAGAGCTGGAGGTGTTGGACCGATTTCTGGGAACCGCCGTGGACCTGCTCAAGCCGGGCGGTCGTCTGTGTGTGCTCTCGTTTCATTCCCTGGAAGACCGAATTGTTAAGCATCGGTTCCGGGCCATGCAGCGGCCATGCACCTGCCCGCCATTGTTCCCCCAGTGCGTCTGCGGACGCCAGGCAACGGTGCAGTTGCTGACGCGCAAGGTGCTTCGGCCCACGGATGCGGAAACCCGGAACAATCCCATGGCAAGGAGCACGCGGCTGAGAGCCCTGGAGAAGTTGTGATGGTTGCTGCGAGTAAAACCATTCGCCGCCCGACGGGAAACAGGGGTGGAGGGAGACGGGACAGCGCCGGAAACCGCCGCGTGCGACCACCGAGAAAAATTATGACCGGTCTCTGGATTGTTTTGATGGTATTTCTTTTCGCAGAAGCCCTGCTTTACGCGTGGTGCCGGGTTCAGTGCGTCAACGCCGGATACGGCATCGACCTGGAAACCCGTCGGCACCAGGAATTGCTCAAAGCACGCAACACCCTGAAAATTGAACTGGCCCGGCTCAAATCGCCTGAACGGATCGAAACCATTGCCCGGACCCGTTTGGGACTGCTCATGCCGGATACGCAACAGACGGTGACACTGCCATGACGACAACAGCAACAGCAACCGTACGCACACGTCTGCGGGCCGGAATCGTCGGCATCTTTTTCTTGATGGTCCTTGTCGCCATCAGTGCACAGGCGATCCGGCTGCATGTGTTCAAGGGGGCTTGGCTTTCCGAGCGGGCAGCCCGGGAGTATGAGCGTGCCATGGTGGTACAGGGCAAGCGCGGTGCCATCACCGATCGCAATGGCAGCCCGCTGGCCGTGAGTATTGACAGTCGCTCCATTGCCGTCTACCCCCTCCGGCTGAAGGATCGTACGGCCGCGGCGAGGCAGCTGGCAAGTGCCCTGAACCAGCCGCGACGGAAAGTATACGAGAAACTGGATCCCAAGCGAACGTTCGTGTGGCTCAAACGTCAGGCCACGCCCCGCCAGGTCAAAGCAGTTCAGGCCTTGGGCATCGAGGGGCTCGACTTTATCACCGAGCACAGCCGCTACTATCCCAGCAAGACCCTGGCTGGGCAACTGGTGGGGTTTTCCGGTATCGACGGCCACGGCCTGGAAGGAACGGAGTTCTACTTCGATGCCTTCCTGAAGGGAGGGAAACAGAAGATTACCGTCCTCAAGGATGCCCTGGGACGCCGTTTTGAGGGGGCCGAGATACCGGCCAACCTGGCTGGCGGGAGCAATGTGGTGCTGACCATCGACCGCACGATTCAGCACATTGCCCAGAAAGCCCTGGAGGCGTCCGTGACCGAATACGCGGCTCAATCAGGCATGGCCGTCGTAATGGCCCCGGCCACGGGCGAGTTGCTGGCATTGGCGCATTATCCTTTTTTCAATCCGAACAGTTATCGGGATTTCGAGCGGGAGTTATGGCGGAACCGGGCCATCACCGATCCTTTCGAACCCGGCTCCACCATGAAGATGTTCAGTGTGGCGGCGGCCATCGACAGCGGCGTTTGTTCACCCGCTACCATTTTCTTCTGTGAAAACGGAGCGTATCGCATCGGCAGAAACATCATCCACGATACAAAGTCCCACGGCTGGCTGTCATTGCAGCAGATTGTCAAGTTTTCGAGCAATATCGGTTCGGTGAAGATGGCCGAAAAGCTGGGGCCCCGACAACTTCACCATTATCTGAGCGGATTCGGCTTCGGCCGCCGTTCCGGCATCACCTGTCCCGGAGAAACCGCCGGAAGCCTGAGCAGCTTCAAGACCTGGTCCGCCATCGATGCAGGGGCCATCTCCTTCGGCCAAGGCATTTCGGTTTCAGCCATCCAGTTGATCACAGCCGCTTCGGCCATTGCCAACGACGGAATGCTGATGAAACCGATGCTGGTCAAGGCGGTTACAGACCGAAACGGACAGACGGTGCAACACTTTTCACCCGAGCCGGTTCGGCGGGTGATCACTTCCCACACGGCCGCCACCGTGCGGCGGATCCTGAAATCCGTGACCACTGCGGGTGGCACCGGGGTGAACGCGGCCCTTGAGGGATACGCCGTCGGCGGCAAGACCGGCACCGCCCAAAAAATTGACGACAGCGGTACTTACGCAAAGGGGCGCTACCTCTCTTCTTTTTTGGGTTTCGCGCCGGTGGATCACCCGGAGTTGGCCATCCTGGTGGTCGTGGATGAACCGAAGATCCAGACCTATGGCGGAATCGTGGCGGCGCCCGCCTTCCGCCAGATTGCGTTGGAAACCTTGACGTATCTCAATGTTCCGCCGGGACCCGATGCGGATCGGCTGCGGGTATCCCGGGGAAACAGGGCCAACGGATGAAGCTCTCATCGCTTATGGATCGGTCAATCGTCCCGCTGACAGCCGGCGTCCGCTTATCTGCGGATCCGGATGTGGCCTCCGTTTGCTACGACTCGCGGAAGGCGGGTCCCGGTGCCGTATTTGTGGCCATCGAGGGATTTTCCGAGGACGGCCACCGCTTTATCCCCGATGCGGTCAAAAACGGGGCGGTGGCCGTGGTCTGCCGCAAGCCCGTGGCCGTGGATGCCGTGGTGGTTCAGGTCGCTGATCCGCGGGCGGCCCTGGCCAGCATAGCCTGCCGGTACTACGGCCGGCCGGCCGATCGGATGATCCTGGTGGGGGTGACGGGCACCAACGGAAAGACTACCGTTACCTATTTGCTGGAGCAGATTCTGAAAAAATCCGGGCACCGGCCCGGCGTCGTGGGAACCATCAACTATCGTTATGCCGGCAAGGTCTTCGATAATCCGGTGACCACACCGGAATCCCTGGAATTGCAGGCGATCCTGCGGCAGATGGCCGATGCCGGCGTTACCCACGCGGTGATGGAGGTCTCTTCCCATGCCCTGGACCTGCACCGGGTGGACGGGTGCCGATACGATGCGGCCGTTTTCACCAATCTGACCCAGGACCACCTGGACCTCCACGGTGACATGGGCCGCTACTGGGCCTGTAAGAAGCGGCTCTTCACGGATTACCTCAAACCGGCCGATGCACACCACCCTGTTCGGGTTGTGGCCAACGGAGACGATCCCAGAGGAGAGGAGCTGGCCCGTATCTTCGGTGCGGCTGCCCTGCGAACGGCGCCATCCGGGAACGGGGCGATACGCCCGATGGCGGTGATACAGGATCTGGCCGGTATTCGCGGCCGTATCGCCACTCCGGACGGGGAGATTCCTTTTACGTCGCCGCTGGTCGGCGCTTTCAATCTGGAGAATATTCTCAGTGCCGCCGGTGCGGCCCTGGTCCTGGGCATTGCTCCGGCGGCCATCGCCGCGGGAATCGATGCGACATCCTGCGTGCCCGGCCGCTTGGAGCGGATTGCTGAGGGCGGCGAGCGAACCGTCTTCGTGGATTATGCCCATACCCCCGATGCCCTGGAAAGTGCCATCACCGCGCTGCGAAGCCTGATACCCGGAAGGCTGATCACCGTATTCGGCTGTGGGGGGGACCGGGACAACGGCAAAAGGCCCATCATGGGTGAAATTGCCGCCCGGCTCAGCGATTTGGCGGTGGTCACTTCGGACAATCCGCGATCCGAGGATCCACTGGCCATCATCGCCCAGGTGGAGGTGGGGGTTCGGCGGGCCTGTACCCGGCGGCTTTCTACCGATACCCTGAAAAAAAGCCGGCAAGGCTGCGGATACATGGTGGTGCCGGACCGATCGGCGGCCATCGATACGGCGATCCGGGTGGCAAGCAAAAATGATGCAGTGCTGATTGCCGGTAAAGGACACGAAACCTATCAGATTCTGGCCGGTAAAACCATCCATTTTGACGACCGGGATGCGGCCCGCCAAGTGCTGGGGGCCATGGGGCCAAACAGGGGCATGAGATCGTGACACCCTATCGGTGGACCACATCAGCGGTGCTGGCGGCAACCGGCGGATCCCTGATATCAGGGACGGCGGACATGAACGTTGCCGGTATCGGCATCGATTCACGCACGATCGCACCGGGCTACCTGTTTGTGGCCATTGCCGGTGAATCCCACGACGGGCATCGCTTTGTGGCCGATGTGCTGGATTGCGGGGTTAAAGGTGTGGTGGTGGCCGACAGTCAGGTGGCCAATCTGCCCATGGCCCGCATGGCGGCCGACCGTATTTCCTGTGTGGCCGTGGCCGATACGACCCGGGCCCTGGGTGACTTGGCCCGTTTTAACCGCAATCGGGGTCCCCTCAAGGTGCTGGCGATCACCGGATCCAATGGCAAAACATCCACCCGCATGCTCATGGACCGGGTGATCGCCAAGAGGTTTGCCACCCTGAGTACCAGCGGCAACCTGAACAACCACATCGGCCTGCCCATGACGCTGTTCCGGCTCTCGCCGGCACACCAAACCGCCGTGTTGGAACTAGGAATGAACCATGCCGGTGAAATCACCCGATTGGGCCACATCTGCGAACCGGATGTGGGCGTAATTACCAACGTGGGTCCAGCCCATCTGGAAGGGCTGGGAACCATCGAAAACGTGGCCCGGGCCAAGGGGGAGTTGCTTCATACCATTCGCTCCGGCGGCACAGCCATTCTCAATGTCGACGATCCGCGTGTGGCGGCTCTGGCCGATACCGTCGATCGAACGGTGATTTTTTTCGGCAGCGATCGGCAGGCCCAGGTCCGGGCCGACCGTATCCGGCCGACCGAAGCTGGTACGGCCTTTACCCTGACCACCCCGTCGGGCGATATACCGGTGACCCTGGCCACCCCGGCACGGGTGATGGTGTCCAACGCGCTGGCAGCGGCTGCCGCCGGCGAGGCCATGGGTGTGCCCCTGGAGCTGATTAAGGCGGGGTTGGAAGCCTTTTCCCCCCCCGACGGGCGGTTGGGCATCCGCATGCTGGGCCGTGACATCCGCCTGGTGGACGATACGTACAACGCCAATCCCGGCTCCATGGCTGCGGCCATCGAGACCCTGGCCCGGTTGCGCGGACGTCGCCGAACAATTGCCGTGCTCGGGGATATGCTGGAGCTGGGGGTGCAATCGGCGCCCCTACACCGGGAACTTGGCCGAGCCGTGGCCGATGCCCGAATTGATCGCCTGTTTGTTGCCGGCAGTTTCGCTACCGCGGTGGCCGATGGTGCCATCGACCGGCAGATGACGGCGGACCGGATCTTGGCCGGAACCAAGGAAACCATCATCGCTCGACTGAACCACCAGCTTCAACCCGGCGATCTGATCCTGGTGAAGGGTTCCCGGGGAATGGCCATGGAAGAGGTGGTCGAAGCCATTTCTCGATGGGCGCAAAATGGTAAACATGCAATAAACGACCAAGGGCACAATACTGACGGATGATTTATCACCTCCTATACCCGCTGCATACGACCTTTGCGGCCTTCAACGTGTTCCGGTACATTACCTTCCGGACCATCTACGCCAGTCTTACGGCCTTTCTGATCTGTTTCCTGATGGGACCCTGGGTGATCCGGCGCCTTTCCATGATGCAGGTGGGGCAATACATCCGGGAGGACGGGCCCAAGGAGCATCAAAAAAAGGCCGGCACACCCACCATGGGGGGCGTGCTTATCATTTTTTCGGTGGTCGGGTCGACCCTGCTGTGGGCCGATCTGACCAACCGCTTTGTCTGGATCGCCCTGTTGGCCACCCTGGGGTTCGGGGCCATCGGTTTTGCCGACGACTACCTGATGCAGGTGAAAAAACGCAACCTGGGCCTGACCGCCCGAAAGAAGCTTCTCCTTCAAGTATTTATGGCTCTGTTGGTGGGGCTGTTGGCCTACCTGGTGCCCGAGTTTTCAACCAAAATCAGCGTTCCGTTTTTCAAGCGGCTGATGCCGGATCCGGGATGGGGATACATATTTTTTGCGGCCCTGGTCATCGTCGGGGCCTCCAATGCCGTGAATCTGACCGACGGTCTGGACGGCCTGGCTATTGGCCCGGTGATTATCGCCGCCGTTACCTATATGATTTTCGCCTATGTGGCTGGCCATGCGCGCATCGCCGATTACCTGCAGATCGCTCCGGTGACGGGATGCGGCGAGATTACAGTTTACTGCGGCGCCCTGGCCGGTGCCGGATTGGGTTTTTTATGGTTCAACGCCTATCCGGCCCAGGTGTTCATGGGGGATGTCGGATCCTTGTCCATGGGAGCCGCTTTGGGCACCGTGGCCGTGATTACCAAACAGGAGATTCTGCTGGTGCTGGTGGGCGGACTGTTTGTCATCGAGGCGCTGTCCGTGATTTTTCAGGTGGGTTATTTCAAAATAACCAAAGGTCGTCGCATTTTTCGCATGGCCCCCATCCACCACCATTTTGAATTGAAAGGGTGGCCGGAACCGAAGGTAATCGTGCGATTTTGGATCATCGCCATCGCCCTGGCGCTGATTTCCATGAGCACATTGAAACTGCGTTAGATTGTTGACACCCATGGATTTTCGAAACAAACGCATCGTGGTGGTGGGATTGGGGCGGTCGGGGGTGGCCACGGCCCGATTCCTGGTGAATCGGGGTGCCCGGGTGACGGTGACGGACCGCGCCCCGGCCGATACCCTGAAGGCTTCGGCAGGAGCCCTCGACGGACTGGACGTCCAACTGAACCTGGGCGGGCATGATGCCAGGGATTTTGAAACCGCCGATCTGGTGGTGCTCAGTCCCGGTGTGCCCCACACCTTGCCAATGCTGGAACCCGCTTGGGCCAACGGCACCCCGGTTATCGGCGAGGTGGAATTGGCTGCCGGGTATATCAGCGAACCGATCCTGGCTGTGAGCGGTACCAATGGAAAAACCACAACAACCGAATTGGTAGGAAATATGCTTAAGAACAGCGGAAAGGATGTGTTCGTGGGGGGTAACATTGGAACCCCGCTGATTGCCTATGCGGACGGTGCCCATGCCCGGGCCGATGTCGTCGTGGCTGAGATCAGCAGTTTTCAACTGGATACCGCCGTCGATTTCCGGCCTGATACCGCCGTGATGCTCAACATTACCGATGACCATCTGGACCGCTATGCGACCTTTTCCGCATACGCGGAATCCAAGTGGCGGATATTCGAAAACCAGCATCCCACGGATTTGGCGATTTTCAACGCCATGGATGCCACCGTGGCCGCTATGATCAAAAAACACCCTCCCCGGGCCCGCCGTCGACTCTTTTCGGATCAGGCGATCCGCAACGGTGCACAGATCTTAAAGGATAAGATCCTCATCATTGATGCGGGCCGGCAGAACGGCTGCTTTTCATTGGACAGGACCGGTCTCATCGGTCCCCACAACCGGGAGAACACGGCTGCGGCCTGTTTGGCCGCCCGGAATCAGGGAGCCACGGATGCGGGTATCCAGCAGGCAATCGACGAATTCCAGGGGCTGTCCCATCGTCTGGAAATGGTGGGACAGGTCGGTGGTGTGCAATTTGTCAACGACTCCAAGGCCACCAATGTGGACGCGGTGAAGCGCGCACTGGCGTGCTTCGACAGGTCGGTGGTGCTGATCCTGGGCGGACAGAGCAAGAGAGGAGACTTCACCCAACTCAAATTGCCGGTGCGCCAACATGTAAAAACCCTGGTGGTCATGGGTGAAGCCAAAGACGAGATTGTCACCGCCCTGTCCGGTGATCCGGAAAAGGGCATCCTTGAGGCCGGATCCATGCTAGAGGCGGTGGAAAAGGCATTCGGTGCGGCCGTGGCCGGAGAGACCGTGTTGCTCTCCCCGGCCTGTGCCAGCTTTGACAGGTTTGATGACTATGTCCAGCGGGGCAACCGATTCCGGGAAATTGTGGGAAGGTTGGGATGACCACAGCGGCCAAACCAAACGGGGCACAACCGGTGGTCTACGACCTGGGCTTGCTGTTTCCCGTCTTGTTGCTCGTGGGCATGGGCATCGTCATGGTTTACAGCGCCAGCTCCGCCCTGGCCCTCAAGAAGTTTGGCAGCGACTACTTCTTTTTAAAGAAGCAAGCCGTGTTTTCTTTGATTGGTATCGTGGCGCTGGTCACCTTCAGCTACATTCCGTTCCGCCTTTACCGGGTGCTGACTTATCCGGTACTGGCGGTGGCCATCGTGATGTTGGTGGCGGTGGCCTTTACCGGATTGGGCGTGACCGCCGGCGGTTCCGCCCGCTGGCTGCAGATCGGACCGATCCGCTTTCAGCCGTCGGAATTGGCCCGGTTGGCCCTGGTCTTCTACATGGCCTACTCGATGAGCAAAAAGGATGAACAGCTGCGGGATTTTTTTGTCGGTTTTTTGCCCCATTTGCTTGTGTTGGGCCTTTTTACGGCGCTGCTGGTGGTTCAACCCGATTTCGGGTCGGTGGTGATCTTTGCCGCCCTGACTTGGATTATGCTGTTTGTGGGCGGTTGCCGCATCACCCACCTGCTGTCGGTCTTTGTGGTGCTGGCGCCCATGGCCTGGTTGTTCATGACCCAGGCCGAGTACCGGGTCAAACGGTTGATGAGCTTTCTGGATCCATGGCAGTACCCGGCGAACGAAGGCTACCAGATCGTCCATTCCCTCATGGCCTTTGGCACCGGGGGGATCACCGGCGTGGGTCTCGGTAAGGGATACCAGAAGTTGTTTTATCTGCCCGAACCTCACACGGATTTCATCTTCTCCGTGGTGGGGGAAGAGTTGGGGCTCATCGGCGTCATGATCGTGATCCTGCTATACGGGATCATGCTCATACGGGGCATCCGCATTGCCCGCCATGCCCGGGATCGCTTCGGATCCTTGCTGGCCATGGGCATTACGGTGACCCTGGGCCTTCAGGTGTGCATCAACATGGGGGTGGCGTTGGGGATGCTACCCACCAAGGGACTGACCCTGCCGTTTCTCAGCTACGGCGGCACGAGCCTGCTGATCAACATGGCGGCGGTGGGGATCATGATGAATATTGGAGCGCGGGATGCGCGGTGCTGATCAACAATTATGCGGCCCCTGGCGGTCGCTCAAGGTTGTCGTTGCCGGTGGCGGCACCGGCGGACACCTGTTTCCCGGCATTGCCGTGGCGAGGGCGTTTTCTGTGAGAAATGCACACAGCCGAATCCTCTTTGTGGGTGCCGGTCGGCCCTTTGAAAAAGAAGCCCTGGCCCATGCCGGATATCCCCAGCGAACCATCGCCGTCGAGGGGATCAAGGGCAGAGGGTTGTGGGCCAGGACCCGGGCCGTCATGAAAATTCCCGGCGCCTTGTTCCGTTCCGCCGGTGTTTTGGCCGACGTGGGGGCGGATCTGGTTGTCGGTGTGGGCGGATACGCCGCCGGGCCGGTGGCCCTGGCAGCCTGGCTCAAGTGCATCCCGGTGGTCCTGTGTGAGCAGAATACGGTGCCCGGTATCACCAATCGGATGCTTTTTCCAATGGCCAAGCGGATTTATGTCAGTTTCGAGAATACCCGGGGAAAGATCGATCCGTCGAAGAAACGGATCACCGGCAATCCGGTTCGGCAGCAGATTCTGGATCTGTCGACCGTTGAAAAAAGGCGGAATAGCAAATTTACGATCCTGGTTGTGGGCGGTAGCCAAGGCGCCCATGCCATCAATCTGGCGGTCATGGATGCCCTGCCGTGTCTTCGACGGCGCGAAAAGATCCGTATCATTCATCAGACCGGGGCCGCCGACCGGGAACGGGTGGCGGAAGCATATGAGAAAAATGGGATCGACGCCGAGGTGAAGGCCTTTTTCCATGACATGGCATCACGCTACGGCCGGGCGGATCTGGTGGTCTGCCGGGCCGGTGCTACCACGGTGGCCGAGTTGACCGCCCTGGGAAAGGCGGCCTTGTTCATCCCCTATCCCTTTGCGGCGGATAACCATCAGGAACTGAACGCCAGGGCCCTGGTTGACCAAGGGGCGGCACAGATGGTTCTGGAGCGTGACCTGACCGGCGCAGATCTGGCCCGGCGCATCGACCGTTTGGCCGCCAGTCCGGACCGCCTGACTGCCATGGCCTGCCGGTCCAACATGTTGGGGAAACCCGATGCGGCCCGAACCATCGTGGATGATTGTTATCAACTGCTGGAAAATCAAGCATGTATCTGAAAAAATACCATATTCATTTCGTCGGCATCGGTGGTATCGGCATGAGCGGGATTGCCGAATTGCTCCTGAATTTGGGCTACCGGGTCTCCGGCTCTGATGTGAAGGTCTCCGACATCACGGCCAATTTGGCGCGGCTGGGCGGAACCATTCACATCGGCCATCGGGCCGAGCAGATCGCCGGGGTCGATGTGGTGGTGGTCTCATCGGCCATCGACACGAAGAATCCGGAGGTGGCGGCCGCCCGTCAGGCGACCATTCCGGTCATCCCCCGGGCCGAGATGCTGGCTGAATTGATGCGGCTCAAATACAGTGTGGCCATTTCCGGGGCCCACGGCAAGACTTCAACCACCTCCCTCGTGGCCAACGTGCTGGCCGGCGGGGGCCTGGATCCCACCGTGGTGATCGGCGGCAAGCTCAAGGGCCTCGGCCGCAATGCGGTGCTGGGGCGGGGCGACTTCATCGTTGCCGAGGCCGATGAGAGCGACGGCTCTTTTCTCAAGTTCTCCCCAACCATTGCCGTGGTTACCAACATAGACCGGGAGCACATGGATTTTTACGAAGACCTGGATGCGATAAAATCGGTGTTTCTCAATTTTATCGACCGGATTCCCTTTTACGGCCTGGCCGTTCTCTGCCTGGACAACGAGCCGCTCCAGGGCCTCCTCCCCCGCATCAAGAAACGGGTGACCACCTACGGGCGGAGCACCCAGGCCGATTGCCAGGCGACAAACATCAGCTTCGCTGAGATGAAAAGCCGCTTCACGGTTGTTTATCGGGGCGACCGTTTAGGTGAATTTCAGCTTGCCATGCCGGGCATGCACAACGTTTACAACGCCCTGGCCGCTATCGTCGTGGGTCTGGAACTGGATATTCCCCTGGAGTCCATCAAACGATCCCTTAAAACCGCGGAAGGGGTACAGCGCCGACTGGAGATCAAGGGCGAGGTCAAAAGGGTTACCGTGGTGGATGACTACGGCCACCATCCCACGGAGATCCTGGTGACCCTCGAGGCGGTAAAAAGCAATTGGCCGGATCGCCGAAAGGTGGTGGTTTTCCAACCCCACCGATACACCCGCACCCGGGCCTTGCTGGAGGATTTCACCCGCTCTTTCAACAATAGCGATGTGCTGGTGGTGCTGCCCATCTACGCGGCCGGCGAAATGCCCATCGCCGGTATCAGCAGTGAGGCCTTGGGGGATTGCATCCGCGCCCACGGCCACCGGAATGTGACCTGTCTGAACCGTTTCGAGGCCTGCGTCGACCACCTCGAAACGATCCTGGTTCCCGGAGATATACTGCTGACCCTCGGTGCCGGTGATGTGTTTCGGGTGGGAGAGATGCTTTTGGATCGGCTGGCCGAAGACCGGACGTAAGGGCGACCCGGCGGATCGTCCCTACCCGAAAACCTTGAACCAAAAACCAGAGATGAAACCTTGAAATCCACGGCGACCCGAAAGAATCAATTCAAAAAAAACAAGGGTGTCCGATGCACCCCGTTTGGGGATCGGGCCTTTTTCACGGCCAAGGCCGTTTTGGGAGCACTGGCACTGGTGGCGACCAGCGGCGCGTTTATATTTACATACGACTATTTTACCCAGGCCGGACATTTCCAGGCCCGCCAGATTGTCGTGACCGGGCAACAAACCCTTAGCCGCCGGCATATCCTTGAGATCGCCGACATCGGGAAGCAGACGAATATTCTGGCAGTCAACCTGACGACGACCCGCAAGCGGCTACTGGCCGATCCATGGATCGCCGATGTGACGGTCAGCCGGAAGATCCCGTCGGGGCTGGGCATTCAAATTCGGGAAGAGACGCCGTTGGCGCTTTTGGAGATGGGCGCCGGCCAGGGTTTTTTGATTAACGTCGCCGGTGAGGTGTTCAAAAGGGTGGATGGCGTGGAAAATACCCTTTTTCCCCGGGTGCGGGGATTGGGTCTTGCGGACCTGCCCGTTCCCGGCCAGCCGGTCACCAAGGCATATCAGGGCGTGATGACCCTGTTGCGCCTGGCCGGTAAAAAGAACAGTCCGTTTCCCCTTGCCGACATTCGCCGGGTTCACATGGATCGTGAAATCGGAGCCACGATCTATATCGGTGAAGATAACCGGGCCGTGAAATTGGGATTCGGGCATTATCGTAAAAAGTGTGCGGCCCTGGGACACCTACTGGTCCGGTTGAGCAGGGAGAGCCGGTTGACCCGGTATCGGGCCATCGATCTTTTCGATCTCAATCGTATCGTGATTTCGCCGGCATTGGCCAGTCAATCCGGTTCGGATCATGGGGAGGTATAAATTGCAGGGAACAAGAGAGGGTAATATCGTCGTCGGCCTGGATATCGGGACCACCAAAATCTGCGCAGTGGTCGGCGAGGTGATCGGCCGTGAGATCAATATCATCGGTATCGGCACACATCCATCCATCGGCCTGCGAAAAGGGGTGGTGGTCAACATTGAATCCACGGTTGAATCCATCAAAAAGGCGGTGGAAGAGGCCGAATTGATGGCCGGCTGTGAGATCTCCTCGGTATACGCCGGGATTGCCGGCGGCCACATCACCGGTTTCAACAGCCGGGGGATCGTGGCCATCAAGGGCTCGGAAATCACTGACCTGGATGTGGAACGGGTCATCGATGCGGCCCGGGCGGTGGCCATTCCCATGGATCGCGAGGTGATCCACGTCCTGCCCCAGGAGTACATCGTGGACGACCAGATCGGCATTCAAAACCCGGTGGGCATGGCCGGCGTCCGCCTCGAAGCCAAAATCCACATCGTTACCGGTGCGGTCACCTCGGCCCACAATATCGTCAAGTGCGCCAACCGGGCCGGGCTGGATGTGTGCGATATCGTTTTGGAGAGTCTGGCCTCGGGTGAAGCGGTGCTCGCCGAAGAAGAGAAACAGCTGGGTGCCGGCCTGATTGATTTGGGGGGTGGCACCAGCGACCTGGCCATCTTCTCGGGTAAGAATATCAAGCACACCTTCGTTCTGGCCTTAGGGGGGGATAACCTTACCAAGGATATCGCCATTGGTGTGCGGGCTCCCTTGAACGAGGCGGAGCGCATCAAACGAAAATACGGTACCTGCAACGGGGCGGCCATCAGCCCGGATGAGACCATCGAGGTGCCGGGTATGGGTGGCCGCGAGCCACGCAAGCTTCCCCGCCAGATTTTAGGGGAAATCCTGGAGCCGCGCATGGAGGAGATTTTCACACTGCTTCGGCGGGAGATCTATCGGGCCGGCATGGAAAACATGATCACATCGGGGATTGTGCTTTCCGGGGGTACGGCCCTTTTGGACGGTACCACCGATGTCGCCGAGGCTATTTTTGGGGTCCCCACGCGCCTGGGCAGGCCGCGGAGCATCAGTGGCCTCACCGACGTGGTGAACAATCCCATGTACGCCACCGGTGTGGGGCTGGTCATCTATGGCGCCAAAAAGGAGCCGGATAAAAAATTTAGAATTCGCGATAAGAATATTTTCAACAGTCTTATCGCCCGGATGAAAAAATGGTTCAAGGACGTCATCTGATTCCAGAGGGAATGGCTGCCGTCCATCGGGTAAGAGACAAGAACGTAGGCGTACAGGCAAGCGCCATAATGGGCAAAACACGCAAAGGGGGAAATGATGACGAGTATGTTTACTTATGTGGAAAACGAGGCGACGGCAAAAATCAAAGTGATTGGCGTCGGCGGCGCAGGAGGTAACGCGATCAACAACATGATTGCGGGCAATTTGCGGGGGGTCAAATTCATTTCCGCCAACACCGATGCCCAGGCACTGGATGTGGCCCAGGCGGAAATGCGCATCCAACTGGGAACCCAGATCACCGAAGGCCTGGGCGCCGGTGCAAACCCCCAGGTGGGTAGGGATGCGGCCCTGGAAAATGCAGAAATGCTCAAGGAAGTGCTGGGCGACTCCCATATGGTCTTCATCACCGCGGGTTTCGGTGGCGGTACGGGAACCGGTGCGGCACCCGTAATTGCCCGACTGTGTAAGGAGATGGGCATTCTTACCGTGGCCGTGGTGACACGACCCTTCTCCTTCGAAGGAAGAAAGCGGGCCAAGCAGGCCGATGAAGGCATCCTCGAATTGAAAAAAACGGCGGACACGGTGATCACCATTCCCAATGACCGGCTGCGCGGGCTGGCTTCGAAAAACGCCAAAATGGTGGACATGTTTAAAAAGGCCGACGAAATCTTGCTGCACTCGGTTAAGGGTATCACCGACCTGATCATGATGCCCGGCCTGGTCAACCTAGACTTTGCCGACGTGAAGACCACCATGTCCCGGGCCGGTATGGCCATCATGGGTATCGGCATTTCCAGCGGAGACAACCGGGCATTGGAAGCCGCTGAAAGGGCCATCTCTCATCCGCTGCTGGAAGACATCAACATCACCGGCGCCAAGGGCGTACTGATGAACATCACATCCAACAGCAACCTCACCATGGAAGAGATGACCGAAGCCTCCGAACGCATTTACAATGAGGTGGGCGACGATGCGGAGATTATCTGGGGCGCGGTCATCGACGACAGTGTGGGCGATGAGATGAGCGTCACCGTGATTGCCACCGGCATCGGCGAGAAGGAAAAGGAACGGGAGATAGCCAGCAGGGTGAGGGAGACCTCTCCGCAAGTCATGGACCCGACCTACGGTGGTAAGGTGCGCGACATCACCCCGGCGGACCTGGCCCGGTCTCCGGAACTGGACGAGCCCACCTATATCCGCCGCCGGCGGCAGGCCGTCGACAAAAGACCGGCCAGTGAACTCTATCGGGAGTACAAGGGGATTGTCATCGACAACGATGACCTGGACGTTCCCACATTTTTGCGGAGAAAGGCGGACTAGTTGAACGGCAGTACGACGGGTTTGGTAACGTTTGCGTGTAATCCATAAGGAACCATGGCAACCGGATCTCAACAATTATCCAGAGGGCGCGCGGTGGTGGAGCGTGGCGTTATCCGAAAACCTTCCGCCGGTCGGCTTCGCGTTGCCCTGGTCTACCCCAACCGCTACGCCGTGGGAATGTCTAACCTAGGGTTCCAGACCGTATACCGGCTGATCAACGATATCGACCATGTGGTTTGTGAAAGAGCGTTTTTACCGGAACAGGATGGCGGTAAAATTCCTCGGGTGCTGACGGTCGAGTCCCAGATGCCCATCGAAGACTTCGACATTATTGCCTTCTCGATTTCATACGAGAACGATGCACCCGCCGTGCTTACCATCCTGGAAACAGCAGGACTCCCCCTGCCGGCCGCCCTGCGTGGCGACACGCTCCCCCTTGTGTTGGCAGGGGGCGTCTTCTGTTTTCTCAACCCCGAACCCCTGGCCCCGTTTATCGATGCGTTCCTGTTGGGAGAGGCCGAGGTTCTGGTGCCGGAATTTTTCCGGATCCTGGATCCATCGGCGCCAAAGCAGCAGCGCCTGCTCGACCTGGCCCGCCGGGTTCCCGGCCTCTACGTTCCTGTTTTCTACCGTCCCCGCTATCATGAAGACGGCACCCTGGAAGCATTTATGCCCCTGGCGGATGTGCCTGCCATCGTCAAACGGCTGGTGGTGCCGGACCTATCAAACCTACCAACGGCCAGCACCATTTTGACCCCGGATACCACATTCAACGACACCTACCTGATCGAGGTCTCCCGGGGCTGTCCTCATGGGTGCCGTTTCTGCAGCGCCGGGTATGTCTACCGCCCGCCGCGCTTCCGACCCTTTGGCCTGCTTGACAGGCAGGTGGACGACGGGTGTGCATTGACCGACCGTATCGGTCTGGTGGGGGCGGCCGTCTCGGACCTTCCGGGCATCCGGGAGCTATGCGGCAAGGACCGGGGCCGTGAGGTCCGATTCTCTTTCAGCAGCCTGCGGGCCGATGCCATCGATGACGAACTGGTCGAGGCGCTGAAAAACAGCCGGGTGAAAACCGCCACCATCGCCCCGGATGCCGGATCGGAACGCATGCGCCGGGTGGTCAACAAGGGCATCACCGAAGACCACGTGGTGGGTGCAACCGAGATCCTGGTGGCTGCCGGCATCCCCAACCTTAAGGTCTATTTGATGATCGGCCTGCCCACGGAAACCGATGAAGACGTCGCGGCCATCGTGGATCTGGTCAAGCGCATCAAACAATGCTTTCTCAAAACCAGCCGGGGCAAGGGGCACATTGGTGAAATCACCGTGAGCCTCAGTTCCTTCGTGCCCAAGCCCTTCACTCCTTTTCAGTGGGCTGCCATGGATGATGTGAAGACCCTGAAGATGAAGATTAAAAGGGTCAAGATGGGATTGAAAAAGACAGCCAATGTACGGGTCCATGCAGACGTGCCCCGGGGGGCCTACCTGCAGGGGCTCATCGCCCGAGGAGACCGGCGCGTGGCGGATATCCTGCTGCTGGCCCACAAGAACCGGGGCAACTGGCCCCAGACCTTCAAGGCCTCGCCGCTCGATCCCCATTTCTACGTTCACCGTGAGCGTGACCCCGAAGAGCGGTTTCCCTGGGACTTCATCGATCCGGGCATCGACAAATCCTACTTGTTGAAAGAGTACCGGCGGGCACTTGCCGGCCGGACCTCCGCCCCCTGCCCGGTCGATCCCGACAATTGTAGTGTCTGTGGGGTGTGCAAATAAATCGCAATGACCAATAAAAAGTACAATTCAACATCAACAACCTTTTTCCGATTTGAATATTGTATCTTGGCATCTATTTAAGATTTTGTGCCTTATTCGACACAGGGTTTTGCCATGAATCGCACCATCGAAAAAAATCTCAATAGGTGCTCGGTTGTCCTTCTGTGCGGGCTCGAACGGGTCGCCGGCGTGTTGGGGATGAAAAAGTATTGCCAGCGATTCATGGTGCATCTGGTTCGTCGGACCGGCCTGTTCGATGAGACCTATTACCGCCGGAACAATCCCGATGTCGTGGCTGACGGCTATGACCCGATTCTGCACTATGTGGCTTATGGCGATCAAGAGAATCGGCTTCCCATGCCCCTGTTCGACCCGGCGCATTATCGTCACAATACCGGTCGATACCGCCCCGGGAACCTGAATACATTGGTGCATTACACCCTGATCGGCCGATTCAAAGGGGTTGCCAGCAGTCCCTGGTTCGATACCGCCTATTACCTGGCCACGAACAGGGACGTTAAATTCAAAGGGGTGGATCCCCTGTTCCATTTTTTGAAATATGGCGGCCGGGAAGGTCGGTCACCCTGTGTCACCTTCGACGCCGCCCGCTATCTGTTTTCCCACCCGGAAGTTGCCAACGCCGGTATCAACCCGTTGCTGCACCATCTGGACTGCGTCCGTACAATTGGAGAAGCAGGCCCATGCCACCGGGCGACCAGCCCTTTGCGATGCCCAAGAGCCGTTCCCCCCGCGCCAAGGCAATGGAGAGCCCTGCAGTTGCCGCAAAAAAGTGACGCTCCCGTGGTGGATGTCATCATCCCCGTATACAAAGGCAAGGCCGAGACACTGCACTGCATTTTCAATGTCTTGCATTTTGAACAACAAACCCGCTTTGAGCTATTGGTGATCGACGATGCCAGCCCGGCCGCAGGCCTATCGCGCGAATTGGGTGAACTCGCCGAAAAGCATCACTTTACTTACATTAAAAATGACACCAACATCGGTTATGTCCGATCGGTCAACGTGGGAATGAAACGCCACCCCGATCGGGATGTGGTGCTGCTCAATTCCGATACGCAACCCTGCAACGGCTGGTTGGATCGTCTTCGGGCGACTGCCGGCCGTGATCCTCGCACCGCCACGGTGACCCCGCTTTCGAACAATGCCACCATCTGCAGTTATCCGGTGTTCGATCGCGATAATCCCTGCCCCCTGGAGGTGACCAGCGAAACGCTCGATCATATTGCCCGGAGGGTCAACGCCGACCATGTGGTGGAAGCACCGACCGCGGTGGGTTTTTGTATGTATATCAAGCGGGAATGTTTAAACGACATCGGTCTGTTTGATGAAGCCGCCTTCAATTTGGGCTATGGCGAGGAGAACGACTTCTGCCAGCGCGCCATCCACAAAAACTGGAAACATGTCATCGCCCCGAATATATTCGTCTGGCATTGGGGGGCGCGCTCCTTCAAGGGAGCCAAGGGGCGACGCATCAAAAAATCGCTTACGGTGGTGACAAGGCGCTATCCCAATTATAAGGCCGATGTGGCCGCCTTTGTGGCCGAGGACCCCCTTCGTGCCGCAAGACGACGGATGGACGAAGCACGCCTCTTGCGACAGGTGTCCAATCACAATGTGCTCGTGGTCACCCACAATCGTGGTGGTGGCACCGAACGCAGTATCATGGCCTATGGGCGACGGCTGCGCCGCAAGGGTGCCAACCTGTTTTTCCTGACTCCATTGATGAACAATAGGCATTGCGTCCGGCTGTCATCGGTGAAGGCATCACATCTGCCCAATCTCGACGTGGTGGATTTTCGAATTCCCGGCAGTGTTTTAAAAATCTTGAAGAAATATCGGATCAACCGGGTCCATGTTCATCAGCTGGTTGATTTTGACGATGCCGCCCCTCGGGTGATTGCAACCTGCGCCAAACAGGCAGGGGTGCGCTTGGAGGTGTTTGTACACGATTACCAATCCGTTTGCCCGCGTATCAATATGGTCGATTCATCCGGTGTTTACTGCGGAGCGCCGGACGAGAAATCATGCAATGCCTGCCTGAAAAAAAAGCGTCCCGGTGCCACCACCGGTTCAGATACGGATATTCGATCATGGCGCCGGCGGTATGCCGAGCTATTTACGGCGGCAGCCAAGGTGAGTGTCCCGGACAGGGATGTGAAAACCCGGATAGGGCACTGGTTTCCCGATTGTCGGGTGACCGTGCAGCCGCCGGAATCCCTTGTCTTTCCCGGCCGCAAACAGGCGCCTTACCTGATGCGGCCGGGGGAATCGCTACGCATTGTCGTGGTCGGCGCCATTGTTCCGATCAAGGGCTTTCATGTGCTCAAGGCCTGCGCCCGGGACGTACAAAAGCGCCGGCTGCCTATCGAGTTCATCGTCATGGGCTACACCAAAAACGATCGTGTCATTACCCGCCTCGGCGTGACCGTCACCGGTAGATATCGTGACGGCGAAGCGGTTGAAACACTCCAATCGCTGGCGCCCGACATGGTTTGGTTGCCGTCCATCTGGCCGGAGACCTATTCATACACCCTCTCTTTGGCCCTGTCATCGGGTGCCGATATTGCGGCCTTTGACCTGGGCGCCATCGCCCGCCGACTTCGATCCGCCGGTAGGGGCGACCATCTGCATCCGTTGGGATGGGCCCGGCGGCCGGTACGGATCAACGACGAATTTCTGCAAGTTCGAAAGCATCGAATCAGGCAGGGGCGAACCCACTTTTCATTCGTGGATCCCATCCAGGCCGTGCCGTAAGGATTCACCTTCGGCGCAGTTCAATTTTGATGTACATCGCCTGACCGCAGACACCGGTCGCTTTCAGCCTTTGCGTACATGACCTTACCGGTAGATTTTCTTGAGCTCTTCGGAGGCCTTTACGGCCAGTTCCGAATCATCCGTATATTCAATGGCCCCCTTCAGGGCCAGTCTGGCGCTGTCGTAATCCCCCAGTAGACGATAGGTTTTGCCCAGTTCCAACAGCAGGTCCGGATTTTTCGGATTGTTTGCCGCCGCCGCTTCGAACAGGGACCGTGCACGGTGCGGTCGGCCTGAAGCCAGATCGGTTCGGCCCAGATTCAATTGGGCGATAAAAAAGTCCGGATTCAGTGACAGTGCCTCCTCCAAATATTGCCGGGCCTTGTCATAATTCCCCTTGTTGTAGTATGCCCAGCCCAGGTTGGCCAACGGATAGTGGGGGGTGGCGTAAAGCAAATCTCCGGTCACCGCTTCCAGCACGGGGATGGCTTTGTCCCATTCTTTGCGTACCAAATAGGCACTGCCCAAGTTGTTCTTGGCCAGGGAGTAGTCGGGTGCCAATTGAATGGCTTTCTCAAAATGCACCACGGCCAGATCGATCTTATCCTTGGCCAAATATACCAGACCCAGATTGTTATGCAGGATGGGGTCATTCGCATTCAACCGTTCCGCTTTCAGTAGCTCTCCGAGGGCTAAGGTAATTTTGCCCTCACCGAGATAGGCCTCGCCCAGGTTTCTGGCCGCATCGGCTTTCTTTTTATCCAGGGGGGATACACCCGAGATGACGCAGGATGAAAGCAGCAGCATGGAAAGAGAGAAAAGAAGGATCGTTCTCGATCGTCGACGCGCCATGAAAAATTCTCCTTAGGGGGTAATTGATTTCTTTCTATTGGGCATTTTTCGGTTCACTTTTTGAAACATGGTCACAGCGAAGTGCCGGTACCTTCGATGTGGACCAGCCGTATGCCCTGATCCCGGATAAAGGCTTTGATCAGTTCGGGTATCTGCGTGTTCGTGAACAGCTGATTATGACCGCTGCTGGTCGGAATGAGAATGCCCTTGACCGTAATGGCCGTGTTGAATTCAGCGGGCCGGTTCGCTCCATGAAGAACAGGCGTCGTGGTATAAGCCCTCCCGGCGGCTTCCATCAGGTGCTGAATGATCTCTATCGGTGCGGCGTCCACATTGATTTGCAGGATCTCAAGCCCCGTCGATCGAATAGCTTTGACCGCATCGCCGTAAAGGTCACCGAAATCGATGAGAATTTCCCTCCCGTTGCCGAAAGAGAGCAGGTTGGACAGGGCCTTGACCTGGATCCCGGCGTAGGGGAAGCTGATGTCGATGTTGGGTGAGTAGTGAAATCCCATGAATTGGGAAAATGAATCGATCAGTACCTTCTGGTTTGCGCCGTCGATGCGGTCGATATCTGCTGCCGCATCCGTCCGGCGGGGCGGTTGTGTGGTCCCGGTCCCACCGGTCAGGATCTCCTTGATGACAATGTCGTTCTGGTCCAGGTAACGCACAATGGCCTCATGGGTTTGCTTGGAGGCGTCCATGATGGGGGTGATGCAGGTGTGGCGGGGGACGCGGCCATCGGCGGACGGTTCGGTGCGGATCCACTTGGCGCTGACCTGGATGGCGACCCCCCCGTCGTCGAAGGCCAGCTGGTTGGTGGTTGCATCGCCGGAAAAGGCCGACAGCACGGCGTCAAGGATCTCCTGGACAGAGGCGTTATCGGGCACCTTCGCCACCTTGACATTATCCCAGTATGACTGGATCAGCGGTAGATCCACATCCATCACCCGGTCCTGGTCGGTCAGGATCACCTTGGACCCATCCTGAAGGTCGATCATGGGGTAACGTGACAGGTCCAGCTCGAAATCCTCTCCCTGCTTCATGGGCAGGAAATAGGTCCCTTTGTCCAGTAGGCGGCCGCCGATGGTCGATACGACTTCAGCCGCCGGCCGGTTGTTATCCGCTTCCGGTGAAGGGCTGAACATCTTCGCGGCGGCGGGATCGGGCCGGGGTGCGGTTTGGGGTTGGGGTGCGGTTTGGTGTCGGGGTTTTGGACCATCGGTTTCGGAGTCGGCGGTATCCGCCATCTTTCCAATCAAATTCCCGGTTTCATCGAAAAGGGTGCGGTACCAGCGCTGTTCCCGGATGGAAGGATCGGGCATATAGATCTTCTGCCCGGCGTAGATCCGATTGATATCTTCGATGTGGGGATTGATGGCTTTGAACAGCCTCATCCCCTGGCTATAGGTGGTGTTTCCGTATCTCCCGCCGAACTGTTTGGCAATAAGGGTGGAGACGGTGTCGCCCTGCTGGATGGTGTAAGACCGGGCATGTTTTTCGATCTTTTCCCTGGGGTTGGAGATCATGACGAAGGGAATGGTGACCAGGCCGGAGGATTGGCCCGGCAGGTTGCCGGGGGCCAGTTTTTTCAGGGGAATGTCCACCACCTGGCCGGGACGGATGCGGTCGATGTCTTTCACATGGGGATTTAGACGCTGGAAAATGCTCAGAAACTCCCTGAAGTCGAGATGGGCGATCTCCCCTTTTTGCCGAAAGATTTTGAGCACCCAATCCCCCCGTCGGACCTGGTATGGGTCGCAGAGGATGTCCCAGCCGCGGTCGTAGCGCACCACGAAGTTTTTATAGAGCATGGCGCCATGGGTTTCGGCCGCCATGATGAGCAGAACCAACGCCAGCACCGGCAAAAAGGCCAGGTGCGTAGATGGGCTTTGAAAAAGGGTGCGATGTTTCATTGCCATTTGTCCGTCTGTTACCTTGAATCTTGTGGGGCGGCGGGGTAATCCCATTGCCCATTGGAAACCGATTTGGGCGGTTCAGGTTCTTAAAATCGGTCGCGTCTCACGGGGCAATTTTTTCCATTCCGCCCATGTACGGTCTGAGCACGTGCGGGATGATGACGGTGCCGTCTTCCCGTTGACCGTTTTCCAACAGGGCCGCCAGGGTCCGGCCCACGGCCAGGCCGCTGCCGTTTAGGGTATGGACCAGCCGGGTGCCCTTTTTGCCCTTTTCCTTGAAGCGGATGTTGGTCCGTCGGGCCTGGAAATCCTCGAAGTTGCTGCACGAGGAGATCTCGCGATAGACGTGCTGGGCGGGCATCCACACTTCGATGTCATAGGTTTTGGCGGCAGAGAAACCGATGTCGCCGGTGCACAGGCTGATTACCCGGTAGGGCAGTTCAAGACGGCGAAGCACCGTTTCCGCATTGTCCAGAAGCGATTCCAGTTCGCCATAGGAGGTTTCCGGCCGGACGAATTTGACCAGTTCCACCTTGTTGAACTGGTGCTGTCGGATCAGCCCGCGCGTGTCTTTTCCGTAGGAGCCGGCCTCTGAGCGAAAACAGGGGGTGTAGGCCGTGTAGGTGATCGGCAACCGGGAAACGTCCAGCGTTTCCGCCTGGTGGATGTTGGTGACCGGGACTTCTGCCGTGGGGATGAGAAAATAGTCCAGGCCTTCCAGCTTGAACAGATCCTCCTCGAACTTGGGGAGCTGACCGGTACCGGTCATGGTTTTGCGGTTGACGATAAATGGCGGCAGTACTTCTTGATATCCGTGTTCACGGGTGTGCAGGTCCAGCATGAAATTGATCAGCGCCCTTTCGAGGCGGGCACCCACACCCAGGTAGAGGGGAAATCGTGCGCCGGCGATTTTCGCCGCGCGAGCAAAATCAAGGATGCCTGCGTTTTCTCCAATGGTCCAGTGGGGCAAAGGATCATAGGTAAAGGTGGTGGGTTCGCCCACCGTTTTGATCACGGGGTTGTCGGTTTCGTCGCGGCCTACCGGTACGCTGTCGTGGGGGATGTTGGGCATGGCCATGATGATCTCGTCGATGACCGATTCACTCACCCCCAGGTCTTTTTCCAGACGCTTGATGGTAACGGAGACGTCGCGCATTTTTTCGATGATGGCATCCGCGTTCTCCCCGCTGCGTTTCATTCGAGCGACCTGATCGGAGACGTGGTTCCGTTGGCGCCGGAGTTCTTCCAACTCGCAAAGAATGGTTTTTCGCCGGGCGTCATGGGTTTGAAATGCCTCCCAATCGATAGCGGTTCCACGGTTTTGCATGGCCGTTTTGACCAGTTCCAAATTTTCTCTGAGGAGCTTGATTTCCAGCATAATTGTCCTTATATTCCGAAGTCGTGTCCAAACGGGGCCATACATCGGATTGCAGGTGGCGGTGTCAGTTTGTTCAAGGATGGTGAACGGCTATACCGATGAAAGGCGAACACCGAAGGTAAAATCAGCAAAAACACTATCCCAAGCGGTCTGATTAGTCAATCATGATTGCCGGTTGAACCGCGACGGCGGGAGCATTTTTCCATTGTTTGTCGGCGTTTATTGAAGAACCGGATGCATGGGGCGGCGGGGGACCAAGAGTGAACTGAAAATCGGCCGTTTACCTGCTGTGTTGCGGCCGGGGGCAAAAAACCGAAAGGTGGAAATGGCGATGGATGAGGTCCGGGAAAAAAAGCAGGAAATCAGAAATGAAATATCGACCTTTTTTGATTCACTTTCCAGAGAGGTACTCCAAGAGAATACCCGCATTATCGAGAACCGGCTTTTTGAGTTCGCCAACTTTCTCGAGTCCAAAATTGTCATGCTTTACGTGAATGCCGAAAACGAAGTCGCCACCGATTCCATTGTCAAGCGGGCCTACGAATTCGGCAAGATCGTGGTGCTGCCTACTTTTAACATAGCCAAGTCCACCATGAAACCGATGAAAGTGGATAATCTGGACAAAGATCTGATTGTCGGCCCGCGCAAGATTCTCGAACCGAATCCGGCCAAATGCAAGGTGGTCCCTCTGGACTGTATCGATATCGCCATTGTTCCCGGTATTGCAATGGATGAAAAGGGCGGACGGATCGGATCCGGAGACGGCTATTACGACCGGCTCATCCCGGAGCTGCCCATGACCACCCGCAAGGTAGGGCTGGTCTTAGAGGGGCAGCTGGTTCCCCAGGTGCCCATGGAATCTCACGACAAGCATGTGGATATAATCATTACCGAGAAACGGGTGATCTATAAGATATAAAGAAGGATTCAGGAATCAGAATTTAGAAGGTGGGTGTAACAGATTAACGTCGAACATTATTCGGCGTTCGTCAGTTGGTTTTTTCCTGTCTCCTGGTTTTTCAATTTGCATATTCGAAATTGGATATTGGAAACTCTTCGGTTTGCCTTTTTGCCCATCCTTCCATCTAATATCTTGACCCAAACTATCTGAATTGATAGACACGTGCCGGGAGAAAATTGCCGATGAAATTCCAGCGCCTGAGAAATGAAATGGTCACCAAACAGATCATCGCCCGCGGGATCAGGGATCCCCGTGTGCTGTCGGCCATGCGCTCCGTTCCCCGGCATCTGTTTGTCAGTGAGGCGATGATGGACCAGGCCTATGGGGATTTTCCCCTGCCCATCGGTGAGCAGCAGACCATTTCCCAACCCTACATCGTAGCGGAAATGACCCAGGCGCTTCAGGTAATGCCGGAAGACCGGGTATTGGAGATCGGCACCGGTTCCGGCTATCAGGCGGCCATTTTGGCCCGGATTGCCTTCCGGGTTTATACGGTTGAGCGCATCAAAACCTTGTATACCCGTACCCGCAAGCTGTTCGACCAGCTGCGCTACCACAACATCGTCACCCGCTATTCGGACGGCACCACCGGCTGGAAAGAGCATAGTCCCTTCGATGCCATCATCGTCACCGCCGGCGCGCCGGAGATCCCCACGGTGCTGGTTAACCAGCTGGCCGTGGGAGGGCGCTTGGTGATCCCGGTGGGAGACCGCCACAGCCAGGACCTGATCAAGCTCTATCGTGACGAGCAGGGTATCCACCGGTCCAACCTGGGCGGGTGCCGCTTTGTCAAACTCATCGGCGAGCACGGCTGGAGAGAACAGTAGATGCTCAGGCGCCTATACGACTGGGTGCTCCACTGGGCGGCCACCCCCTACGGCCCTTGGGCCCTCTTCCTGTTGGCCTTTGCCGAGTCCTCTTTCTTCCCCATTCCACCCGACGTGTTGCTGATTGCCATGTGTGTGGCCCGGCCGGACAAGTCCCTCAAATATGCCTTGGCCTGCTCCGTCGGATCGATCTTCGGGGGATGCCTGGGATACCTGATCGGCTGGCAGTTTATGGCCTCGGTGGGCAGCCGCATCGTTGATTTTTACGGTCTGGCGGACAAGGTGGCCTATATCGAAACCCTCTACAATACCTATGATGCCTGGGCGGTGGGTATTGCCGGGTTCACCCCCATCCCCTACAAGGTGTTTACCATCGCCGCCGGCATGTTTAAAATTGACTTCACGGTGTTCCTCCTGGCCTCCATGGTTTCCCGATCGGCCCGGTTTTTCCTTGTGGGCGGGCTGATCTATCTATTCGGTCCACGCATCCAGCGTTTCATCGACCGCTATTTTAACATGCTGGCCGTCGCCTTTACGGTATTGCTGGTCGGTAGCTTTGTGCTGATAAAGTATCTTTTTTGATAATGTTTCAGTCTCGTTTAAAATTTGGTGCTTTCGTTCTATCCGTAGTTAGGGAACGTAATTGAAGATGCTCCTTAAATTCATCGTGCTTCTGCCTGTCTTTTTCCTTGGGACCACCCTGCTGCTCTATCTGTTCCAGGACCGAATGATCTTTTTCCCCCAGCCGACCGCGCCGCAAAACCGAAACCGTTATGCCACTCACGGGATCCGTATGCAGCGCGGAGACGTCACCTTGAGCGGCTGGTTGATCAACAACGGGGTCGCTGCGGACCGGCCGCTTATCGTTTACTACGGTGGAAACGCCGAGGATGTATCCCTCAACGTTGCGGATCTCGGGCGGTTCGACACCCGATCGTTTCTGTTCATGAACTACCGCGGCTACGGTGACAGCGACGGTCGGCCCGCGGAGCGCACCCTGTTTGACGATGCCATCTTCGTGTTGGACCAGGTTCTGGCCGCCGAAGGCATCGATCCGGCTCACGTGGTGCTGATGGGACGCAGCCTGGGGTCGGGCGTTGCCGTGCATGTGGCCGCCAGGCGCCGGGTGGGCGGTATCATTCTGGTTACCCCTTTCGACTCGCTGGTAAATGTGGCGCGGGTGCACTACCCCATCTTTCCCGTGGGGCTTTTACTCAAACACCGCTTCGATTCCGCCGCCCTGGCACCGGGCATCGCCACACCGGCCCTTTTTCTCACCGCTGCCGGCGACCAGGTGGTGCCGGTGCGCCTGGCCCACCGTCTGGCAAAGGTGTGGGGTGGGCCGGTGACTGCCGTTACCGTGGCCGGCACCACCCACAACACCATCGAAACCGCGCCGGTTTACTGGGAGGCGATCAATGCTTATCTGGAGAAGATCGGTGGATAGCTTCTTGTGGAACATTTTGTATGAGAAATTACATACTTGGGGTTGATATGCCTTTGGAATTGGGGTATAGAGCTTGACTTAAAGGATTTACAAATCGGAAGACGCAGCTTCCTTTTCGGTTGAGGCCACGGGAAATCAGCAAATTGCTTCAGGGATTAAGAGAATGGTTTTGGCAACGCCTGGGGAAGGGATCCGTGTTGGTGTGCCGCAACGACCGAGAACGAAGCCCCGGAACATATGCTTGAGGCCTGTATTGATTGGTTGTTGGATACAAATATGAGTATACTTATCGTTATTCCAGCGAGATACCAATCGTCCCGTTTCCCCGGAAAGCCCCTTGTGGATATCCTGGGAAAACCCATGATCCAGCATGTTTACGAGCGCTCGTGTTTGGCGACCTGCACGGATCGGGTACTGGTTGCCACGGATGACCGGCGCATCGCAGATGTCGTTGACGGCTTTGGCGGCGAGGTGATGATGACCGCCCCGGACCACCCATCGGGGACGGATCGGGTGGTCGAAGTGGCCCGGCGGGTGCCTGCCGACATTTATATTAACGTGCAGGGGGATGAGCCCCTTATCCGGCCGGACGACATCGATCAATTGGCCGATGCCCTCGTTCGAGATGGATCATGCGATGTGGCCACCTTGTGTCACCCCATCCCCGTTAAGGAGGCCCTGGACCTCAATACCGTCAAGCTCATCAAATCACACAGCGGAAATGCCTTATACTTCAGCCGCAACCCTATACCCTACATCTCGGAACAGGTAAATCTGGGCAGTGTCTACTGGAAACACATCGGTGTGTATGCCTACCGCGCCGGTGTTTTGGCCACATACAAGCAGTTGCCCGACTCCGATCTGGAACAATGGGAACGATTGGAACAGTTGCGGTTGCTCCAGGCGGGTATTGCCATCAAGGCCGTGGCGACCTATCCCACCGGGCCCGGTGTGGACACCCCCGCCTGCCTGAAGCGGGTCGTCGAAATTATGACCAGAGAAATTGCCCATGGCCCAGCCCTTGCCAATTAATTCCCAAGGGCGATTCACCCGTCTCCGTACGCCCTGGCAAATCCAGCGTGCCGTGGTCTTCGCCCTGTTTTTAAGGGAGATGAAAACGCGCTTCGGGTCACAACGCTTGGGCTATTTCTGGGCCATCTTGCAGCCCGCTTCCATCATTCTGGTCTTCTGGGCCATGTTCGGTCTGTCTATGCGGGGGGGAAGGGTCACGCCGGGGGTGGATGTCCCCATGTTTCTGCTGACCGGCTTTCTGCCGTATGGACTTTTTAGTACGACCGTGAACAACTCCATGGCCGCCTTTAAGGCTAACCAAGGCCTGTTCAACTATCGCCAGGTCAAACCCCTGGACACCCTGGTTTCCCGCTGTCTGGTGGAGTGTCTCGTCCACCTGGTGGTCTTCGTGGTCCTGGTCTTTGCAGGCATGGCCCTGGGTTTCGATGCGGCCATCCATGATTTCTTGGGCCTGAGCCTGATCCTCTTGCTGCTGGTCTGGTTCTCCTTCAGCGTGGGCCTGGTGTGCGCCGTGATCGCTGCCTTTTCGGAAACCTTCCAAAAAGTCATCGGCGTCATGATGCGGCCCCTGTTTTTTACTTCGGGGCTTTTCTTCTCCGTCTACGTGATGCCGGTCAAGTTTCAGGGGATCCTGCTGTTCAATCCGGTGCTGAACTTTCTGGAGCTGATCCGGGTGTACTATTTTGCCACCTACCAGAGCCCGGATGCCAGCTATTTCTACATTCTCTGCTGGACCCTGGGCAGCTGCTTCATCGGCCTGTGGCTGTACACCCTTCTGAAAAACAGGATCCTCATGACATCATGATCCGGCTGGATAGGGTTACCAAATATTTCGCGGTCAAGGAGGAGCGCAAGTACATCTTGAAGGATGTGAGCCTGACCATTCCCGGCGGCGTCAACCTGGGCATCCTGGGCCTCAACGGGTCCGGCAAATCCACCCTGCTGCGCATGCTGGGGGGCATCGACTTCCCCAACAGCGGCCGCATCGAATCCGATGTCGATTTTTCCTGGCCCCTGGGCCTGTCCGGCGGTTTCCAGGGCAGCCTCACCGGAAAGGAAAATGCCCAGTTTATCTGCCGGGTCTACAACCGCTCGGAACGCGAGATCGAGGAAACCCTGGCCTTCATCCTCGAGTTCAGTGAGCTGGGTCCCTATTTCGACATGCCGGTAAAAACCTACTCGGCGGGAATGAAGGCCCGCTTGTCATTCGGAACGAGCCTGGCCTTTGATTTCGACTACTATCTGATCGATGAGGTCCTCAGTGTGGGTGACCCGAAGTTTAAGAAAAAGGCCAAGGCGGCGTTAGACGATCTGTTGCACCGGCGAAATTTCCTGCTGGTCAGCCACAGCCTGCCGGTGTTAAAGCAGATGTGTGACAGCGGCATCGTCCTGGCCGACGGCTGCATGTCCTATTTTGGCGATATCAACGAGGCGATCGGGTGCTATCAATCACTATGAACGGCAAGCGTCTATCGATCCATAAATTCATGGCATCCCATCTCAAGGGATATGGTAAACAGGTGATGTTTCTGGTGATCCCATTCGCCCTGTTTCTGGTCTATCTCTCTTTTTTCGCCGTCGAAAAATACCGCTCCGAATCGATCTACGTGATCCGTGACCTGACCACCAAGCAAACCTTGGGCGTGGATCTGGGGATTTTCGGCGGCGGGGCCTCCAGCACCCAGCTGGATGGGGTGATCGTGGTCAACTTTCTGCAATCCATGGACCTTTTCAACCGCGTCGACCGCTGGTTTAAACTGAAAGACCGCTACTGTTCCAGCCAGACCGACATTCTGAATCGGCTGATCTGGAAACCCACGGACGAGGACTATCTCAGGCTCTATCGCAAGAACCTGACGATCGTTCCCGATGAGCTGAGCGGGGTCACCACCATCGCCTTCGACAGCTCGGACCCGGAGCTGGCCCAGTCCATACTGCGCTACTTGCTTACGGCCGGCGAAGCGTTTTTGAACCAACTCAACCACAACACCGCGGAAAAGAAAATTTCTTTTCTTTCCGAACAATTGGCGGAAAACAAAGCCAAACGGGAACTGGCCGTTCAATCGTTGGAAAAATTTCAAAACAAGCATCGCCTGGTGGACCCCTCCGCCTCGCTGGCGGCCTACCATAATATCATTGCCCAAATTGAAATGGAGATCATCAATAAGACGGCGCAATATCATCAGTTGCTGCGCTACATGTCAGCCAACACCATGGAGGTGACCAAGCTGAAAAACGAGATCGAGGAGCAGGAATCCGCACTGGAAAAGATGAAAAACAGGCTTTCCGGACCCGAAAAACAGCATTTAAACGATTTGCTCTTTGAATACCAGCGCCTGAGTGCCGATGTGGAATTTGCCGGCGAAGTCTATAAAAACACCCTGGTTCAACACGATTTGAACAAAATGGAAGCCCTTCAGGAGTCCAAGGTGTTCGAGGTCATTGCGGTTCCTACCCTACCCGACGGCCATGTCTACCCCAGACGCCTCCGCATGACGCTGACGGCGGCGATCCTGATTCTCCTCGGCTATAAAGTAATGATGCTGATATGGACCGTTATCAACGATCATAAGGACTGATTTCATGAAACGAACCATCCCCGTATGGCTGGCCATCACCGTAGCGTTTTACCTTTTGATCAACCCAACGGCTTACGGCGCCGAGATCTCGGTCGGCGAAGCCGTGATTCCGGAATCGGAACTGGCCCAACAAACCCCGACGACGTTAGTGCCCCCCGCACCATACCTTCCCGCAGAACTCCCGCCGGCGTCATTGCCCGTATTCGGGAGCAACCTCTTTCAAGGCCACTTCAGCCAAAAGATGCAGCCGTATTTCAATCCGGTGTACCAGGTGGCCATCGGTGATGTCATCAATCTAAAAATATGGGGCTCCTTTGAACTGGAGCTGAATGTGCCGGTGGATGCCCAGGGCAATATCTTCATTCCCAAACTGGGAACGGTAGCCGTTGCCGGTGTGGCCAACAAGGATCTGGTGCGGGTGATTACGGCCAAGGTGTCCCGCTCGTACAAGCAGAAGATTGATGTTTACGCCAATGTGGCCAGTTATCAACCGGTGTGGGTATTCGTCACCGGCAATGTCCACAAGCCGGGGTTGTACCAAGGCATGGCATCGGATTCCGTGCTGCAATTCATCGATAAGGCCAAGGGCATCAATCTGAGATATGGCAGTTTTCGCAAGATTTCCATTGTGCGTGACAACCGGGTGATTCGCAGGATCGATCTCTATGGATTTCTCACCCAAGGCAAGCTGGAACTGTTTCAGTTCAATGATGGTGATTCCATTGTCATTGGCGACATCCAATACCGCATCACCGCCTCCGGCGACGTGAAGCGTCCCTTCATGTTTGAATTCACCACCCCCCGGGTGGCCCTGAAGGCGCTTCTGGACCTGGCCCTGCCCAACGCCACGGCCAACAATTTGACCCTGACCCGCTGGACCGCGAACAATAAAAGAGACCTGCAATCTTTTTCCCTGTCCGAAAGCGAACAGATTACGGTCCGGTCCGGGGATGCCATCAGGGTCTATTCCGATCACAATGACATCTCCAACACCATTACCATTACCGGCGAACATGATGGCCCGCACACCTTTGTCGTCCCGAAAAACTACACCCTGGCTGAACTGATGCATAAAATCATGGTCACCGATCTGTCGGACGTGGAATCCATGCAGCTGTTCCGGCAAAGTGTGGCGGAAAAGCAGAAACAGCTACTGATGGCCAAGCTGCAGGAACTTGAAAAGTTGGTTCTGACCAGCTCGGCCGTGAGCAAGGACGACGCACTGATGCGCAGCCAGGAAGCACAATCCACCATGCGGTTCATCGACCGCGCTAAAAAATTGGAACCCAAGGGACGGGTCGTGATTCACGATCGGCAAGGTTTTGAGGATATTTATTTAGAAGACGGTGATCAGATCTACATTCCCCGCAAGAGTAATATCGTGGAAGTCTCGGGGGAAGTCTCCTTTCCGGGTGCCCATACCCATATTCAGGGGAAGCGGGTGATCGATTATATTGCCCTGGCTGGAGATTTTGGCGAGCGGGCCGATAAGAAACGGGTCCTCCTGATTCGGAAAAACGGCAGCGTGGTCAAGTGCGACGGGAATAAAGAGGCGGTCGAGAAGGGCGATGCCATCCTGGTCTTTCCCAAACTGGAAGGAAAAACCATTCAAATAACCAAAGATATTACCCAGATTCTTTACCAGATCGCCGTTGGATTTGGTGTGTTTTTGGCAATCTAATTGCGCATATTCATAAATATCGTGCTGTAATTTATTCACCACGAGGACACCGGGAGCACAGGGTTGACTGAGACCTTCTTATGAACCGCACCATCGAAAAAAATCTCAATAGGTGTTTTGTTGTCCTTTTATGCGGGCTCGAACGGGTCGCCGGCGTGTTGGGGATGAAAAAGGTTTTTCAGCGGCTTACCGTGCATCTGGTGCGTCGGACCGGTTTGTTTAACGATGCCTTTTATTGTCACAACAATCCCGATGTCGTGGCTGACGGGTATGACCCGATCCGGCACTATGTGGCCTATGGTGATCAAGAGAATCGCCTGCCCATGCCCCTGTTCGACCCGGCCCACTATCGGGTAAATGCCGGACGGCGCCGCCCCGGAAATATAAATACCCTTCTACATTATGCCTTGATCGGCCGATTCAAAGGGGTTCCCACCAGTCCCTGGTTCGACACCGCCTATTATCTGTCCACCAATCGGGACGTCAAATTCAACGGGGTGGATCCCCTTTTCCATTTTGTGAACTATGGCGGCCAGGAAGGCCGATCACCCTGTGAAACCTTTGATTGCGCCCGTTATTTGCTGTCCCGTCCGGACATTGCCGAGGCCGGCATCAATCCTCTGTTGCACTACATCAACGGTGTTCAAATACCAGGAGAATCGGCCGACTTCCATCGGGTTCCCAGATCCATGCGATGCCCAAGCGTCCTTGCACCCGCGCCATTTCAATGGCAGGTGCTGTCCGCACCGAAAAAAGAGCGTACTCCCGTGGTGGACGTCATTGTTCCCGTATACAAAGGCAAAGCCGAGACCCTGCGCTGCATCTTCAATGTCTTGCGCTATGCCCAACAAACCCCTTTTGAGCTTGTGGTGATCAACGATGCCAGCCCCGTCGCAGGACTCGCAGACGAATTGGCCGAACTGGCCGACAGGCATCATTTTACCTTTATCAACAATGCAACCAATATGGGGTATGTCCGATCGGTCAACCTGGGGATGGGACGCCGCCTTGAACGGGATGTGGTGCTGCTGAATGCCGATACACAGCCCTGCAACAACTGGCTGGATCGTCTTCGGGCGACCGCCGGCAGTGATTCCCGCATCGCCACGGTGACCCCTTTGTCGAATAATGCCACCATCTGCAGTTATCCGGTTTTCGATCGTGACAATCCTTGTCCCCTGGAGATCTCCCACGTCCAACTCGATGATATTGCCCGAAAGGTCAATGACGGCCAGGCCGTAGAATCACCGACCGCAGTGGGTTTTTGTATGTATATCAAGCGGGAATGCTTAAACGACATCGGTTGGTTTGATGAATCCGCCTTCAATCTGGGCTATGGCGAGGAAAATGACTTTTGCCAGCGCGCCATCCGCAACAACTGGAAACATGTCATCGCCCCCAATATTTTCGTTTGGCACTGGGGGGCCCGATCATTCAAGGGAGTCAAGGGGAAGCGTATCCGCAAAGCACTCAAGGTGGTCAAAAAGCGCTATCCCAATTACAGTGCCGACGTGGCCGCCTTTGTGACCGCCGATCCGCTTCGTGCCGCTCGTCGACGCATGGACGAGGCCCGTTTCTCTCGGCAGGTGTCAAATCTCAATGTGCTGGTGGTCACCCACAATCGCGGGGGGGGCACCGAACGCAGCATCACCGAGCATGGGCGCCGACTTCACCGCAAGGGTGCCATTCTGTACTTTTTAACCCCATCAGGGAACAGGCACTGTGCGCGGTTGTCATCCCTACAGGCATCCCACCTGCCCAATCTCGATCCGGTGGATTTTCGCTCTCCCGGCAGTTTATTAAAAATCTTGAAGAAATACCGGATCAACCGGGTACATGTTCATCAGCTGGTTGATTTTGACGATGCCGCCCCTCGGGTGATTGCAACCTGCGCCAAACAGGCAGGGGTGCGCTTGGAGGTGTTTGTGCACGATTACCAAGCCGTTTG